>ERZ1740065.1660-NODE-1660-length-13518-cov-11.726881_pt1 | contig 13518 bp, 5 predicted proteins | sample MGYA00581738_ERZ1740065 | MGnify/ENA primary metagenome ERZ1740065 (study PRJEB43018, sample SAMN04849749) | marine metagenome | isolation source: floating plastic debris | place: Pacific Ocean | collected 2008-09-01 | study: EMG produced TPA metagenomics... | reverse complement strand
ATGAATTGTTCTACGAGTTGAAAATGAGGGTAAATGGAAGCAATGCCTAAGAATTCATGCTGACAATAGTTGTTTACCAGCACTGCTCGGTAGATAAGCAATTGAGTCCGATGATCCAATGGACCAGCAGGACGAGCAGACCCTCTCGGATCTTCATCAATGCCACCATGTGTAGATAGAGACTCGTGATTATGTGACAATGCTGTCAGCAAGTGGGCTACTGACAGCAGCCCTCATATATAGCAAAACTATCACTGCTCGCAGCAGCAGCTGTATTGTACGTAGTTATTGATCATTGGGATATCAAACAGAGAGCGATTCCAGGTCTGCTACCTCCCAACAATCTCATTACGGAGGGCGATGCTCCATCTAAAAGAATCACATTGATTATTTTGAACGCAGTTAAATATTTATGACAACCGGTGCAGTTTGCAGTGTTTTGAGTGGGATGAGGAAGTGCAGAATAGACAGAAACTTATTGTCTATGATTTATCTCATAGCAACATTGATAATAGACTGTGTTATACCAAAAATCGGCTCCTACTGAGTGATGCACTACTAACTCAAGAGAGTGCAGTGGACACATTCATGAGAGTTTCTATGTTGCGGATGACGTGCAGTTCCATGTTAATAAAAGCGCCGGTCCCACACCCGAATGGAACGCAGCTACAAAGTACTATATAATGAAGCGGATGAAAATACTTGGCAAATATGGCAATTCGCGGGAGAACAGTAATGGTAAATCCTGCTAAGTTTTCTCCTCTGAGTGTTCTCATCGTGAATAGTTTTGGGAGTTGTCCCCCCCAAAACTAAGAGGTGCCTGACAGCGATCTTAGATACATTTGTCCCTTAATAGATGTTGTGATATGGGGAGCAGGTATATCTGCTCTAATGGAATTCATCATGAAATGCTAGCATTTCTTCTCACTATCATTGTCAGTTTGCTAACATGTTAGGTCACTGTGACGCTAATTTTCCCACTTTTACGGTATTTACATAAAATCCCGGGTGATCTGGATTGGAGGTGATGGCAGTCTGGTATCATCATTCATAGAGCCCAATCGTCCTCCATGATTCTGTAACTGAGTTCAATGGATAGACATATCATTTGGCAGGTCCGTATATTCTCAGTTATACTTGTACAGAACGCCCTCCGGACAGTTCTTATTGTTTTAGAATAGTATATCGCTTGTTGCTTCTTTTATTTTGGGTTCTACCCGTCGCCTCATGAAGTAGGAGAAGGAAGACGCTCCGTTAGCAGCATTTAGCATACAAATTTACTGCTTATTGCCAATTGAATGATGCTTATTGCAAAGAGCACCGTCCGGAGGCTTTTCGTATCTTTGCTTTGAGATGTCTCTCCCCAAGAGTCCTTTCATACCTTGCAAAAAAACCGGGAGGAAAAGGAAAACAAATTATAAGTGCTCGATGTTTCATGTACATTAATATTCATCTGTATTGAAATCTTCCAAACCTAAAATATGCTTACTAAGCGTATCAATTGATAAATCAATACTGTACACTGACAAGTTAAGGAACTTGTAATGTCGTTTACGTATTTGTGTGGTGGAGCAGCCATGACTGGGAATTAAAAAAGTCTGTACCGTAAAAGTGTGCTGCCACCAGGATTCGAACCGTGGGTCTCCCGCTTGCAAGACAGGTATGCTAACCACCACACCACGGCAGCTTCCACTATACAACATCTCACCCAGTTCTCAGGAACTCATCATGGCGTCACTACCTGCCTAACTACCTGCCTCTTTCTGACTCTTACATCCACCTGTAGGTATCCTACCAGTCTCAATACTCCATCACAAATCACTATCACACAGACAGAAACAAATTTTTGGTCCGACAATGTGATTGCAAATTTTAACCTAAAGAGAATGTGAACATTCTGGAATCATTTTACAAACCGCTCCTCGTATGATACTCCAATAGTATGTCATATTACGCTTCTCTAATCTTACAGTAAGTTGATCAGTAAAAAAGTCTAATGACGCTCTGTAGTTGTCCGCTCTCATCCTTTAAGATTCACCCGTGGTTGCGGTTACATGATCTTTGTAAACATGGATGATATGCCTCTCCTTAAGTGACACCAAATGAGAGTAAAGTTGTTACGCTTTTATTGGGATAGTATGAGTGAAACCCTATGCATCCAAGCATAGACTGTTGGGTTGTTGAGCTTTTCTCCTTAAATTAGCTCAATACTAATTCTAAGCTTTAAACACGATAAAACCTGCATGAAAACTTGGCTGTGGAATTTCCTGACTGCTATTATGCAGTCAATTTTTACATAACAGGTATAGATATGAATATTGAAGTGTTTAGGCTCCCAAAATATATCATGTTACGCTCCTGTAATCTTAGAGTAACTCGTGTGAGTAGACAAACTAACAACCCTCTCAGTTGGTCCTAAGCCAGCCTCTGCTGTCAAAATACATCCTATTGAACTGGCCTGTAAAAAACCAAGCAGAGGAAGTACAATTCAAGATCGTTCGAAGCTCGTAGTGGATACAAAGACAATAAGAGGGGGCAAAGCACTTAATCTGGGGCGAAAAATACAATATTTTGAGCAGTTCCAGGTTCAGTGGTGAATAGAACTAAAAAGCTTTTAAATATAAATATAATTTAATATAATTTAATATAATGTAATTGTAATATAATTTAGATTCGATGGCTTTTCTCGGGTTCGTTTGATACCAGCATTAATTCATTGTTATCGGTACTTGGTAGCAGCGAGCTGGGATGTCAGATATGCTTTTTGGTACAGCTTCGGGCGTCTATTGGCGGAGCAGTATAACTCTCGATGGCTTGACATATAAACATACGCCCCTGCAATTCATTAAATTTTCAGGCGTTCCTGACTAAATGGATAAACGTTACAGGCTGCCTGTTGAAAGGCTAGAGAGCTTGCAGTTTGAGATTATGATGTGACACGGAAACAAGCCTTCACATCTTTCTGAAATTAATAGCTGCATAGGTGGAGGATTGCGAACTTAATGCCATGACTCTTCAAAGTTCATGAACAGCCACAAAATCCAGCAGTTGGTTATGAAATAGTGACGCTCAAAGTGGCAAATTACTTTTATAGATAGTTTCCTGCTGATTTTTGAACGTTCACCCTTTGATAGAAATGTTACACATACACATGATGCTGTCAGATTTCATCCACTTCTCAGCTATCAACTGTGATGTTGAGAGATTCATGAATAAAATAGCTCAGATTTTGTTCACACTGACCCCGTGAGATTAGCACGACGTGGCAGCCAAGCAAAAATTGATTACCTCCGCCCATCCGGCCATTCAACTACCATTTCCATACTGCCATTGGTGTGAATCCTATACAAAGCATCAGAGGCTGAAGCAAAGAGAGCAGCATTGCTTTCCGTGCTGTCTTCTAGCAAGTCGTAGATCTTCCCCTGGAACTGGTTGGCCATGACTGTGACTTGATCCATCTGCATTTGCCTAAAAACAATAGCAGATGAGTTATCCTAACAGGGCAAATGGTATGCTGATATCCATTGCAAGTTCAAGTATGTTTTATTGCTACATTCCACTGGCAAACTGAGGGCCTGAGAAGCGGGTATTTGTGTATTCTCTCATACTGAAAGTTATTGATGAAGTATTGAAACAATCTTTGACTTGTATGAATACCCTGTCGACGTGCGCGCACACGTGTGGACACATGCACGCACATTGGTGGCACATTGACAACAGCCAAATCTTCAATCACTCTTCATGAATTCTTAACCAGTCCTCAAGAAACCTTCCATGATGGCAATTTCGTTGAGAAATATTAAAATTGTCTCACGGAAATGATGCCATGATATGGCTGTTTATTGGCATGATTACGTAATAAGGAAGGTCCATGCTTGAGTACTGGCTGAATGCATTGTAATACGGTGTCTACAGCATTAACCGTGAGTCGAGGTGAATGAGGGTATCCCGTGCTATTAATGCATCCCTCCATGAAACACACTTTACCGTTACTAAGTAAGAAGCAGAACGCAGCTCAGTGGTAGAGCCTTTGCCTCGACACACAGAAGTGTTGAGAGGTTGCGAGTTCGAATCCCACTGTAGTCATGTTAATCCCTCATGCCATAGGCGTGCTCTGACCTGCCTAGAAGCCGAAAGCAACCTGGCAGCCATACCCTCAATGCACAGTAATGTTGGCATTTTTTTACTCTTCTATCGGTAGGCGCGCCGTAACCATGCGCTGGTGTTACGTGGGTGTTACGCTGATCCTACGCCAGTGTTACGCCAGCTTTTGTGGGCACTTATTATGCTTTCGCCGCTCTTAGGCCGGCTTTAGTCTAAGCTTAACATCGGCGTTTACAAAACCAGCGCGCCTACCGATACACGAGTAAAAGATGCTGTAATGTCTCGGTGTGCGTATGAGACTGCCTTACACTTTGAAATTTTGAAAAAGAAATGAGTTAGCATCAATCGTTCTACGAGTTGAAAATGAGGGTAAATGGAAGCAATGGCTAAGAGCGTATGATAACAATAGTTGTTTACCAGCACTGCTCGGTAGATAAGCAATCGAGACCAATTATGCAATGTATCAGCAGGAAGAGCAGACTCTCCCAGACCTTCATGGATGTCATCATGTGTAGATAGGCACTCATGGTTATCAGACAACGCTGTCAGCGAGCGGGCTACTGACACAGGGTGTGATAATAGCTCTCAGAAATAGCAAAGTTATCACTGCTCACAGCAGCAGCTATATTCTATATAGTTATTGATCTTTGGAATATCAAACAGAGAGCGATTCCAGGTCTGCTACCTGCCGACAATCTCATTACGGTGGGTTATGCTCGAACTGATGGGATCGCATTGATTATTTTGAACACAGCTAAATATTTATGACAGCTGAAGCAGTTCTTAGTGTTTTGAGCGGGTGTGATAGTGTAAAATTGAAAGAAATTTATTAGGCGTGTCCAGAGTGCAAACCCGTTCACCGTATTTATGCACAGCCGTTTAAAGCAATTAATTTAATCAAAATAATCGGCTATTCTGAACGCGTGCACCAACGGCGACCACAGCGTTTACTGAGCGTTTACTCAGTATGCGCTCAAGCTGCGAAAACGATCAAGGTTGTGGTAAAGTGCTAACGTTTAATTTCCCGAACGTGGTCAACCCAGCCGATGTTTTCCGATTGCGTGCAGTCAGCGATGACTTCGGAGTTGAACGTTTAGCCATTTAAACGCGTTTGCACGCCGAACACGTCTAATGACCAGTATTGTCTACGATTTATTTCATAGCAACACCGATGATAAGCTTGAACAAAGCACATACAAAATGTACCCCCATACCACCTACTCCTTTTACTCCTCAAACCGGGAGTGTTATTCTCCTTATTTGCTTCCTTGGTTGTGCTTGGACCAGCCTCTTGAGAAGGGTGAGCCCACTGGACTGGATTGGATTGGATTGGGATTTATAGACTATGAGTAAAGGTTAAAGGTCATGCCATTTGATATGTACAGATAACACAAAACTTGAGAGTTGATTTCTGGTCTGCTTTTGGTCAAGAGGTTTTGAGATAGAATTTTCAGAAGCAGCTGGGACATCATCTAAGACAAAAATATGTTTAAAAACTGCTGACGGTAGATCAATAACTTTGATGGCTGTATGCCTATGTTTGAGATTCAATTCATGGGCGAGAGAATACTCCTGTTCAGCTCCGGCTGTGCTCCAAAATTCTCTAATTTCATGGGGGAAAACAAAAGGATAACATAAATCGTTCTGCTAGGCCAATGATACTGGAGAAGTTGTGCTCTAGATGTAGAACTGGATTTGACAGCAAATTTGTTTGCACTGCCTTAAAAATTATCATGAAGTCAAAATGATGAAAGCAATCCCATAAATGAGAATACAACTCCCATATACAGGTTCCGTTTTGCTTGAGTTCCGATCAGCGAGATCATACTTGTATAACCCACATAAGAACAACGGGAAGGAAATAACGCGTGATTTGTTGCATGTTTCACAATTTAGAACTCCACTGGATCCTAATAAATTAAAGTTGTAAACACAGTAAATATTCTGGTGGTTCATGGTGAAACTGTTTTTCACAGAAGTGGCGTCAGACAGCTCCTTTTTTATAGAAGTTATAGTTGAAAACAAAAAACACAAATGCATCACCACAGGTGTGGAGCAGGCAGTTGGAGACTGGAATGCTCTGCAGACTATCAAACATGTCTGATAATTGGATCCATGTAAGGGTGGATTCAGGCGACTGACGCTCAAGCGTCTGTCAACAAGTCAGCCTCAACTATTTCTATCAGCTAGTAGTAAATGAGTGAGCAACTACACCACAATTGTCCACATGGTCACAAAAATCTTAGTCCGCATCATTAAACAATCGGTTACGCACTCAAGATATGGGTATGTAGTCAGCAGTCACAATTTGCAGTTCGGACAGCTACTAATTGACAACTTGAGCATCAGTTGAAGAAGTTCCTAGATTCACCATATTTCTATGAAATTAATTCTTGGTATATAGTATTTTTGGTTTGGTCCGGCGCGTCAGGATTTTACTGGCAAAAGACTGGCATTTTACCGGGCCTCAGCTCCAGTAAAAGCTCCGGTACTATAACCGGCACTCAGGAATACCGGAGAACTAAACGTGACGAGTATTTTCTATCAATTGTACCGCTGCTATTGTAGTAATGTTTGTTTCAGCATAATAAACTGGATTCAGTTCCCAATGCATTGCTAACAGATATGCGCTGTTATTTCGTGTCTTTTAGGCTTATATTGCACAGTGGCAGTAGTTGTGTTTATTCCTACAGGCAGATTTGGTGTTGAAATCAATGAAATATCGTAAGAACTAAATGTAAATTCATCGATCTTTTTTTTACATGCAATATTTATATTGTTTGCTGCTTTGGAATGAATGAATAAATTTTGCTCTTATACAATCTGAAATCTGCTTTTAAAATGAATGTCTAGTTCCTGAGACATGGTGAGAAAAATTGGTTGCTACGAGAAACGGTGAAACGGTTTTTTCTTTTCAACATGGCCGCCATATCCCTATGGAAGTATCCTAAAATTCTGTCTTTATACGAAATACAAATAATGGAACAATTAATATTATTAAAAAGCAATTTTTTGTTATGAAATTTATGGTATGAAATTTGGTGTTCGAAATTGATAATTGAAGTTGTCGTCACAGAAGTTGTGTTCTCGGTTATCAATTTCAAACACCAAATTTCATACCATAAATATCGCATGTAAAAAAAAGATCGATCAATTTACATTTAGTTCTTACGATATTTCATTGATTTCAACACCAAATCTGCCTGTAGGAATAAACACAACTACTGCCACTGTGCAATATAAGCCTAAAAGACACGAAATAACAGCGCATATCTGTTAGCAATGCATTGGGAACTGAATCCAGTTTATTATGCTGAAACAAACATTACTACAATAGCAGCGGTACAATTGATAGAAAATACTCGTCACGTTTAGTTCTCCGGTATTCCTGAGTGCCGGTTATAGTACCGGAGCTTTTACTGGAGCTGAGGCCCGGTAAAAGGCTGGTCTTTGGCAGGTCTTTTTCCTGGACCCTGTGCCGGTCTTTTACCGGGAAAATCCCAGCGCACCTGATCGAACCGAAAATACTATTTACCAAATTATTTGAATGAGTTTCTATTCTAACAATTCCAATCGCATCAGCATTTCTACGGAATGCTAAAAATCATCCACCAAAGTATTTGTAAAAAATAACCAAACGTATATAGACAAATGGATGCATCCACAAGGTGTTGCCCAATTTATGCCTAGCTTTCTACGAAGATGATATCATGGAAGTTGCTCAGACAGTTACCAGTAGTTGCAGGTGCCACCATTCTGCAGGTGCTTGCTGTGTAGTTGAATGACACTCCAACACATCCATCACTTACCTGACAGAAATGGACACACCTGGCGAACGGGTGAGCATTGAATGAGCTGCTGACTGAGTAGCACCCATCTATAACTGTCCTGGTGTAGACAAGGGGAGAGAATAAATTGTCTTACAATTATTATTATCATCCCATAAATGAGAAGACAACTCCCATACACAGGTTCCATCATGTTCGAGCCCCGATCCGTGAGATCCAACTTATATAAGCCACATGAGGATAACGGGAATGAAATTAAATGTGATTTATTACAAACTTCACAATTTCGAACTCCACTGGACGATAATAAATAAAAGTTATGAGCACAGTAACTATTCTGGTTAGTTTATTTTTCACAGTTGTGGTGTCAGGCTGCTCCTTTTTATTGAAGTTACAGTTGAAAACAAAAAAGAAACAGTGCATCACAACAGGTATGGTGCAAGCAGTTGGAGACTGGAATGTTCTGCAGAATATTATACATGCCTGATGATTTGATCCATGCAAGGGCGGATGCAGGCGATGTACGCCCCAGCTAGTAGTAAACGGATGAAAGAACTACAACTAAACTTATCTCTCAGCCACACACACCCGCATCATTAAACAATCGGTTATGCAGTCAACATATGGGTTCACAGCTATGGACAGCTACTAAATGACGACTTAAGCATCAGTTGAAGAAACTCTTAGATCCCCCCTGCCATGCTGCTATGAAATATATTCTTTGCATGAGTTTATATTCCAACAATACTGATCACATCAGCATTTCTACGGAATGAAGAAAATCTTCTACCAAAATATCTGTAAAAAATCATTGAACATAAGCAAGAGAACAATGAACGTGTCCACAAAATAGTGTCTAATTTCTGCCTAGCTTTTTACGAAGATGATATCATGAAAGTTGGTCAGACAGCTAGCAGCAGTTTCAGGTGCCAACATACTGCAGGTGCTTCCTGTGTGGTTGAAAGCGACTCCCACGCATCCATCACTGACCAGACACAAATGGACACACCTGGTGAACGGGTGGGCTGTGAATGAGCTTCCAACTGAGTAACACCCATCTATATCTGTTCTGGTGTAGACTAGGTAAGAGAAGAAATGGATAAGCCTTCGATTAATTCTGGGAAACCGTTTGTACTGCTAAAGGTCTGTCACATGCTTGTGAACATTGCCTCAAACTAATGAGGTAGATCAATGAAAAGATGAATGAATTAACAGATACATGGTCACAAGCTCAATAGTGGGCGAAATTTAGGTAATAATTGACAGATATCATATGGCATGTGGTTAACTAGAGTGCTGTGTTCGAATGTATCCAATCAGATGACAGTACGGGGAGCATTTGCCATACGGGATTTGTTAAAATGTCAGCATGAAAAGCTTTTAATGAGTGGAATAAATTCACATTTTTTCCGTTCATTTGCCGCTATTTTCATGAGCTTTTGGCAGGTAATGAAAGTAATGAAAGGTTGTAGTTCAAACTTTACCAGCTTTCCCACAGTTGCTCATAAGGTTGGTGCATTTCCTCTCCGTCTGTTCATCGATTTCAACACATGCCTTCTTGTTTTTGAAACATCGTGAGAAAGGCTTCTGTAGTACTGTAACGAGTGACAGTAAAAAGGTACTGATGAAAAACAGATTGAAGCCCTTCTCACAGAGCTGAATCCAAATCAAGTTCCCTAGTGCATGCAGGAATGGGGGAGGGAAGATTCAACCTTATACATAATCAATGCCATCTCTCCTACGCTCCTTCCTGAAGCCCGGTTCTCGTTTACCTGTGATGTATCAGCGGTGCCATACAGTCGCCAACACAGTAAGCGAGTGCTCTTGCGAAATGTATTGCGCAATGAATTTAGGGTCTTGTTAGAGTCTGGAAAATTTAGCTAGGCCAAATACTTATGGCACAATCAACAGCGTTGAGCAGCTCGCCGACCAGTCGCCGAGAGCATTGGACTTCCTATGGCCGATAACATTGCTGATATCATAGCAAGGAAGTGCGAACTAGGCTTAAAGCTTATTATCTGGTGAGCAAAGCTGATGCGATATCTAAAGACCAGTATTTCTTTGAGAAGCGGTGAGTATAGATATCCCCAATGTCAGCAGGATACTAACTTACCTTCAAGTTTCATGAGAGTGTGTTTACTTGAGGAATTCCAAGATGATGTGTAGATAGTGCCTTTCATGAATCCGATTCCGTATGGTCTATGGGTTACACAGGTATTGGAGTCACCTTCTCTTACAGTCTTGGTTTCTCCTGTACATATCTCTACAGCTGCCAAGGCTTCCAAGTCTATCAGGACCAATCTGAAGCAAATCATCCAACAATTTTATCCAGTGTGATCTGCGGTGAGCCAGTGTTACCTGCAGTTAACCATATACAATGAGAGCTCCCCTCTTATACTGTTTCGAACGGATCTAGCACTCACAGCCAGTTGGCAGCAGCAGTTAATACTGGAACTCAAACACTGCAGCAAGTATGAAATTTTGAGCTGTCGGTCAAAAACTTTCGTTCCTTCAGCAGTTATCATTTGTCAATGTCTGTTATGGCAACATAAGCGTCTTCCATTGACACTGATGATGAGATATCGTTTGCCTGGTCATCGTTGCTGACATAGAGGCTTGTTGTTTGCTTTATTTCTTTACCTGTTGGCTATTCACATAATATGATAAGCTAATATCTTATGGATAACATTTTTTGTCAGCGTAAACCTGCTATTTTTGGTGTCAGAGATGGCCCAAACTTGATCTTCGATTTGCACGACTCCGCTCACGTAATTGAATCCAACAGTGGAAGACTTCAATTGCTTCTGTAGAAGAGCTGTATTATCCACATCAACAACTTCATATCCATCACTTGTAGAGACAAACAGATAGTTGCCTGGAATACTGTGCTTGATGTAATGTAGGCCTGCAGTTGTGGTGAAAGCGTAAAATACTTCACATGAACTGACATCTAACTTAATCGATATAATCTTTTGGTCTCTCTCCAGAGTGAAGTAGACGGTATTGTCATTGTCATATGCCACACCGTAGGGTAGATTCAGCCGCACAGCCAACCTTCCACCAGTGTGGAGAGATCCTGACTCTCCACAACTACCGGCGAAAGTCTTCCAGCCGCCGTCTGGATAGTCAAAGCTCCTCAAGCAGTGTGACTGGTATTCAGTAATCACTATGGTAGAATCGTTGATGAACGCCATTTGGTGTCTGGAGGAAACAATAGAAAGCATCTGTTAGACTCAGTTTAAGAAATAGAACTGGCTTTTGTCCTCCTCCCATAGATATTTGTGCATCAGCACGTGTGGGAGTGAGCGGGAGTGAGCGGGAGTGAGCGCAGGTAGGTGCGGGTAGGTGAGGAAGTGAGTGCGAAAATTGACAGGAGAATGACAAACACCGAAAACGCTATTACAGTTGACCGCTATACCTCCGATAGCTATTTATATTATATATAAGCTGGAAAGAAATCGGTATAAAATCTAGGTGCTGTGATTAGAAATACTGCTGATTTGAGGAAACCGCTATAGTAGGCTTGACAATGCTAAAATTTCTATACTTACAGTACCCTGAAGCCTACAATACTATCATATTACTGTAATGGCACAACTGGTTGTAGAATTACACAGCTTTCACAGCTTCTTTTCTCTTTCAAAGCCTTTGTTAGAATATTGGGTTCACGGTGCAGCTAACACTGGCATTGTTGCTTACATATACAAAGTGTAGCATGAAGCTGTCTCATCAGTACCTTATTACAACGTCACCTTCCTCCAAGATTTTAGTCTTTGTTCCATTTCCCGAGACCCTGGTGAGCCCTTTCCTACTCAGAAGAAGCAAAGACCCAGGGAACAGTGGGTCTGGGATGATGTCTTGTATTGTTGAATAAATCTCTCCCACCACGATTGTCATCTCGCCTAATCTTCTCTTCCTTTAAACCATATAAACAAATATTGTGGGAGTGTGAACCAGATAAGCAAATAGTAAAAACTCATATAGGCAATGTTAAACGATGTAAAAAGTAGATCATGTTTTAGCCAAGAAATCCTCAGAACTAGAATGATATTTGATACATAGATGTACATCTATTCATTCAGGAAGATCACATAGTTAGCGTTTTAGTAAAGTCAAAGTTCGTACGTGTTGGAGGTTTGAATAGGTTTTGGTGACTGGAATGGGACATAAAAAAATATCTTATGATAAATATTTTTATATGACGCAGGATTTACTGGGTTCACCATGACAACCTGCCAATCGATGGTTTGACATAGGTACAGCTTCAAAATTAGAATAAAAATCATGATAATAAATAAACAAAATACGTTCATCCCTCATTGTCCCCAACTCTCACTTTGTACCTCAATCTCCTTCACTTTTCCAGATAGGAATCACATCAATAGTTAGGATGAAAATAATAGCAAACAATAACCTAAAAAACTGATTAAGAAGTGATGAGCTCATTAATTATTTATGTTTGTACATAGTCATGGCAAACATCTGATATAGAAGTAAGTGAAATAATGTACCATTCTGATGCTGCGCTGGCCGAAGCTTGAAGTGCGAGCATTGCGCAAGACAGCATGAAAACCTTAAGTAGTTGCCCCATAGAGGAAATTTTTGTTCGTAAATCAAGGAACGAGAGCTATGCTATGGGTGCTGATGGCCTACCAGGGATTAATGCAGACTGCTAACTGCCACGACACCTTTAATATATCCTATTCAATCAGATATACGTTGAATTAAAATCTTGCTTCCCGAGTGATGCATATTTAATTGTCAGGTAGCAATCCGATATTTGACTAAGTAGCTCAACAGGGAATGAGGCCCGATGAATATCTGCTTTCGCATTTTAACTGCCTGACCTTATCAGGGTGCAGGAAGTGATGTTTGCTGCGGCTCATATCAGATTAACTGCCTCTAGACTAAGTCAATATACTCTTGATCGATTTAAGCAGGGAGACCAATTTTCCTATTCAAACAGTTAGGTGTCAAGTTTTCATTTATTGACGCGAATTCACAAATCTAACGGTGGATGACCATTGATACAAAGTCCTGAGGAGGCTTGCCCCTTCCAAGTGTGTAACAAACGATTCATGAATTATCGGCAACGCCCTGGTTGGTGATCTTGCTACAGCTTCATAGATATAGGCTTTGTTGATGACCTCCGTTGCAAAAACCCAACATCGAAGCACAGGGATGTTGAATCAATAGTTTGGTTGGCTAGCTTTGTATCGCATTCTGCATGACCCACTCACGTGTATCAGTGGAGTTCGCCAATCACAAAAGCTATATCAAACCGACTAGTAAGAACTGGAGTGCATCAGTCCATCATCTCAAATAATCTGATTATTTTGTAGTGTTCGTAGAGTAGTGAGGCTTATGTGAGTAACGTTCATTGGCAGTGATCAAAAACGGCACTCACACTGAGCCGAAAGCCGCGCCAATAACATCATTTCATGCATCTGCACGGTGTGAGAGGGCAACTCAACCAGTGTTTTGGCTTCACCAGAAGCATCGGTGAGAAAGCTTAATAGGTGTTTATGCGCATTGACGAATAGAAGTCTCCCCTCCCCTGAGCGAACCGGAGAAGGCGACGGAGTAAAGGAAGGAGGAGGGGCCAGAACGCGAGGCGGCAAGCGGG
>ERZ1740065.1659-NODE-1659-length-13520-cov-11.831563_pt1 | contig 13520 bp, 8 predicted proteins | sample MGYA00581738_ERZ1740065 | MGnify/ENA primary metagenome ERZ1740065 (study PRJEB43018, sample SAMN04849749) | marine metagenome | isolation source: floating plastic debris | place: Pacific Ocean | collected 2008-09-01 | study: EMG produced TPA metagenomics... | reverse complement strand
TTTTTTTTTTTTTTTTTTTTTTTTTTTTTTGATTTTTTTTTTTTTGTTTGTTTTTTTTTTGTGTGTTTTTTGTTTGTTTTGTTTTTGTAGTGAGAGTAGAGACAGGGAGAGGAGAGAGAGTGGAGACTGAGAGAGGTGATATTGAGGCCATGTAACTCACGGGTTGCAGCGGTTGCTGGATACTTGGAGGCGGGTCTGTCGTTACGAGGGGTAGTGTGTGTATTGCTAGCCACACCATTGGCTGGAGGTTTGGATGAGGTACGAGGAGATGATTCCAGGACATAGAAGAGGATGTAGGCCTCTGAGGCGAGCACACTGTTTAGTCCTGTTTGTGACACCTGAGTCAATATAAACGTGAGAAGCATTAGGCCGGTATTGCAGTTGTGTAACGGTGGGTTCCATGAGAGGACAACTCACGTGCGAGTCATTCATGCAGTACCAGGTTTGGTTGGGGGCCTTGACGTAGCAGTAGTAGTGGCCTGAGTTGCAGCTGTAACCTGAATGCACCAGCACGCCATACAGGCTGTAGTTGACAGGCTCCGCCTACAAACTCGGGTAGTGTTAGCGACAGTGTTAATGACGACACACAGTGGATAGGAGAGGAGAGGTAGGAGAGGCGGCTGCCTACCTGCCTGACGCTCATGAAGGGACGGAGATTGAGCCTGGTAGGAAAGTCAATATGGCGGCCGACCTTGCCACCCATCAGCCGATGGTAGTCGAATCGTTTGAGGTGTACAGTGAGCACTCTTGGCGCGCGGTGAACAGTAAACTGCTTCATTGCTCTCACCTTCTTCTTACACCTGACCAACCGATAGTACTTACTTATAAACAAGTGCTGTAACTAGAAGTGAGCTAAAATGTTCACAGGAGTTGTCTTCACATGACACATGACTGAGATAGTCACTTGAATAGGGAGGAGGCTCAATGGAAGTACTGGAGCGCATAGTGATTGTAAAGAAAAGGATTCCCACAAGGTTTCCTACGTGGATGAGATATTTCATGGGGTAGGAATAGAATTCTGATGGATGATCTCCACACACTCAGAGATGTTTAGTAGTTTCTTACATAATGAAGCAATTCTATATTTCCACTGCGGTAAAATATTTGCATTAACTGACTACAGATATTTAGCAAAGCTTGAATTTGTCTGTGATACTAATTCTGGTGATTTTAAAATCATCAAGAACATCACAAACTGAAGAAACAGTCAATCAGCGACCAGAATGATGAGTGCAAATGGACCACCCACCTGGAGCACTTGTACGCGTTCTCAATGTCCAGCAGCTCAGGCTGCACAAACCTCTGCAATGCCTTCTCTACTGAGTTGACGTTCTAATAAAATTGTTATACATCATGTGATCAGAGACGTCGGAAAAGCAGATACAGGATGGCAGGCTGTCACTGACCTTGAGGTCGACACTAAGGTCGAGTACAGGATCGTAGGTATTTGATGTCATTTTACACTGTAGGCAGCGCACCTGGCTCCTCAGGTAGCCTCCAAATACACAGTGCGCCAACGTGGTCTCCTTACTCAACTTATCCAGGCTGTGTGTAGAGCGGCGGTTGATTAGAAGCTGCTAGCAATGAGGCAGACGTCGGGGCGAGTTCACTTACGAGCTGGACACTCCGGCGAGGGAGGATTTCTGCATGCTGTCGATGACGTATCGCAGGAACTCGTGAGCGTCCTCCTGTCGACCCCACCGCATGTGTTTGGCGATCACTGCAATGCGGAGAAGTATATTCATAGTTCCCACGTCGAGGCATTGACGTCAGGACAGCTACAGTCAACTCACATTTCAGTTTCTGAAGGACTCCGAGAGGCTTGATCGCGCCGCCGGGCTGAGACAGAGACCGACAGACATGTGTCTGCAACTCACATACCATACAGAAGCCAGGCGATTTACCTGAGGACGGGAAAGGCTATCATATATACAACCATTGGCCGACACAAAATGATGAGCATGAGTGTGGTATCATATGAGCACAGATGGATGACTGCTTAACACATTGGCACTGGTACGGCTGCCTGAAATAGAGTTAATATACTCACAGACTTTCTTGTGATGACCGTCCAGCAGATAGTTGGCAAGTGGTGGTGTGTAACTCACACACTGCAGCACTGAATTCAGGAAGCATGTGTTGCCAAGGTTACTCAAGCCCGCTCCCACCTTCCTTGGTGTCCGCCATGACAAGCAGATTTTCTCAGGAGGAAAGAGGACGACTTTTGGATTTCCCATGCCATCCTTCGTGAGCTTCTTCGAATCATCAGAGGCTCTTGCATCTTGAGTGATAGATCCTGCTATGAGGAAGGCAAATAAATCACTCCATACAATGCGAGTAAAGTCAAATCATATCTACTGAAACTGAGCCATACCAGATTGCGAGCGATTGAGGCAGGTGTATTTCTTCTTGAGGTCATCAAGCATGCTGGATACATTTTTCGAGGCTTTTACAAACTTTATCTCTGCTTTCTCCAACAGCGCTCGTTTTGCAGACGAGGCCACAGCAGCACTGACTTGCTCATTCCTGTTGCCACCTTTTGGTTTCAACGATTTCTTTAAAGAATCGGATATGCAACTTCCGATACCACCCGGGACCCCAGGCATTGCAACTCAGTCGACGATCCTGCAAAAGCGGCATAGCCAAGAGTTATAACCTATCACATCAACTATTCACATAGAGCATGTGTAGTAAAGAGTCGACATGTCAATCACAGGAAACACAACGAAATGTTTGTTGTTCAAGCACATCGACAGCTAAGCCCCACCTAAAATATCAGGCGCAAAGGTCGCAACATAACTAGCAACAATTGGGTTAAACGCACACAATCACATTGGTTATATTACTTACAAGACAAATATATGGTGCATATATACATGAGTTAAGCGTATAAGGTGTTCAGAGTATAAAATTGATGATATATTTCTATCCACACGTGCAAGCTGGGATGTACACAAAATGAGACCTGCAGTTAAGGCAACTTCCGGAAAAGCTTAAAATATCTACCGTGATATTGATCAAATGCTTCAAGTAGTGAAATAACTATATATTATAATATCAGATATAATATTATTATTATTCATGGTTTCAAAGTTGGATTTGTGACTTCAAAGAGTAAGTGATTTTTTTAAAGAGTATAAAAGTAGACACCTCGTATCCATGGATGCAGCATGGGCAAACCAGATGCGCATCGTCGAGTGCGCTCCTCAAATGAAAGCCTCCTGGTCACGCCGACTCCTGTCTGCGAATGGATGTGAGATGAGAAAATTGTCTGGTCTAAGTTTTTACATATCAAGAGAAAATCAAGAGACCTTATGTATCTGGTAGTAGTATAGTAGTATGTTATCTACCCCCAGAGAATTATGCTCTTCCCTAGCCCCATGCATATACGTATGATTACTATCACTGCTAGTGGTATTATCATCACTAGTATAACCTGTAATCTTACCTAAGGATCATCTACAAAATGGTTACCTGGTAAAAGGCGGTAGATATATGCACCAGCTGAGAGAGTTATTGTGTACGAGAACTTGGTGAAAGGGAAAAGAAGACCTGCAGGAGAGAGGGCTGTGGAGAGAGGGCTGTGGAGAGAGGGCTGTAGAGAGAGAGAGAGCGGTATGGAAAGAGGGCTGTGGAGAGAGGGCTGTGGTATAATTCAAATTCAAGTAATTAATGCAACAACACACATCATGGTGGCCATAGCAAGAATGTGTCCTTACATGTATAATACCTGTAATGCAGGTCGACAATAGGATCTTATAAAACTTAGTTCATTCATTTATACTCCACCATTGATGGTCATCATATAAATACTGCTGAAAGGGTATCAGAGTATAAGCTCCAGGAAAATGAAGTCATAAAGTCAGAGTGAGGTGAAAGTATGAATGAATGTGAGCTCTGACTATTGTGAGAGCAGATACAAAGCTAGTAGATCAGACTAGATAGCATCATAGATTACTAGTAAGTTCACTTTTTTTATGACTAGTCAGACGCACAACGATTTCCTCGATGTCTCTAGACCGTGGAAGTCCACTAATCAAAGGTACATCTCTACCATGAAGCGGTTCATTACATGTGTAGTCGGAGTTGTCTGCTCTTGCCTTATTTACTCGAGCGTATGTGGAAGATACTGTCGGAGTTGACAGCCTCTCTACATGCTTCAAGAGCTGGTCTGCCGTCATTCTCTTTGCTGGCTGCCTCTGGTCATACCACGTCTCTAAGTACTTTGACTTGTTAACTTTTGGACCATCACAAAATAGACAGGCTCCAAGTCTCTTCGATGCCGAGGAGACAGTGTGTTGGGTTAGTCGATGTGGTGTCTTACCAAGTTCCGTGCCGACCTGCCGTCCACAGCCCAGTGAATGGCTGGACTTAACTCGTGGATAGGCCGGGACATCTTTAGGAGCACAAGAAATAGTGTAGCTGGAAGTCGGCCTCTGCAGACGCTGTATCAGTTTTTGAAGCTCTTTGCTGCTTATTTCTTGCTTTTCATGTGAGCTTACAGCTCCGTGATTGCTACCAGCATAATACGCATTCTTGGCTTTAGCGCATACAAAGTTATGAGAAGCCGGTTTCTTTAGATACATCAGCCTCTCCCTCTCGGCTGTCTCGGTAGACTTGGTGCGAGCCGTGTACAGCCGCCATGTCACCCTGTTGACCTGTTGCCTGGTGTAAATTTGAAATCCATACGTCTTACTAGAGTTTGTGTTGATCTCTCTCATTCTACCTTCAGACTCAGCATCCATCAGTGACTGCTGTAACATAGCACTCAGATAAAGATGCTGCGTGCTCTATAAAGTACAGCTAGGTAGTGACCAACTCCCACTACTTCAGATCTGCATGTGGAGATGTTGCTATGGGTAGCACAACTTCTAGTTCCTGTTATTTGAGGGAAGCTGATGTCAGCCTACTTGACATCGATAGGTGCTCAGCCGCTGCCAATCACGTGACTGGTCATAATCAACGTGAGATTAGCCAAAGCCTGCTGCTATTGGAAGGAAACCAAAATCAATAAAGGACTTGATTAAATTATCACCTGGAATCTGTAGTCGTCCCAACTGACAACAAGTAGTAAACCTCACACATACAGCCTGCAATGTATGTCATGAATGGTATAGTTTACTTACCATGTTTAACAAGTGACTGGTTACAGCGCGGTAAGTAACTGGAGTAAGTCAAGCTGAAATGAGTTTATGTCGGATTAGGTGCAATGTTTGACAATACTGATTTCACTGGCAGGAACCAATGCGTGTAATCAGTCACTTTCCATGTCAATAAAACCAGCAACTGGCACATAGGAACTGATTACAATGGCGGTTTCACGCTGCCGGCTCACGCATCATCAACTGTCACTCGCAGACTCCAGTCCTACAGGCAGCAATGCCCTCTATAAAATTCAATCAACAATCAGTGCCAGGCTCACAGCTGGGGAGCGTATACGACTAGCTTTATTCTAAAAAACGTCATTCTTCCATATCTCTACAATGATTTCATCATCTCATCATTCCACAAGTCGCTGTTTGTGTGCTGATTGTTTAGTCTGTAAGTGGTTTGAGGGCATGTATAATGGCAGTGGCATCAGGGTAGGATTTCCACCCAGCAAACTCTCGCATTGTGAGTCTAGCTGCCATCAGCTGTATTGGACCAATATCTACCCATCTCTCATTTCTATCAGAGGCCTACTGTCAACAATCACTTCTTCTTCTGTATCCACCTTCTTCTCTACTCCATTTGGAACGGCTTTCTTCGATCCTACTAGAGGTTTGGAGTTGTTCTCCCCATGTTTACACTTGCAGCACAGTAGGTCCTTGAATGCCTCGCGGAACATGGACGACGTCATGGTGTATAGGATGGGGTTCATACACGAGTTCATGTATGCGAGACAATTGGCTGCTATAATGACCTTGACACTGTTCTGCGTATAGCGGTAGAGCTTAAAGCTGTCCAGCAGCATGATGATCTGTAGTGGGAGCCAGCAGACGACGAACATGCTGACTACGATTACTACCGTCAACGTCACCCTGGTCTTGGCTTTGCTGAGCCGCCGATTGTTGTTACCTTTGGGAGCTTTCCTCATCCGGATGAAAATGACCAGCGTTCCATAGAGAATGGTGATGACGAGCACGGGTAGAGAAAACCCAAATATGAAGAATATGAGTTGTAAGATGTATTTCCTCTCGTATGTGACGGTCGGCAAGTAGCCACAGGTGTGAAGGGTTTCATTGTTGAATACGTAGCTGTACTTGCCGTAGGCTAAAATGCTTGGTATGTTTGCCACTGCAGTCACCAACCAAACCAGAATCACACCTATGGTGACATTTTTCCTCGTCCGCACTCCGGGGCATTTGGTGGCCAGAACAACGGCAAAAAGTCGATCGATGCATAGAAGGACTAAGGTATAGACGCTGGCCCACGCGCACACGAATGTCATATAGTTGTAGATCTTGCAGAAGATATCGCCAAAAATCCATCTGGTGTTGACGTATTTGTATGCTGTGAACGGTACACATATGAGGAGGAAGGAGAGATCGGCCACGGCCAGACTGAGTAGCAGCAGGTTTGTCGGACTCCTCATGTGAGTTTTCACCAGCACAACGATGATAACGAAAACATTTCCTATAAGTCCGAGAGTGATCACGAGAGCAAACAGAGTTGGTATGACAATCGATAGCGTGGTGGAAAAGTCATTGCCACTCGATGGAACTGTCGTACTAGTCAGATGGTTTGTTGAGTTGTCTCCCCATATCGAGGCCGTTATAGCGCTCTCATTTACGTCGCCTTCCATTGAGTAGATACTCATCAAAACTCTAAAACAAAAGAGGTGTAGGTCTGATAGAATGTAGTTCGACTGAGATGAGGATACTGAAGCAGTTCACTCAGGCTATAGATTAGGCCAGTAGGATTGCGGTGGCAGCGATGATGAGGATGAGAAGAACAGCGGCAGCAGAGATAGAACTGCATACGTCTGTGATTTCGAGCTTAAAGGAAATGGTTGGATATATAAAGTTTAAAGTGAGGAAACTGCTGCGAATAGATTGGATAGATGAACATTCAGATAAGCAACGCAATAACTGGAGGCAACTCCATTGAATTCATGGAGAGGTATGTGTGCGAAATCAAACGTCTTTGTGGTGAAAATAAATCATCAAATGCTGTGGTTGGCAAGTGCCTAGAGTTCATTAGGATATGTCTATCACCCATAAAACACATCTCACACTGCTGACTACAGCTCACTCTTCTATACCTTCTATAGTCTTTATGTGAGGCGGAAAAAAGTTTGCATACTCTCTCTTGTTTGTCTGACTGGTATTAGCTGAGGCGTGTCTACCTTGTTTATAGAGGGACACACATGTGTTTGTAGAACATCAACGTTAGAGGAAGGCGGTTGTTTTGGAGTCTGGTGTACCATCGATCGGTGATTACCTGCTCCTCTGTGGTTGATTGGCTAAATATTGAGCTGGCGTGAGAGCAGGCCGAGTGGCTGACTGGGTGCCACCAGAGTGCTATATATAATACACGGCGCCGTTAGGGACATCTGGTAGACTGTTCTGACTACTGCTGGCTGAATATTTTTAAATTCATTCAACCACATTTGCACTACTGAGGCTATGATGGTGCCATAAATGCAAATCATTTCAATTACATCCGATAGGAAAGGCAGCTGGAGGGACAGCCAACATAACGAGAGCAATTCACTGATGGGACAGAGAAATGTGATGACAATGCCTGAACTAGATAGCAGACGTCATTCACGCTGCCGGAGAAAGGAAACTGATGTACTGTTGGTAGCGTTGTGATTGAGTCTTCGCTACTTCTACTAGCAATCTGTCAGCCAACTGTTTTCATCACCCGACTCCGATCTCAGCCCACTGGAGCTGGTTAACATGAGGGTAGTAGAATTGAATGTGTGGGATCCAGTCTGGAGATGATATCAATCGAGTTAGTCGACAGAATTTGTTTGCCTTCTATTGCATCTTCGTAGATAAGACTGCAGAGTGTATTCAATGCACCAGCCCAACTGTGAATACGTTATGATAATGGACACTGTTGCAAACACTGCATTAGCTGCAGGGGCGGTTTACCAGTTGTGACAGAAGCAGGAAGAGCTAATCAGGCCTCTGCTTGCGGGTCAAACAAACGACTCAACATCTTCAGAACATCGTTGCGCAAGACTAAGATGACTAGAGGATGTGACAGTTGACTGTAGCTGACTGACTCTAGGCATGGGGGACAGGGAGAAGATGATAGAGTGTGAGTGAGGGGAGATAAACGTATAATTGAAGCCTGGTAAAAAATTATGTTTCTAACTCGATTTTACAGCTGATTAGGATGGGATGGGATGACTAGATAGAAAGCACTCACCTTCGACTGAATCCTTGCGTGGAGGTCCGGATTTCTGTTATACGACTGCTTGTAACCTTATTACATACTTCAGTAGTCGTTTAGGCATATAGAACTACCAGCACGTGCTACGGCCCAATGAAAACGAGCGGAGAAATCATGTGATCTGGTCTCAGCCAATCAACAGTTCGGGGGTAGGACTTTGACAAAAGCAGAAATACAGCAGCAGCAGCTGACAGCTGCGGTGGCAGAAAACCTCAGTAATAACAGAAGCCAGTTGCACGTGTTTGTATCCGCTGACGTAGATTTTTACATCATGTCATATTTTATTACGGGGCTCATGTACTGTTGGGGGCTGGTGGTGCAGGCTGACCTACATAGCCTCTCTATAACCAAAAGGCAAAGGGTAGGTCAGCCTCCCCTTCAAGGCAGAGTAGAACTTTGATTCGCCGGCTCAGGCAGCACACATTGAGAGACTTGTCCAGCAGAAATAACATGACAAAAGCAAGCGGGTGTCTGCTAGTGCCAGGTAGTAACATGATGGATGACAATGATGCTGACAGTCCAGTGTTTTTTCAGTTCAGCTATACTAGAATGAAAGTAGGTGATTGATGTCGTTGTTAGTTAGAGGCCTGCGGACAGTATCTAATGAGGTGTTAAAGCGTCATACTGAAGCCTCAGCTGTACCAGCGCTCTTATCATAAGTCTTCATCAAACCAACCGGAACATTGACAGCAGTCTGGTGAATGCAGCAGAATCAATGTGAGTGAGTCGGAAAGTGGGAGGAAGTGCATGAGAGAGAGAGAGAGAGAGAGAGAGAGAGAGGAGGGTATGTAAAAGTGGGTTAAAGAGTAGGAAGGAGCGAAGGGCTGAGAGGAGAGAATGAATTATTGCATATGTTGATGCAAGATGAGTCAAGGCACATGACGTCACTATCACTTCACTCCATTCAAATGCACCAAAAATAACACAACAGAAAGTCCCCAAAGTAAATCTGGAAGCGTTTTCAGACAAATTGGCTGAGGAATCGTGGAGAATGGAATCAATCATGTTGCTTCAAGTACAGGATGGCAGTGAAGGAAGCGGCAGCAGAAAATCAATGTCAATCAGAAGCGAAACATGACAAAACACGATGACTTCTGGCTGGACGCAAAGGAAGCTCGAATGGTGCATTCGCTGCCGGTAGGTGCATAGTCTGAGGTCAAGTGGTTAATTTTTGAGATTCAGTGAAGCGTTGCGTCTCAGTAACAGTGTTCATCTGCTATCATCTGATGTTTCTCATCATGTACACGCCTCATTGACCCAGTGTGATGATTGCAGCGTGAGAGTTATCTTCTCGTTCCACTTCTATTCCAGTTGAACTACCTGATGCTTGAGCTGTATGATACAGCATCAGCTGGGCTGGCTTCAGAGCGAAGATTTGAATTTCATGTATGAAATGAAAATTATTTCGGCTCCCCTGGGGTTTCAGAGATTCACAAAGCAGCGAAACATCAAAGCAGTGATTGAGGATTGAAGTTAGGCTGTGACCTAGATTGAGATCAATATCATTCTATCCTACCGACAGCTGAGGCAGGCCTCTAAAATGAGTGAAATGGAATCAGCTCATCCAGCTATCTACTCACAACTATTTTGCTTTAGCTTGGCACAAGTATCTATTGTCTATATTTAGTAAATCAAGATGATGTGGCTATCCGATGCCATATTGTCTCAGGCATAGTGACCTGTAGACTTTCAGGTCAATGCATGCATAGTCTATGTAAATGAAGCTGATAGCGAACTGGTGGGGTTGAGTCTGCTGGGAATACAGTTGGGACATAGACCCACAGCTGTGGGGTATATTGCCTGTATACCTCCACTCTAGCAGTGAACAGACAGCTGCTGCCAAAAGATAGAGTATGCCAAGACTCAGATCTGTGCCGCCTGGATGTAGTGCTCATCAGCTATGGTGTAAAACTGACCAGTGTGATTAGATCATGCGTTCGCCAGTATAAATTCTCTCAGGTGACATATGATGAAACATCTATACATTCAAATCTATTGCAGATACAACAAAATCATACAATAACAATAAGTACTACTGTATCGCTGGAGTTGTCTTCCCCAATCCTTGATGCACTGCTAAAGCTTGGTTCCGGTGGCTTCTAGCCCCAGGAGCGCCGGTGGTGCTTGCTTGCTAAGTAGAAATCGAGTCCCCCACAAAGTCAGCTGGGTGCCACAGGAAAGTTGAAATTTTCAACTTTCCTGCAGCCTTTATGACTTCGAAGGTGCGCGGGCTAAGTTGAAACCAGTAGATCTGGTGACCGGTGGTATACTCAATCCAAGGGCTCAAATGACACAGAGTCAAGCCGATAATCTTTCAGCAGCAACAAAGTTATGCTTGACTAATAAGTTTGTAGGTGTTTGGCTTGGCTCAATATTTCACCTATTTGCCAACGTTTTATGATGAATTTGATTAAGGACACCGTTTAGTATTTAGCTGTTGGTCAGATTTTCTCCATGGCGCTGTGTGTGCGTTTGCTATTTATCTAGCAGATTTTTGATAGACCCGGGGTTAAAGGTTAAATCGGCTGAGTGGAAATGTGTAGCCGCAAGTTTTCACCGGGTTTCCTCCGAATGGTTGCCTGTGGAGGGGAAACCAGAAAACCCAGGCAAACCCGGGGCTGCCTGGGGCTAGGGTTAGGATACAAGATGGTGGGTCTGTATTAATTCACTGCATGTTCATCAATCCAGCGTTCAGGTCTTCCTATGGTTGGTTGAGACGTCTGGAGACTGGATTTCTGTTTACATGACTTCAGCCATACTTGGTAAGGGGAAGTAACGGATAGTAATGGATGATAGTTCACTAACGGCAAACCTAGGATGCAAAGTAATCTACATGAACTACGGCTGCTAATTATAGTCTGAGATAAACAACCAACCCTGTGTTATTCTCATCTGATAGGTCAAAGTTTAACATGTGACCAGGGATATGAAGACTGCTAAATAAGTAGATACTGTGCCTAATCTGCTAGTCTAGGGTACTCTGGTACTAGGGTACTAGGGTACTCTGGTACTAGGGTACTAGGGTACTCTGGTACTAGGGTATTAGGGTACTCTGGTACTAGGGTATTAGGGTACTCTGGTACTAGGGTACTCTGGTACTAGGGTACTAGGGTATTAGGGTACTCTGGTACTAGGGTACTAGGGTACTCTGGTACTAGGGTACTAGGGTCTAGGCTACACACTCGCAGAAACGCTGCTAATCACTGATTTGGCAAGAAATCTACTCACGAATGCTCAAACTAGCGGAATCCACTATTTGCAACTCTCAAAGCATGATGAACTTTGACATGTGCAATTTGGTGGTAGGCATGCACCGAACAACTGACTGACAACAAAGAGATTATTCTGCGAAACTGTGAGTATGTAGCACCCCAGCTACTTGCACGAGCACTCGCCATCACATTTTGCAAGTCTGTGTGTAACCGGGCCTTAGACCTTCACCTCTGTTGCTCAGCATCAGTACTCGTCCAATAGGAATAGAGAGCGCGATGCTTGCTGTACATTGCTAAGTTGTGTTCCAAATAATTCAGCCTTTCATATGATTGTACGCATTGCAGGATACACCTAAATGTGAAGGTCAATGCTATCTTCTCATCTTTCAGACAGCTAAATCTCTTTGATCTCCACATATATCAAACTGCATATACCAGTTGACATAATGAGATTGAGGAGAAATGTCCCTCAGGCATTCTAAGAGTGAGTTTAGAAACAATCCTACTACATAACCGCGCAACTAAGCTTTCACGGCACCGCGGTTCGCGGGTGGGAGGCTCGAGGGTGGGAGGTTCGCGGGTGGGAGGCTCGCGGCTGGGAGGCTTGCACGCATGAGCAAGTTCTGACAAGAGGGACTGCAGTGAAATAAATTCGCAATATTTAAGTTCCAAGTGATGGAATTCGATGAGAGAATCTTTAAATAGTAAATTATGATTCAGTTAGACAGTGGCTGTTTAATGGCTGCCGTGTCTCTCGCCAGTCATTACAGCTCAATCACCGATTGGATGAAATATTTCAGGCAAACATCATTACTAAAATGGGAGTGAAAGTCCAGACGAAAATAAACTGCCCCCCTCCCAGGCTGTCATTACTAGACTGTTGAAACGCAACCAAACGACTCCGATCAAACGCAGACAGCAGTTCGGCTAATCGATCAATCAGATCATGCAGAACAACTACTGTACAATCCTTATTATCCTCAATGGGCTACACTAGAACAGAGACTAGACTATGGTAGATGACTGACCGGTTATCTGATACTAGGGAACCCTACAACCTAATGCTTCATAGTGATGAGGAATTGTCCTCTCTACCAGGATTGCGTGTAATAGATTGCAGACGCACGACGATGAAAAACTAGAACTTATGAATCAGTACGGCAATAGGAGGTGAAACAGAATCACGGTTAGCGTCGTATTGACGGATCGAGAGTAGAAAATATTCACTCAGCACCTTGAGTAAAGTAGTAGAGGTAAATGTGGTGCTCGTCACTTGAGCTGCTGACTGCGAAGGCGACGGAGGACTATATTGTGGACGTCACGACTCTGCGATTGCTGCGTCACGTCCTCTGAGTCCTACAGCATATTCGTAGACTGAAACACGACTGCGACAAATTGTGGGGCGATGTTAACACCAATAAGATGTTTACTGTAGATGTACATAGAAATCAGGCTATATCAAAGGTCAAGGTCGTCATACCGCAGTCGGACGAGGTGATCCGGTCAGCACATTCTCGTCCATCTTATAAAGCTTCCTTCTGCGCCTGGTCGGCTTATCGGTGGGCTCATCTCGTTGTGAGCGAGATGGTAGTTCTTGGGAGTCGTCTGCCCCCTTCTCAATGTTGCGCAGTGGACTCAGGTGCACCAAGAGTTTCTTAGCTGGAAAGAGTGAAGAAATGCACGTGAAAGGAAGTTTATACAACGGATTCATCACAGTTATGTAGAGGGAATATCAGAGAAAATATTACAGGAAAGAAGTGAACATCCCTCTGTCCATTCAGTGAGAGAGAGAGAGAGAGAGAGAGAGAGAGAGAGAGAGATAGAGAGAGAGAGTGAGAGAAAGAGAGAGAGATAGAGAGAAAAAAAAAAAGAGAGAGAGAAGAGGAAAAAAAAAAAGAGAAAAGAGATCTGATGAAGAAAGGG
>ERZ1740065.1658-NODE-1658-length-13520-cov-12.340884_pt1 | contig 13520 bp, 16 predicted proteins | sample MGYA00581738_ERZ1740065 | MGnify/ENA primary metagenome ERZ1740065 (study PRJEB43018, sample SAMN04849749) | marine metagenome | isolation source: floating plastic debris | place: Pacific Ocean | collected 2008-09-01 | study: EMG produced TPA metagenomics... | reverse complement strand
TCTCTCTCTCTCTCTCTCTCTCTCTATCTCTCTCTCTCTCTCTCTCTCTCTCTCTTTCTCTTCTCTCCTCTCAGCTCATCTAATTAAATTCATACAGACTTGAGCAATAATCCCTCCTAATCAGTCTCACCATTAGTCTACGTTAATGCATAGTCACACACTCTGTCGTCACCACTCACTCGCAGCCATTGGCAAGCCTGGCTGAGCATGACATTGACGTAGGCTAATGCATTGCTTCCCTCAATTCTCACTGCGTCGCTATGATCGCTGTCTTAGTGGATCACTGCTGTGTTTGTGTTACAACCATGACTATACAATGATAATGATGTCACTGACACCTATGCTGTCAGCCGCCACCTTGTCACCCTACATCCCTCTCTCATGTAGTCTGGTTCTTGTTTCTATCCAGCCAATGTCTAATCAGTATTGCCATTTTCTCATACAGACTGGTCTATCACTCCTCACTCCTACCGTTGCAACATAGCTATTGATTCACTATTCGGATATTCCCCCTTTTCTCACTCATATTTCCTCGTCATGTTGTATCCTCGTCATGTTGTATCCTCGTCATGTCGTATCCTCGTCATGTCGTATCCTCATCTGATTTGTTCCTGACAAGTATGGCACAAGCGCTTAAGCAACCGTCACGTCTGTTGTAGTTGTTAAACAACGAATGCAGGTGTACAACAGTCCCTACAGCAACAGTCTGCAGTGCGCAGTGTCTGTGGTGAGGACGGAGGGGATGCGCGCTCTCTACCGCAGCTACACCACCCAGCTCACGATGAACGTTCCATTTCAAATAGTCCACGTCAGCCTGTACGAGCAGATGCAGAATCTGCTCAACTACGATCGCGAGTACAAGCCGATGAGTCATATTTTGTCGGGCGGCGTCGCCGGTTCAGTCGCCGCTCTCGTCACCAACCCATTCGACGTCTGTAAAACTCTGCTCAACACTCAGGAGACGTGCTGTAACTCGGGCCAGGCCGTGGATCGCGGCCTGCTGCAGGCGGCGCGTACCGTCGCCTCCTGCCACGGCTGGGGCGGCTTCTTCAGAGGCGCCAAAGCGCGCATGATCTTCCAGATGCCATCTGCTGCCATTTCCTGGTCTGTATACGAGTTTTTCAAGTACTTCATCAGCCAGAGGAACGATAGCGCGGCCGCGTCGAATCTAGACGATTCTGTGCTCGACTTAGACAAGGAGGAGTTTGGCAAGGGCAACACAGCCGCTGTAAGAAACTCGCTGCTGCCCCCAGTATACGCAAATGACAAATCACTGTCCCCCACCAACCACTGATGTATCATCTAACTGCGCTCTGCTACCACTGAGAGACGCTGCCGTCTGTGATTCCAACTCATGTCCGATCAGGGCCTGGTACTCACAATGCGTCTGCAATGTTTTATTGAAGGACACCATGTGACTCTCCATCACTTGCTTGCATTAGCAGGCTCCGGTATGTCATTCCGTAGTCAGATGCTGCTTTAAGTAGATTACTTACGTACAGTGTACGTGTACCTGGCCGTACAGAACTCTCAAGGTTGAAGAATGTGATAATTTTGACTGAAATTCGGACGAGGAGTTAGCCTTAGGAATTAGAGCCATATATATTTTTGTGGTGGCTAGTTACGCTGTCAGAAATGATTTTGCAACTTATTCATACAAAATAAAGACAGCCTACTGCCAGGAATGACAGATTCTTCATCTCATTTACTCAACCAAAAAGCGTGCACAGCAGGCGCTAAGTTTTTCTTGGATAGACAGGTGGCATTTTAGTTTCCCTGTTCACTCGACTCCTCGAGGTCCGCGCTAAGTTAGCCCGACTCAGTCTGCTCTGTTTGATATGATCTACCAGTGGCATGACGGGGTCACGCGTGACACGGAGAGAGTGAGTCAGTTCATCATCGACGCAGACAGTGTCGGTCCTGGACTTATATGGACGACCATCAACTCCTTTCAGAGTTGTCTCCTCCTGTTGGAGGGTTCCTGCTGCTACCACTTCCTCTTGTTGTAGGATTTCCCTGAAGGTGAGTCATAATTATGATTGATTGATTGATAGGTTCTTTGGAGTGACGTAATTTAAGTAGAGTCTCACCCTATTGAGCGAAGCCTCCCATCCTGAACGATCTGGCCTTGTAGCCTGTCCTGCGTGACCGTATGCTGTCCACCACAGCGCCTGGGTGCGCGATACAAGTCTTCACCATTGGATGACGCAAGTCTACACATTGCAAATCAGGATTATACTTCAATCTGAAGTGCGGGAGGATAATCAGATTAATGAACTACCAGGTACTGATATCAGTACCTGGTACTGGTAGCAGTGTGCTGCCTACTTCCGTCTCCATCAACAATGAATGACGTCGGAAGATTGGCTGAAGTAAGTATTCTTGTCTACTAAATGTCACGCTGTAAGGGTCATGAAATAAGGTGGCGGATATATAAAGTGGTGAAGAAAATCAACCTAATGCCTGCTGTCCACAGCCATCTTGCTTGAGACTCTTTATCAAGAACACATGCCGTACTGCCGACTGTCAGGAGTTGCGTTTCTACACTTGTCAACTCATTCACATGCTCAAGCCGTTGGTGAGTGCAAAAAAATACCCGTTCCCTACAAATACCCGTTCCCTACAAATACCCGTTCCCTACAAATACCCGTTCCCTACAATCCTTCTCTAGCAGCCAACTGCCCAGTACAGCTAACAAGCGAACTATCAGATACTGTAGAACAGGAAATTTTGTGAGCACAATCTTTGCATTTTAGTTTGTGATATAAATTTGCGAAAATGTGTTTTTGCATTTCTTGCTGCTAGTGTACAGACAATCAATCGAACAAAGAAATATTTGCGTGTTTAATTTTTGCAATCAGCTGAAAATTCTCGATAACGCAAAAATTAAACGGATGCAAAAATTTCCTGTTCTACAGTATAAAGGAGTTGTCCTCACTTGGATTTGGAGCGTGTTATGAAGACTTTTTGTCCAGCCTCCTGCCCAAAGTGTACCATATAAGCCTTGAAATCGTTGCTTTTAGACTGAGCTGCCCGATCATCATTCGCCAAACTCCTAATGGTGATGGAACAACTGTACTCTATATGATTGGGATGACAACTCCAACGATACGTGATCTCGGGCGCAAAAAAGGTCAATAACTCCTTCTGGAGGACACTCACTTGCTGGGCACCTGCCGGTGGGTGCTACTTGTTCCATTAGGCATGTGGTCAGGGAAGCTGCTGTCCTCTCTGAGTCTCGTTGAACTCAGATCATCACGTGGTGTCTGTAGTCTGGGAGCCAAACACACGCAGGTAAAGTGTTAAGATTATGATGCTCTTTTACAATAGGACAACCACTAATACAAGCATTCTCGATATGCATACCTATGTATTATACTGATATTTGATGCACATGTGAATGGGCGAAATAAGAAGCATAATATTGCGCAATTCACCTATTGATCGACCAATCAGAAACATCTCCATCGTGAGAAAACACTCATTAATGCTGGATAGCTAGATACCACAGTAGTATTGACCAATGGGAGCTGTTCAATTTTACATATCTCACAGCATGAAATCATTGCACACAGGAATTTTCAGTTCCTGTATTGTAAGTTGCTGCAAAACAGAATATTTTGTGAATTGAGAATGTTTGCGATTGAACTGTGTGTAGGTAATTACTGATTAGCAAATAGTATCCCTGGCATTATTTTGTGAGATGGTTATGTCCAACCGAGGTTCGTCTGCCACGTGGATATTTAATACACGCCTGATCGTAAAAATATTCCTCGCAAGCATTTGCAGTGATACGGTATTGACCTCTGGGCGTTTGGATCAGCTTATGTGTGATATTCACTCACTCTGCCAAGGCATCGCCGGCTACAACGGGTTTGTCACAAGACAGGCAGTTCAGCGGCATCCTCCTCCTCAATCCAGCGGCAGTCATGACATATGGCGACGCCAGCAACTGCTGCTGCTTTATCTTCATCTGCAAGTCCTTGAGACCGCTGTGTATGTGAGACTTCAGCCTGTTGATCTCCTCCCTCTCCATCTTCGTCTCCAAATTCTTCTCCAACTTGTTGTGAGCCCTCGTGTATGTCTCATCCTGTGATAACGCACTGTGTTAAAAATTTTGATGTCTACTCGTTTTGATTGTCTCCCCTGGTTCACCCTACTCCCCATCGCCGATATCCTGCCTTCCCCATCCCTCCTACCATAGCTCTATCACTCTTCACAATCCCTGATCTATCATCTGAGTGTTTGAATTCTAAATACCTTAGAGGCAGAGAGCTGTTCTCGATGATAAAAACTTAGGCATATTTTGCTAATGGAGCTTCAACCAGCCAATCAAAGCTCATTGAATATAGATAATTGTGATTTTGAGTACCATCGTGAAATTGGTGCGTACTGTCAATACAAATAACTTCAGTCTCATTTCGACAGGATAGCTCCAGGGCCGCAAAACGAAACTAGTCTACAGCAACTTTCAAATAGAGCTATGCTAGATAAAGTGGATGCAGTGTAGGGCAACATGTGGGCGGAGTCGGAGTGGAATTAGGTCAGCATGTGGACGGAGCATGGGGCAGAATCCTAGCAGAGTGTAGGCGGAGTCAGTGTGGAATCAGTGTGGAATCAGGGCAATGTGTAGACGGAGTCAATGTGGAATCAGGGCAATGTGTAGGCGGAGTCAATGTGGAATCAGGGCAATGTGTGATATTTCACTGTCACTGACAAGGATGACCCATAGGTTAGAGGTTGCTTATGCCGCATGTAGATAGACAGACAATGATCGGCCATTTCTTTAGTATTTAGCAAGGCTTAGTTCTATATATTGACCTTAATGTCACCTACAAGTAAGTGTTCAATCAAAATTAGATTAATATCACCCGCTGTCTATCAAAAGCAGAAGGACGTTGTGTGTCGCGCTCTATACATCATAGCCATTGATAGGCATATACGTATGTGTACGCATAACATAACATCTTTCTCCTCTCAGCTTCCTTCTGGATTCACACAATCTGACAGACTCTTAAGTCAAGACGACAAGAAGACAACAATTTGTACCAATGCTAGCAGTTTGTTCAGCATGTCGTCGATGACTTGCTGCAGATCACCGGTTGCATTCTCAAACTCCAGTCTGTCCAGCTTCCTGTCCACCGCTCCTTTCTCTGCTTTCATGTCCATCTCTGCCTCAAACTTGGCCTTGCTGACTTTGTTAGTCGACAAGTCATCAGTCTCCAGCTGCAGGTTCTATGAACCAACAACACAGGAGAGTTATGATTTGTGTACGTATGCAACTTGTTGTCAGCGCTGCCCGTTTGACTGACCCGGATGATGTGAGCCTTCTCCAGGCTCTCCTGCTGCAGTTGCTGACTCAACTCCTTGATCGCTGACAGCTGCGACCTCACGTCTCCCACGGCTATCTGGTTCTTGGCCAGTAACTGCTCATCCTGTCGAGGGGAATATATCAAACTATCTGACGAATCTCTACCGTGACATTTACTTATAGCAGACAGCAGGTATAATTTGGCAATGCTGCTCCTTATGTGCTGCCTACCTACCTTAGGCTGGGTCTAAACAGGGGGAGGTCAGGCATACCCAAAGTAAAAAATCCCTCAACTGCTCCACTTTATTATGACATACATGTTACAGAACACGGACGCTGTGTCTGACCTCAGAACGCACACCAGTTTTTCTCAAGATCAGGCGCTCATCTCAATCCTAAGAGAGTATATCACCTATTCACTAATAAATCTATGGTACTTAGTAAATACTACTTACTCTAGAACTCAGTCATACAAACAAAACCCCTCTATCATATAATCTATAATCCATTATGATTGGCTCATACATCCGTCTGAGATTATCCGTTTCGTAAGCTCACTGCTGCTTGGTAACAAAGTTTACAGAGGTTGCTAGGAGATACCTTATGTAGTGAAGTGAACACTGAATTCAGCTCATCGTCCACGTCTGTCATCATCTTGTCGAGTTCCTTGGACAGAGCGTCCATCTTCTTATTCACATGCCTCAGCTGTTCCTGGTCCACGCCGCTGCTCTGGGTACAGTTGCACCGACGATATCTCTCGGTGGCCAGAGCCTTCTCCAGACCATCCATTCGCGACAGCAGTTTTTTCACCTCACCCATACTGTCATTGTAGACTATCTGCCGTAGCGTCTGGCCCCGACACATCACTTCCTGCTGCATCTGCTCTCTCAGCTCGCCATCGTCTGACTCTTTCGAGTCTTTATTGGGTTTCTCTTCCTCGTGTCCTACATTGTTATTGCTGTCTACTAGATACGTGGGTCATGATGTCTCATTTTCATTCAAGTTTTTGGTAGTGTCAGTCGAGACACGTAATGGACTGTTTGTCCAGCATTCATCATTGCTGCTCTCCATTGCTCACAGTATTATTTTCTCACTCCAACTCAGCTATTGTTACCTGTGATAAAGTAAACCGCCCACTCCCCAGAGCACTGTGAAGCATTCTCCATGGTAACACTATGAGCTGTGTAACATTGTCTGTCAGATAATTCATGAGATGGATAGTCAATATTGTCCGTTCTATAGAAGAGAAGACAGCTCCATAAAGTTGTCTTTTATAGAGTTGTCTTCTCTTGTTAATACTTAAAAGTCATTCAATCTAAAAACACTCAGCATTTCTTGAAGTCATAAACCCACCATAAGGCTGGCAATTCCATCAATGCCAAACTTTGGGGGCTGAGATGAGGATGAGGGTAAAACAGCAGTGAAAAACGTCTGTAATGTGCAGGAGAGGACAACCCTACCTAAGCACCAACCAGCCCTAGCTTCAAGCAGTTCAGTTCTGAGGTATTCACACTATTAAGATATTGTAGCAATAATTATCCTGGTCAGATGGTACCATACATCAATACATCAATACATAGATTCCACCCCTTGTTTAACTGAAAGCAACTGTGAATTTGTTCTCACACAGTGTTGTGATGTCACACCAGCTGGTTCCTACCTGGAGTGCCTTTGCCCTCTGGTTTGAGATCATGTTGCTGTGAAGACTTGAGCCCGCTGTGTTCACTTGATGATCCCTCACTGAACGACGATGCCTTATGTTCGGATGATTGGAGCTGTGCGCTGGTGCTCTCCGATTTGCTGATGCCGACATGCTTCTGCTTTGCACTCATTGCAGATATCTTGTCGCATGCGCTGAGTGTGTCGTCTGCCTCTGTCTGTGACAAGTCACTGTCATATTCCCCAGTCTTCATGGACTCTTTTCTCTTCTTGTCAGCTACTTGTTGTGATTCTTCTAACTTTTGCTGATCACTTTCTACCGATGCTTTGGGTGTCTCCTCATTTAATGAGTCCAACTTGGCTATTTTCTCCTCTGGAGTACACATATTTGGTTTAACTGATCATGTGACTCATCATGTGACTCACCATTTAACTGATCATGTGACTCACTGTGTGGCTGATTATGTACGGATGTTGACTTAGAGAGCAGGCGGGTATAGTCGGCTGAGACGCTCGCATATCGTGTCAGAATGTTGCTGGGGCGAGCTGATTGAATGGAGTCGATACTCAGGAGATGACTGACGCGTGACATGTCTCCAATCAACGGTAAATCGTCTTCTGGCGTCTGCGGAACGTCTGATAGCAGAATCTCCATCTCGAGCAGCTTGAAAAGAAATCAGACTGATTGCTCACAGGCAAACAGGCACACGGATATGAAACTATTGGTTCCAATGTATCAGAGGCTCATAACTTCGGCCCTCCTTACCATGAATGTACTTACTGTAAAACAGGATCTATTGGCGACCCTAATTTTTACATTTTTCAGGTTAGAAGAAATCGCGAAACTATTACTTGCATTTCTTGCGACTGCTGTACAGAGCAGCGATGCAGTGGAAAAATATTAACTAGCTAGAGTTTTTGCGATCAGCTGAAAATGACCAAACATGCAACAATTAGACCAAATTAAGTTTTGGCATTATTCACTCTTATGCCCGCCTAATTTAAGTGTGGACCAAATTTATTATAATGTCGGTATGCCCATCTGTGCCATGCGTGCGGGCTAAATGCGGCGTAACACAGGAGAGCATGTCACATGCGGCGCATAGCGGCATAAAAGTAAAAGATACCGATAAGGATGTACCCAAATATTCATGTTATCATTATTGTTATTATCATTTCTTTGTTGTTATTATCACCGTCAACATTTATTGATATCATTTTGCATGACAACACACTCCCTCTCTACTCTCTATTAACTTGTATGCATGAATGTATGTCATAATTGTGATTGAAATGGAAGCATATTAACATGTATTACACAAGGAAATACTGACAGATATAATGAATGAGTGTGATAATTATTCAAGAGATTACATGTCCGTATCCTTATAGTATATCCTCTAGTATTGTTATTATATTATTTATTTACGTACTATTATTTTACATATTATTTATGATGTATTTATGATATTACCTTAACTTTTATTTGATCCAGTTCAGGAAGTCTATCTGTGACGTCACGAACTGACAGCGACAGTGTGTCCACGTCTCCTAAATCAGGACGAGTGTACTAAACACTTGGCTGACCGTTCCAGCGTTGACTACTATCAGGCGTACGTCACCCACCTATCGCCTTACTGAGTTCATCAACAGGCACACGGAGTAGCCCTGCTTCTAGGTCAGTGACCCGATTTTGCAGCATGCTGTTTGTATTTCCCAGCTCGCTCAGCTGTTCGAGGATATCATGTAACCTATCATCCTCCATATTGTCCTAGTATGAGCAAGAAACACATGCAGGGATATGTGAGATGAGTAGCACCGATGCTATGCTACACTGTGGAGCTCATCACCTCGTTCTGAGGTTCAGTAATCGTGATGTCATCCATTTCAGTTCGTACGTTCTTGAACTCTGGTTTAACTTGATTCAGTGATCTCTGTATGGCAGAAATGTGAGATGGTAATCAGTACTAGCTTCGGCAATCGGCAATCGGTACGCACCAGAGTGAGAAGATGAAAAGTCAGAGGAAAGAGGAAGGCAGGGCAAGGGAGGCAGAGCAAGGGAGGCAGAGCAAGGGAGGCAGAGCAAGGGAGACAGGGCAAGGGTGACAGGACAAGGGTGACAGGACAAGGGTGACAGGACAAGGGACGCAGGGTAAGGGAGGCAGAGCAAGGGAGGCAGAGCAAGGGAGGCAGGGCAAGGGAGACAGGGCAAGGGATAAGTCAGAGGAAAGAGTAATGCAGGGCAAGGGAGGCAGAGCTAGGGAGGCAGAGTGAGGAGGGAGATAGAAAACTTACCTCAATACAAGTCATTCTGGATTTCATTGTATCAACATTTGAAGTTAACTCATTCAAGATCTGCTTGTTCTCAAGAAAGGAATCCAGAACATTTGATTGGCTGTGAGATTTCATCTGTGTCAGCTTGTCTGTCACAGCTTTGCTGAGTGGCATTGTTTCCATTATATCCTGCAACAATAGTTGTGACACCCTTACTGACTGCCCCGCCCACTTATATATATGGGTCAAAGTCAATCACCAGCCAGCTGACTGACCTTCAGCAATGCCAGCTCTGTCCTCACGCCCTGAATGCTGTTGGTAATCTCCTTCATTGTTGCATGATTGGCTATCACTGTCTACCAAATAGGATGTTATCATGGTACATTGTGCTATTGGTAACCTTGAGTGCAGCTTCTTTTGTGTATTTAGTTTTTCACCGGATTTAGCAGACGTGATTTTTGCCGAAGTATCCAACTGCGCTAACCTCAGTACAGCACATGTAAGTAAGTAGGAATTAACATGGATGAATTGGTAAAGGGCACAATGCGGACCTGTCAACCTGTCGGACTGAAAATACTGGAGATTCTGTTTTTCTGAACTTTGAGAAGTCATAGCTCAAACCCCCTCCCCCCCTAAAGCTAGGATTCTATCATATTTTAGTTCAACTCGACAAGATCTAACTGGTGAGTCACAGGAGAACATTAGAAAACCAATGATAGCCATTTTGACCATAAATTCTGGCACCTAAAATATAGGGGTCTCCTGGGAAATAAGGGAGGCTTGACAGGTGTGATGGGTAGACTAGCTGGGTGTGGAGAAATGACGAGCAGGTCAACGATAAATCAATGCAATCAATAAATCGAAGCGATTGACATGTCCAGCTGATGTTAGAGACCTGTTCTTCTAGATCTTTACTCTTCTGCTTCAAATCTTCTAAATCCTTCTTCAACTCATTGATATAATCCATGGTCTAGAAAAAAAATCCTCATCATATCAACCATACAGATTTTTAGCATGTGATTTAAAGATGGCAAATCTCTCCACGTGTGCGTGTACCAAATGCTGTCGACTTCACAACATCAATCAGCACCCACCTTGTGCACAGACACATCATTATGGTCCGCCTTTGCTGACAGCGCCGCCACCTCCTTGTCAGAAAGTTTCAGTTTTGGCACAGGCAGCTGTGTTGTGACCATGTCAGCAGACACTGCCTTAGCTAGTTTTTCATCCAGTACGACTGCCACGTTTGGATTAGCGAGCTCGTTGTTCTCCGGCAGCAGATCCAGCTTCGTGACAATGGCGTGGAGGAGTTGCGTGAGAGCATTAAAGTTGACCACGCCAACTTCTGGAGTACCCAGAGAAAGCTCTACTAAATTTGAAAGACTTCTGGCTGTGGCCATTCTGCTGTCAATATGGTGGCACTTCGTTAGATTCAACAATGCTGTAGTTGATCAAATGTCCTATGTCTCTCGCAACGAAAACGATGACATCATTACTTCAGGATCTGAGTACAACAGAGCTGACGAGTTTCAGCATTTGGCTGATATTAGATGAGTAGCGATAGCAAGGCATATGAGGCTCTGATTCCTTACTATGGTGACAAAGTGCCATAAGTGAATCAAGCTTTTATTGCTTCAGTGGAACCATAATTCAGGTATGACAGTCAACTTGGCACAATTTCCAAAGGCTGCTAGAGTTCCGTTATAAAGAAAATGACTACTTAAGCCCTGATAATATACTATTGATCCATCCACGTGCATGTGCGCGCCTCATCACATTGTGACTAGTTCATTATGAGAGTTGTCTCACCGTGATTTTCGAAGCGTACCGCTCTTTCCGTGTGTTGCTACGCCGCACGTAAACAGAAATCCTCGAAGCTTTTACACAGATGACCTAAAATGACTTCATATTTTCGGTACAACATGTCTATAATTTCCCGCACCACGACTCTGATGGCGTACTAACCGTGACTAACTGGCGAAGTGGTGATACAAGCTATACGATCAAAGTAAATTACTGACATGAATTGCAATATAGACTGCTATTAACCTGCTATTAAACTGCAGTTTCTGCCGGATATATGGCGGTAAGAAAAATAACTCTACTGTCAATTCGCAGCATACTCGTATTCTTCTTTTCTCACAGTGTCTTAGCATCAGTCGTCTTAGACGAATAGAGGTGCTGCCCTCCTTCTTCATATTCTCCTGTCTCTTGCAATCGTGTCAACCTGTTTTCCTTCGTAGCAGTATCTATTTCGTTACCTATGGTATATCTTCGTTATTCCGTTATTTCGATTGATAGGGGAAAAAAGTAACCAATTCTCCAGCAGCACCGAAGCAGGGACAAAAGCTACCAGACGTAGGTACTACCCAGCCACTAACAAGTCAAACTGCACCACCAAGCTACAATATGTCAAAAGGGCCTGACAACGCTGGCCCTCTCAACTCCGCCAACATGAGCATCAATGTACCGATACCTCCTAAGTCACCTCAAGTTAAATCACCTGCACCAAACCTTAACAATCTGGACGCTCCTCTCCCTGCGAAATACATAGAGGTGTGGAAAGTGTCAGAGGGCAATCTAAAACATAGCCTGATGGAGTACGAGTTCACGCTGCGCCGGATAACTAGTCAGAAGATTGATGATCTCCTGATGAAGTCAGCGGACTTCAAACTAGACGCACAGTAAGTCTACAACAATAAAACTTTGTCTTATTTCAAGAGTGTTGTGAAGATCACCATTACTTAAATTTCAGACATGTTTCCCTGGCCGTTTTTCGAAGTCGCGCTCCCAACCCAAACCATCGACAAACCTTTGTGAAAAGGTGTCTGGATTTCGGTTTGGTGGACGTCATCAAGAAACTTTGGTCTGCTGCTACGGCAAAGTTTGATCAGAAGGCATCCGAGTCAGGCATGGTGGACAAGAACATAACTCATATCTGGGACATATTTCGAGAACAACAGCTGCATATCATTGAAGCTATCTTTAATCTTTACAAGTTTCTCTTAGTCTTTTGGAATGGCTCAGACATCAGGGACGCACAACTCCTGTCTGCCATCCACAGCGCCGGGGTAACAGACTTTGCACTTAGCGTACTGAACTCCAAGTACTGTTTCCCTCTTCTCAATGTACTCGAGGGAGCGCAGTACAAGATGGTGAAGTCATGTCTTGGAATAATCCACAATATGGTTCACAACTTTGAGAGTTTGGTACCGTACATACGACAGCAAAACGGTTTGAAAATTTGCAGCAAGTTCATCTCTCTCGACTCCGAAAAGCTGGTAGTGATAAAAGGAAAGGCGGCGATGGTGTCGGCCCACATCATCACAGAGGGTGAAGACACATCAGGGATTGCTCTTGGCGAAAAAGAGATCAAGTTTATAATGGGAGCAATTCAGCGCGCTTTAGTATCAAAGGATTTTTATTCGACAACGTATGGTTACCATGCCGACGAGTTGTTTGCCGGGCTCAACAGACTGGCCGTACATGAGAGCAACAAACAGAAGATCGTCGACGCCGGTGCCCTGCCTTTTTATGTCGACGCACTCAAAACTAAGGATAGCAAACTACAAGCATGCGCTGCGCAAGGACTATGGACTCTAGCGTTCAATAAATACAGCAAAGAGAAGATTTTGATTGAGCCAGGCTGCATGGATCGTAAGTTGTCTTCTCTCTATCTCCAGTATTATAAACCTTGCGTACAGGTATGAAGAGAAAGTGCATTGTGACTTGTATATTATTTAGATCTCAAAGCTTTGAGAGAAGCATCAGATAAGAATGTGCAGAAGGCAGTGAGGGGCGCGCTGTGGCAGCTGGAGGGTGAAGCTATACATATCAAGACTAAAAAACTAGAGAAGACGACTCCCGATTCCAGTATGTCTATGTCTATGCAGATCATATACCCTCAATATGCTCTAGTTATCGCTCAGAATCTTGAGGCCATATGTCTAATGTCACACTATGTCACACACTGTTCTTGTTTTCCAGAGAAACAGCTGACCCATATCATGATCAGCTATCAGTGGGGTGTGCAGCAGGAAGTCCTCCAATTCATGCAGAGGTTGCGGAAGGCAGGCTATCGCATTTGGATAGATGTGGAGCAAATGAGTAAGGTGGACTCTGATGCACAGCCATAAACTGTGGTCCAGTTTTTGTCTTCTTTTGACATATTTTATATTGGTCATTGAATATCTCCCTTGCTTCCTTCCTCCCTCCATCCCCCCATCCATCTATCCATCCTTGTCTCTCCCCATCTCTCTCTCTCTCTCTCTCTCTC
>ERZ1740065.1657-NODE-1657-length-13521-cov-4.153646_pt1 | contig 13521 bp, 16 predicted proteins | sample MGYA00581738_ERZ1740065 | MGnify/ENA primary metagenome ERZ1740065 (study PRJEB43018, sample SAMN04849749) | marine metagenome | isolation source: floating plastic debris | place: Pacific Ocean | collected 2008-09-01 | study: EMG produced TPA metagenomics... | reverse complement strand
AAAGGGCACGTACTCCTCACTGCATAAGGCTTCTGGAGATTAATTGATGACACGCTCTAGCAAAAACTTAGCCAAAATAGCTCGCACCAAAATTTAGGTAATCGGCAATGTAAACTGCTCGGAAACTAGTTCAACCCTCTCTGAGCCTTACCTCACCTTACTCAAATCGCCTGCTGCTGCTGTAAAAAGCCAACGTCCACCAGCCATTTCTCAGTGACGTTGAATTCAAAACTTAGGTGAAATAGGGCGAAATACGCTTAGGCAAAATATTGGGAGTAATAGTAGAAGCAATCAAAGAAAATCAATAGGGAAGCACTAGAGGGGTGCAGAAACATTCCTTTTGACACAAAACTTAACAAGTTGTTTATATTAAGAACACACAAGCATAAATCGGAGCGCCGCTATGATAGCTCGCGTTACTCAGATCGCAACCTCTCCCCGTTCAAAGTACAGAACAGACTATTTTGACCGTGAGGCTTTGCGAGGCGTTTTCCAAACAGTTGACGCTAAAACTTGTCCTCATCGCTACAATTTTCATCTTCACACTGTCTATTCTGATGGGCAATTAACCCCAGAAGGTTTAGTCCAGCAGGCGTTAGAAATTGGTCTCAAAGGATTAGCAATTACTGACCACAACACCGTTGGTGGTTACTATGCCGCAGCAGAATGGCTGGCTCGTTATTCAGAGGAGTATTACCGCTCTGCAGATGATCGCGATCGCCCAAAGCTCTGGACGGGCATTGAAATTAACGGTCATCTTTTAGAAGGTGAAGTGCACATCTTAGGCTATGGGTTTGATCCCAATTCTGCCGCTATGGTTCCTTACATTCAGGGAAAAAAAGCCAAGGGCGATGATTTTCTAGCCAGCCAGGTGGTGGCGTCGATTCACGAGGCAGGGGGATTGGCCGTGTTGGCTCACCCGGTGCGCTATCGCCAGCCGCCCGAGTTACTGATCCCCGCCGCTGAAATGCTGGGCTTCGATGGCATTGAGGTGTATTACGCCTACGATCGCCCGGAGGTATGGCGACCGAGTCCCGATCAACTGGAGCGGGTTTTGGGGCTGTGTGAGGGGCGAGACCTGCTGCACACCTGCGGTACCGATACCCATGGGCTCAATATTTTGCGCCGTACTGGGCATTAACTGTCCCTTAGGTCCCTTAGGCACATTTTCGAAGTGGACCATTATTGGAACTCTACCGAACGGAGAAACTTACGATTAAACCTAAGTTTTTCCCCTGGTTTCTATGGCTACTTTTGAGTTTGGTTGTGTTCGCCACTTTTCCGGTTTTACTTTGCCACGGTTCCAGGGGGCGCCCCTGGCAATCAAGGTCGCGATCGCCCTTGGAATTGCCGCCGCTTCGCTTCCAGTGGCGGTGCAGCCCAGCCATGGCTGTCTCGGCGTACCTACCTCAATAAATTTGGACGGGCTGTCTGCTCAACCGTCGCCGCCCATGGGAGAAAACGGGGAGCAGTGGGGAGCGTGGAAGCGTTGGGAGCAGCTGGAAACGGAGCCGTTTATGTTGGGGGTTTCCAATATGGATTACGGCGGGTTGATGGATATGGAATACGCTGCGTTTGGCTCTGTGGGCGACGAAAATGACGATCGCAAAGGGGAGACCTTTTGGTACCGAGTGGGGCGCGATCGCGAGACTACGAAATTTGGCACCTATGGTCAGGCGGAGGTGGTGTATTTCGTCGACGGGGAAATTAAGGGGGCAATGTCTGTCAATATTTTGTTTGACCAGCCTGTAGGGCAAAGTCAGCGTTAAAGGTTAACTCAGCAAAAATTTTGAAGCGAGGGCTTATTGTTATTTGTGGTCCAACGGCGGCGGGAAAAACGGCGCTGGCGATCGCCCTGGCAAAAAAGTTGCGATCGCCTATCCTCGGCGCAGATTCTCGGCAGATTTATCGGGATTTGAACATTGGCACCGCCAAGCCCACCGTAGAAGAACGATCCCAAGCCCCCCACCATTTAGTGGACTGTTGGGATCCCCGCGAAAATCTGACGTTGGCGGTGTACCAATCCCAAGCGCAGGCGCTGATTGAAACAGTCCACGCCCAATCAACCGGTGGTATTTTCGCCGATGATATTTCCGTGCCGTTGCTAGTGGGCGGTACTGGTTTATACATAAAGTCCATTGTGCGCGGGATGAAAATTCCCCAGGTGCCGCCCCAGGGGCAGTTGCGATCGCAGCTTAAAAATATTGACCAACGGGAGCGATATCAATGGCTCTGTCAAGTGGATCCCGCTGCCAGCAACAAAATTCACCCCAACGACAGCACCCGAACCTTGCGAGCCCTTGAAGTTTTTTATGTTGCCGGCTCTCCCCTGTCATCCCTCCAGGGAGAAGCGCCGCCCTCCTATCCAATTTTGACCATTGGAGTAGATTGCTTAAACGATCCCGTGGGTAAAAAAGGGGCGGATCATCCGGGCGATCGCTTAACTCAGCGTATAAAAAGGCGCACAGCGGCGATGATTGATCAGGGGTTAGTAGAGGAAGTGCGACACCTTCGAAGCCGCTACGGTGCACACTTGCCCCTCCTCAAAACCCTCGGCTACGACGAAATGGCTCAATACTTAGACGGAGTCTTGACGTTAGAACAGGCTGAGGCGCAAATTGTTCGCCACACTCGCCAATTTGCAAAACGCCAGCGCACTTGGTTTCGGGGCGATCGCTCCATTCAATGGATTGACAGCGATGATTCCCGCCAGTGGTACACCGTTTGGGGCTGGGTAGAAGATTTTTTGGAAACGATCCCCGAGGACGCGCCGAAAAATCAAAGCTGAGAAATTAAATTAAAATCGCAAAAGAAACATCCACGAAATTGACGCAACAATTGCCGCAGCCCTCCCTCCTTCGACTAAGCTCAGGGACACCCTCTTCCTGGAGATGAGGGCGTCCCCATTCGGCTTAAATTCCGGTAAACAACTTTATTATTAATCTTTTGCCCTCTCTGCCCATGCTTCCTCGCTTTAGCCGTCGGCAACTTTTGCAATATGGCACCTTCGCCGTTGGATCCAGCATTATCACCGCCTGTAGTGGCAACGTTGATCCCCAGGCAGAAAAGACCCCCGACGGGTTGGATAAGGTGACCATGGTGACCGATTGGCTGGCGCAGGCAGAGCATGGTGGTTTCTATCAGGCGCTGGCCGCAGGAATTTATGAAAAATACGGGCTGTCGGTCACCTTGCGCATGGGCGGTCCCCAGGTGTCGGGATCACAGCTACTGCTGGGAGGCGTCGCTGATTTTGCCATGAGCAACAGCACCCAAGCCATCAACGCCGTTGCCCAGCAAGCTCCGATCGTTACCGTGGCGGCTATGTTCCAAAAGGATCCCCGGTGCATTATTGCCCACCCCAACACCAACGTTGAGGACTTGGGGGATTTAAAAGATCGCCCAATTTTCGTTACCCAAGCGTCTGTCAACGACTTTTGGGGGCTATTGGCCAACCGCTACGGCTTCACGGATGCCCAGCGACGGGTGTACAACTTCAACCCAGCGCCGTTCCTAGCCGATCCCACCTCATCCCAGCAGGGTTACATTACCTCAGAGCCCTTTACGTTGGCCCAGGAACTGGGGGCAAAACCGGTAGTATTTTTGCTGGCGGACTATGGCTACACGCCCTACGCCACCACTATCGACACCACTCGCGCCATTATCGGGAAGAAGCCAGAGGTGGTGCAGCGTTTTGTGCAGGCTAGCTCTGAAGGGTGGCAAAGTTATTTGTCCGATTCCACACCGGCGAATCAGCTAATTCGTAAGGACCATCCAGAAATGCCTGGGGATTTGCTCGATTATGGTGTGTCGACCCTGAAGGAGTACGGCATTGTGGTGTCGGGCGAGGCGGAAACCCAGGGCATTGGCTATATGACGGGCGATCGCTGGAAAGGATTTTTTGACAGCATGGTGGAGTGGGGAGTGTACAACACCGATGTGCCCTACGAGTCAGCGTTTGTGCTGGACTTTGTTCAGGATTTACCAACGGTGGGTTAGGGCGCTTGGCGCTGTGTGCGTAGAAATATTTTGTTAAGCTCAACTATGCAAACGGTGCAGTGCCTTGTCCTGCCCATTATTTACCCCCCGTTTTTGGTGATCCCCGCGTGACCTCCTCGTCTGCCTATTCCTCTTCCACGTCCTACCAAGACGTTGCCCCTACCGTCATTTTGGACCGGGTGAGTAAGGTTTATCCATCAGGGACGATCGCCCTGCAAGACGTGGATTTATCCGTTAAACAGGGAGAATTTCTAAGCCTAGTGGGACCGTCAGGCTGCGGTAAAAGTACGGTGCTGGGGTTAATTGCCGGGCTGAGCAAGCCCACCCAAGGGGATTTACAGTGGACAATGCCAGAATTTCGCAAGGATTTAGCCTTTGTTTTTCAAGATGCGTCGCTGTTGCCCTGGTCCAATGTGGAGGAAAATGTGAGACTGCCGTTGAAGTTGGCGGGACAGTCGAAAAAGCAAACCCAGCAGGCGGTGGCTGAGGCGATCGCACTGGTGGGTTTAACGGGGTCAGAAAAGTCGTTTCCCCGGCAGCTGTCGGGGGGCATGAAAATGCGGGTATCTATTGCTCGGGCGATCGTTACCCAGCCCAAGGTATTGCTAATGGACGAACCCTTTGGAGCCCTGGACGAAATTACCCGCAACCGCCTCAACGAAGACCTAATGAACCTGTGGCGACAAAAGCGCTGGACCGTAGTTTTTGTGACCCACAATATTTATGAGGCGGTTTACCTCTCCACCCGTGTGGCTGTGATGGGCGTCAATCCCGGGCGAATCGTTGATGATTTGGTGATTGACGCTCCCTACCCCCGCACCGAAGGATTTCGCCAGTCCCCTGAATTTGGTCAATATCGCCGCCACCTCGCCACAGCGTTAGCAGAGGGCATGGAATAATGTCCCCCCTTAAACTCGCCCCCTTAAATAACCGCCCCAACTCCCACCCAAGCCCTTAGAAACAGTCCCAAAAAATCTCTAATGCACGACAAATCCCTTACTGAAAAATTACTTTCGCCCGATGTGCTTGCCCCTTTTGCGGTGGGAGTTTTATTTGTTGTGGGGCGGGACTTACTGGTGCGAATCACCGGATTACCGCCCTATCTTTTGCCGGGGCCGCTATTAGTTATTCAAACGTTAATTGATAATTGGTCCAATCTATTTTCGTCGTTAACGGTCACCTTTCAAATTACTATTGTGGCGTTTTTGGCTGCCGCTGGATCAGGATTGGCGATCGCCGTTCTCTTCACCATTAACAAATGGATTGAACGTAGCTTATTTCCCTACGCTGTTGTGCTGCAAACAACGCCGCTGGTGGCGATCGCTCCGCTAATCATCATTTGGCTCAAAGAAAACACCTTTGGCGCATTGGTCCTGTGCGCTTGGATTGCCGCCTTCTTCCCCATTTTGTCCAACACCACTTTGGGATTAAACAGCGTTGATCGTAATCTCACCAACCTATTTACCCTTTACAATGCTTCCCCCTGGCAACGGTTGATTTATCTCCGTCTTCCTAGCGCTTTGCCCTATTTTCTTGGTGGTCTAAGAATTAGCGGTGGCTTGGCTTTAATTGGTGCTGTGGTTGCAGAATTTGTAGCCGGAACCGGTGGATCTAAATCGGGCATTGCTTACCAGATTTTAATTGCCAGCTATAACCTACAGATTCCCAGAATGTTTGCCGCTTTACTGTTAGTTACTGGCTTAGGAATTGCCATTTTTGCAATCTTGTCCCTTATTTCAGATGCCCTGTTGAAGGATTGGCATGAAAGCGCTGTTAATCCTAACCAATAAATAATTCGCCCCCACCAAACAACATCGGTATTTTCGTTGTGTGAGCGATCGCCATTTCACAGCCTGATAGTGATGCAATGTGATGGTCACTCAATTTCGAAAAGCTTGAATCTTCTGTAGATTAAGGCTCAGCCTACATTACGTTGCATCACTACCCACAGCCTTACTAGCGATCGCAACGGGGTTAACACCAGGACAGATCCGGACAGGCTAAGAATGGTGTGATAGTCGGTGAATCGTTCAGCGCGATTAAGACGCCTCATCCTAGGGAAAAAGTGCGGAAATAATAGAAATAATTCTCATTTACAAAAGTGCTAGTGTTTGGACAAGTAGATTTTTCCCTGATTGAACCTATGTCAAAGCCAAACTATCGAGTGATCGTTGTAAAAGATTCGGTCAAAGTCACTCCTAATATGCAGCGGGTGACTTTTACGGGAGATGACTTGGCAGACTTTCCTGAAAATTACGAAAGTGGCTACGTAAAACTGCTGTTTTCTCAACAAGGTCAAGCGATCGGCGATAAGGAGCAGGTTGAAAAAGGGAAGTATTTAAGGCGCACTTATACGGTTCGAGCCTTTAACCGAGAGGCAAGTGAATTAGCCATTGACTTTTCATTGCATGGCAGCAAAAACGGACCGGCGGCCACATGGGCAAACTCAACAAAATCTGGTGACACAATCCTAATGGGAGGACCCGGACCGACAAAACTCGTCGATAACCAGGCTGATTGGTTTCTCCTCGCTGGCGATATGTCGGGACTGCCCGCGTTGGCTTGCAATTTAGAGCAGCTACCTGAAAATGCCCAAGGGTATGCCGTGATTGAGGTGGCCAGTGAAGCGGATAAACAAGACCTCAAAGCCCCCGCTGGAATGTTGATCAAGTGGGTGGTTAACGAGAAACCCGGCGAGAATCCAGAGGCTCTTATGGAGGAAATCAAAGCCCTCTCTTGGAAAGCGGGCACCCCCTACGTTTGGGTTGCCTGCGAGTTTGGAGCCATGAAGAATATTAGGGATTATCTGAAAAACTCACGCGGCATTGAGAGCGAGAATATCTACATCAGTAGCTACTGGAAATTTGATCGCACAGAAGAGGAACACAAGGTAGATAAAAGGATCGACGCAGGAGCGCCTCCATTTATTCAGGTTCTATGGGATATAAAGGCAAAGTGTCAGAAGCTGTTGCTTCTTAAAAAATAATCTTCGGGGGAGACTGGCTGAGGTTGCTTGTCTAGGGGCGGCGGTCAGTCAACCGCTACGGCAATCCAGGGCGATCGCCGCTACCATTAGGAATACTGAGAAGACCTACCCCCATGAACTGGCAACCCAATATTACCCCCAGCGATCGCGCATTTTCCGTTTTGCCTTACATCATGCCGATTATTGCGGCGATCGACCTATCCCTTACCGCCGCCGGTCCCACCAACTCAATTTTGATTCAGGTGCCTATTTTCCAGCCGCTGCTGGTTATTTTGGCTCCCATCATGCAGATTTACCTTGGCGTTCCCTTTGCCAGCTTCATCATCTTTATCCTGCTATTCCTCCTTGTGGTACGCAACGATAAAATCTCCCGCTTTATTCGTTACAACACCATGCAGGCAATCATGCTCGACATCGTGGTGTTCCTTTGCGGTCTAATTATCCGAGTTGTATTTGCTCCTATTGGCGGCTTTATCGTGCAAACCTTAGCTAGCACCGTCTTCCTAGGCATCCTAGTGGGTTCGATTTATTCCATCGTTCAATCTGTTCGCGGAGAATATGCCGAAATTCCTACCATCTCCGATGCGGTGCAAATGCAGATTCGATAGTGGCATTGGTGCTCAGTTCTAAACCTTAGGTGGTTTTAAAGGATTTGAAATAGTTTTGGGGCGATCGCTCCAAAATACTACTGCCCCAAAAACATCCGCCGACCTCGAAAAAGTCTCCAGCCGTGAGCGGACACAATCGCGGTATGATGGTGAGCCCTTGCTAATTGACAACGATAGCGGATCAATTAGCCCATCGGTCCACAAGGAGAAACAATGAGCCGACTATACGAAACCATGTACATCCTGCGTCCTGACATGGGCGAGGAGAGACTGGACGGAACTATCACCAAGTATCGGGACTTTCTAAACGAGCAAGAAGTGGCTGATCTGGAAATTCAGCACCGCGGCAAACGTCGCCTTGCGTACGAAATCAACCGCTGCCGGGAAGGGGTGTACATCCAAATGAACTATGCCCACACCAACGGCTCCCACATTGCTTCCATGGAAAAGCTGATGCGCATTGATGAAGCCATCCTGCGCCATATGACCATCAAGCTTGATCCTCGCGAAGTAGCTGCCGCTGCTGCCGCTGAAGCTAGCGCTGCTGAAGAAGAATAGGCTCGAAGCAAGTTAGCACCGGTAACGTCAGTCTTCTGCGAACAAAGCCTGCAAACAAATCGCCCCGCCAACGTGTCAGCATTTAAGCTTCGTTGGCGGGGCGATTTATTAAAAGGGCTAGCTTAAGAAAATTTCAGACCCAGATTTTATAGGTTGCCCCAATCTCCAGGCTCCATATTGGCAACAAGTTCAAAGCCACCCTCACCATCGGGGGTCAGGATGTAAGCCATTCCCTGAGGATCAGGATAAATACCCGTTGCAGACTCGAAAATATCGTCGTGTCCAACAATCACGGTATTCTTGCCGTCCGCAGGCTTAGCCGTCAACAAAGGCATTACGTTCGACTTCATTTCTTCCACCTGCTCGTCGGTGTAGTCCTCAAAGGGCAAGAAATTTAGCTTAGAATCCTTTTTGTCGTACCGACCGAAAGCAATTTTAGCGGTTTGCCAAGATCGGCAATACTCGCTAGAAACCACCTGGTCAACGGGAATCTCCTTCTCAGTGAAGGCAGCCCCGATCGCCGTCGCATCTTCCCAGCCAGCCTCACTCAAGGTGCGCTGGGTAGAGCAATCGTTAACGTCCAAGTTCTCGGACGCTTGGTCAGCATAATCCTTCTCGGTTTGGGCATGACGGAAGTAGATAACATGACCACCTTCCTTCAGAGCTGCCAATAGGGCTTCGCCTTCCAGCTTGTCCTCAAATTCAGCGTTTGCCTTTTCACCCTCAGTGGGCTCAGCGCTCTCTTCTCCACCCTCAGCAGCAGCTTCAGCAGCGGGAGAAGCCTCGGCTTCAGCAGCGGGGGAAGCCTCCGCATCAGCGCCAGCGTCACCACCGGTTTGCGCGCCGCCGCAGGATACTGCGCCAACAGCTAGGACGGCTGCTAGGCAAAGTTCAACAGCTTTTACGTTTTTTTTCATGGGAATTACTGTGTTATGTAGTAGCCGGTTTCCAGTTAGGGTAACGTAGCTTTTACTGCGAAATACTGTCAATACAATGACAGGCTTAATTGCAGTGCAGAGTACGACTAATCGTTGAAATACTTACCTTCAGGCATATACAGAAATATCTGAAGGTTCAGAAGCTTTCTTGATTAGGCAATAAAAATTCTGCCAATACAGAATTAAATCATCGTTGGCAGAGATCTACAACATCACTTCCTTCGCAGTGTATTTCGCTACTGATATCTGGTTTCAAATTTAAGCTTTGGCGGGTTTTCGTTTAAGTCTTCTTTAAATCTTGATCTAGTTTCGAATTCTACTGGTTTTTGTCGATACTTTCTATCGGTACTTTCTATCGGTGTCTCCTATCGGTGCCTCCTATCGGTGGCTAGAACGCGCTCTCAGGGCAACCACAATCCACCCGACCCCTGCCAGTAGCCCAAAGCCGAATACACCTGCCAGTGGGTTGCCGCCAATGCCGGTGAGCCATTGGGGAACGGTGCCGGTGGCGGTGATCAGTCCGGCGCTTTGGCTGACGGTGATGGCGCACACCCAGGCTCCGTGCATGGCGATGGGAATGGTGAGGGTGCCCTTTGGATGGTGTCCCAGGGAGCGCCCTTGACCTAGCACCCACCCCAGCAGGATTAAGCCGGGAAATTGGGGCCAGCTTGCCAGAATCACATCCAGGGGCTTAAGAAAGTGCAGCATGGCAAAAATAATGCTGCTAATCCATAGGGTGGTTTTGAAGCCTAGGCTCCAGCGCAGTTCGGTCCACAGCCAGCCGCGAAACACCAGTTCTTCTAAAAAAGCGACGCCGGCTCCTAACAGTAGCCCGTTAAGCCAAAACCAGTGCCAGGGGGTGGGTTCGGCAGGAAGGGAAATCACGACCCAGCCGAGGAGAACCTCCAGCCCGTAGAAAATTGCCATGCTGATAATGGCGATCGCCACCCCCAGCCCCAAATTACGCCCAGTGGTTTCCAGCCAATTTTTACTTGCCCAGTGCCAGCCATAGGCTCGCAGGGGCTTGGGATATTGCCGCACCAGTCGCCCCCAGCCCCAAATCACCCCCAGCAGCACCAAATAGAGGGATACACCCGCCGCGATCGCCGTACCGTTACCGTCCAGCCCATCCACCGCCGCCACCGGCAGCACTGTCACCACAGCGATGGGCACCCAAACGATTACCCCCGCCCCGAGCACCATTAATAGCCGCCAGCCTAGGGAAAGCTGACCCAGGTTCGGCAATTGCGATCGCGAGGGTAGGGAAGGCATCGGTAAAGACAGGAAAATAAAGACAAAAATTCGTTACGATAGTCACCTGGACATGGCTAGGGCAGAATTAGCTTAGCAATGTCTGTATTTACAAGATTATTCTTTGGCTCATGAGTTCTGCTGTCCTCGTTGCGAAAAAGAAGGTTAAAAATCCGCCTCTGGAAGTGCATACTTTGGGCGATCGCGCGCTGCGCAAACCGGCCAAACGTATTGCCAAGGTGGATGCCTCGGTGCGTAAGCTCATTGAGGACATGCTGGTCACCATGTACAGCTGCTACGGCATTGGCTTGGCCGCTCCCCAAGTGGGTGTCCATAAGCAATTGATGGTGATTGACCTGGAATTGGACAATCCGAAAGCGCCGCCCTTTGTGTTTATCAATCCGGTGATTCGTAAGGCGGGGAAAAAAACGGAGGCTGATGAGGAAGGGTGTCTCAGTATTCCCGGCGTTTACTTAGATGTGACGCGCCCAACGGAAATTACTGTTGCCTATAAAGATGAAACGGGTCGCCCTCGCACGTTAGAGACATCGGGACTGCTGGCACGGGCGATTCAGCATGAAATGGATCACCTGAACGGGGTTATGTTTGTGGACCGGGTAGAAAATCAGTTTCAGCTCACCCAGACCCTGAAGAAGAAAGGATTTGCGTATAAGTCGGTGCGCCCTATTTAGGGTTTCCCCTGATATTGCGGCGGACAAATTGGCCGCAAAAGGGCTGAGAATATTTTAGAATCCAATCTTTATAAGTTTTTAGGTTAAGCACCATGGGAATGACCCCGAAGAGCGGATTGTTTTTGGCTCTGTCCAGTGTGTCTGCGATCGCCGCAGTGGGCTCAATTTTTGAATTAACCTCGGGCGAACCGGATTTGGGCGTCACCATTACGGCAGCCATCCTTGCCTTGAGCATTCCCTTCGCTGGCGGCTGCTTCTGGTTTGCCGTCAAAAACGCCGAGCAATAACGTTAGACGAAATAGCGTTAGACGAAATAGCGTTAGACAATAAAAATTCACTTCCCCCTTTAACAAGGGGGCTTTGTTCAAACATCAATAAGTGATTTTAAGAGCGACCTTGGGGATCTAGGGCATCCCGTAAGCCGTCGCCAATAAAGTTAATGCTTAGCACCGTCAGATAAATTGCCAACCCCGGGGAATTGGCGGCGTGGGGCGATACTTCTAGAAAATTTTGAGCGTCGTACAGCATTCGCCCCCAGGTGGGCACGTCGGGGGGAAATCCTAGCCCGAGAAAGTTCAAGGTGGATTCGGTCAAAATTGCCGTGCCTACCGATAGGGTCGCCGCCACGATCGCCGGTCCCACCGCATTGGGCAAAATATGTCGCCAAATCAGTCGAGCGGGTGTTGCGCCCAGGGAATAGGCGGCGGTGACAAAGTCGCGATCGCGCAAGCTCAAAAAATTCGCCCGAATCAGCCGCGCCACCGCCATCCAATTCAGCCCACCAATGGTCAACACCACCAAAATAAAAATCCCCGCCTCCGGTCCCGCCAAGGATCGCAAGCTGTCCCGAAATAAGTACACCACCAGCAACAGCAGCGGCAGTTGGGGCAAAGCTAAAAATAGATCCGTAAGTCGCATAAGGGCTCCATCAATCCAGCCCCCATAGAAGCCGGCGATCGCCCCCACCGCCGTGCCAAAACTGGTGGCCACCGCCATCGCCGCTAGCCCCACCGTCAACGACACCCGCCCCCCTTGCAACACCCGCGCTAACAGGTCTTGACCGCGATCGTTCGTGCCAAAGGGATGGGAAAAACTGGGAGTTAAATTCGCCAGGCCATAATCAATATCCGTCGGCGACGCCCCGTAAACCACTGGTCCCACCAAAGCCGCCACGGTAATCACCCCAAACACAATCACCCCCGCCTCCGCCAGGGAATCGCCCCGATATCGCTGCCACGCATCTAGCCAGGGATTGGAAGGATTAAGGTAATCTGAGTCTTTATTGGTAATTGGACCGCCCACGCTTTCCTGCTGCTGTCCCATAACATTGCCTTAAACATTCAGACTTAGAAATTCAGACCCAGAAAATTCAGACCCAGAAAATTCAGACTTAGAAATTTCAACTTAGAAATCTCGCCCTTACAGCCCTATGAGCCACCCTACTTCTGCCGACGACCTTGCCAAAAACTTACGAGGTCTTAGCCTCTATTTGGTGGGCATGATGGGGGCGGGTAAAAGTACCATTGGTCGAGCGATCGCCCAGTCCTTAAAGTATCGCTTTTTCGACACGGACGACCTGATTGAGCGCGTTGCCCAGCGATCGATTTCCGATATTTTTGCGCACGACGGTGAAGCCGCCTTTCGCTCGTTGGAAACCCAGGTGCTAACCCAGGTGTCGAGCCAAACCCGCTCCGTTATTGCCACCGGCGGCGGCATTGTCACCCAACCGGATATCTGGCAACAGCTCCGCCACGGGGCGATTATTTGGCTTGATACCCCCGTGGAGGTCATTTTGAAACGGCTGCGATCAAACCCCAACGCGGTGACCAAGCGCCCACTGTTGCACCAGTCCAATCCTGATGAAACCCTGACAAAACTGCTGGAAAGCCGCCGCGGCCTCTATGCCAACGCCGATGTGCGCATTACCATAGCAGCGGGCGATTCCCCCAAGGCAGTCGTTCAGCAGACTTTGGACGGTATCCGCTCGATTTTGCACCCGGCGAACGTGGGCGCTCAGGAAAATTAACTTCCCATTTTTCTCGTCAGCACCAGCCTCAACCGACCCCCAAAAACCACCTATGCAAAGCGAATTTATTCACGAAGCTGAAGCCACCCGCGTGCGCGTCCTTAGCGAAGCCCTACCCTATATTCAAAAATTTGCCGGACGCACCATTGTGGTGAAATACGGCGGCGCAGCCATGAAGGACGGGCAGCTTAAGGACAAGGTGGTGCGGGATATTGTGTTTTTGTCCTGTGTGGGGGTACGCCTGGTGGTGGTCCACGGCGGTGGTCCCGAAATTAATAGCTGGTTGGCCAAGCTTAATATTGAACCCCAATTTAAAGACGGACTGCGGGTCACTGATGCCGACACTATGGATGTGGTGGAAATGGTTTTGGTGGGGCGGGTCAATAAGGAGCTGGTGTCTCTGATTAACCGAGAGGGGGCAGCGGCGATCGGTCTGTGTGGCTAGGATGGCAAATTGGTGACGGCT
>ERZ1740065.1656-NODE-1656-length-13526-cov-12.315864_pt1 | contig 13526 bp, 11 predicted proteins | sample MGYA00581738_ERZ1740065 | MGnify/ENA primary metagenome ERZ1740065 (study PRJEB43018, sample SAMN04849749) | marine metagenome | isolation source: floating plastic debris | place: Pacific Ocean | collected 2008-09-01 | study: EMG produced TPA metagenomics... | reverse complement strand
TACTTACTGTCTTACCGGTACTTACTCTCTCACTGGTACCACCGACAGAGTACACTTACTGGTACTTACTGTCTTACCGGTACTTACTCTCTCACTGGTACCACCGACAGAGTACACCTACTGGTACTTACTGTCTTACTGGTACTTACTGTCGATGAGTATGGCGAGGTCAAGGAAACATCCGACGTGATGTAGTTCGATAGCTTCCTCAAGCAGTGATAGGTTACTCTTACCAGCGACTATGGCCTCTACCTCACTGAGACTAGACGAGGCGAGAGAGTGGGCATGTGAGTGTACCAGGCTCAGGTCCAGTGTGTCCTATAATCGGAAACGACTCGTCTACAGCATCTATGACTGCGCAAGCGGAATGTCCACGAGTACATCAATCATTTGATCCGGAGGCAAAGGAAATCAATCCATCACGGATTGAAGCCGGAGGTCTCGTGCCGCCGATTATCTACCTGGTACAAGATCTTCAGCAGAAGTCGGCCATATTTGTGGTTGACAACTGAGTCATCGAGCACTATCTCCGTAGTGTGCCCGGCGTCGGGCCGGGAGGCATCGGGCCTGGAGTCGCCGCGTAGGCAGCCACTCTTTGCCTTTGAGATGAGATTGCGGAGCAGGCTGGACCGGGAGGCTAGCACTGCCGAGTGGCATGTGAACTCGGCTAGCTTGATTGCATCGCAATGAAGTGAATTACCTGTGGAATTGAAATTGCGTGCCAATCATCCTAGTCATAGAACAGGCATGAATGAGCTGAGCATACAACAGTATCATTATCATGAAACAAACATAATCACACAGCGCTGTCACAGCAGCGCGCAGCAGCAGAGCGCAGCAGCAAAGCCTACCGATGGAAGAGGTTTTGACGAAGGTCAGCACAAGGTCATGGTAGTCCGGGCTGTCACAAAGCGATCTCAGCGAATGTGCCAGCGATCGGTAGATGCCAAAGTGCTGCTGCAAGTTCTCCAGCTCCTGATCTGAGAAACTCTGCAATCAGTATGTCGCGTCAGTAAAAATGAGTGGTGAGTACTGCTCGTAAACTGCGTACTAGTGCAACATGATATATGGGTAACCCAATGAGGGAGAGGATATGCTAGCCCTCGGGTCAGACAGTCTCATTGTCCAGCTCCCCCTCGATGAGGGAATTAATTGTTTTGAACTTAGTCAACATGTTTTTGAAATGGGATTAAACAACAACTGATATAGTGTGGGGACAGAGAGATAACAGGCAGATACCATCCTATTATACCTTTGGAAAGGGCAGGTGAGAAAACATTGGTTTACAAGTACGGTGAATAGAGTGAGTGCAGGCTGACTATGATAGGAGGCAGAGATGACAAGGCTCATGTACTGGTGTCTCAGTATTTCAGGATCCTCTGGTATTGTACTGCCAAAATTCAGGACTGAACTTGTTACTACTGGCTTTCTTATGTTCTCACGTGGCTTATTGGTTAGATCTTGCTGAGCGGGAGCTCAACTATGACATAATAGTTGTTTAGGGTGTGTGCAGAGTGCAACAATCCACTATTCCAACTAGATTGCCTGCCGCTACCGCTACAGTGAGTAGTAGTGATTCGCAGCAATTGTTACTGAGCAAGGGCAATTCCATCCATCGGCCATCTGTGACATATACTTTATAATTACAATCTCGTTTTTTGCTTTTTGCTTCTTCTTACTGTGTGCCAATTCTTTTTCTGCTCTTCAAGGCATAATATTTCTCTACTCAGAGACAATAATAAATTTGATCTATTTGTCTCTCCATCTATCTATCTAGGGTAGGGTAGGGGTTCTGAGCTATGGTTTCTCAAAGTGAAGAAACAATGAACATCCAGTATTTTCGGTTGTAATATGGCAGCCGAAAATACTGGCGATTCAGTTGCTATGATAGGAGGGAGATTATGTCGTGTAAGATATGAGACAATTAGGGGCGATGGCTGCTACACTAGCCAACACAATCATATATGCTATCCAAAACAAACTTACAGAGCTGTCTGAGAGGCTGTCCGAGTATAGATAAGTTAGGAATGAAGAAAAATTCTGTTCGGTGAGACCCTGGCACACAGGAATGTCAATGGTACTATTGTCAGGGTACTTGGTCAGCAACTGTAACAGAGAAAGAACCATGAACTATTACACAGTGAACTGGTGGCTAACGTCTGAAACTTTGAGACAATTTCTTACCTTCCGTAACAATAAACTGCGAGCGGCAAGGATGGACCGATGGGCGTGGAACTTGTTGCCGCCGTACGTGAGGATGACATCGGTGAGGGATTGATTGCGCAATAGCGAGAGCAAATCAGCCGACACCAACAGCGGCACACATCTGGCAGACGCCGCTTCCATCGCGACTTGATGCAGGGTTATTGTGGACTCATAGACCTCGACTTCAATAGCGAATACATTTTCATCACTACGAGTAGATAAGCTGCCACTGTCTATACTTAAATATCATTTACAAGTCTTACCGAGTCTTGAGAGTTCAATGGTCGTCCAACTGGATAGGAAAGCCTTGAATGACTTGCATTGGTCTTTATTCGCATGCTTAGTGTTGTGTCGCATTATCTTTTTCAGAGTCTTGGAGATTTTCTTCCTTTTCTCCAATTTTCTACTGAGTGCTTGAGATATAGCCATTCTCCTTTGCTTGCTGGGAAGGCTGGGGAGGAAATGGGCATGGCTTCCGGCAGCTCCCATCGTAGTAAGTGATGAGTTTGTGACTACTATGGAGCAGAATATCAGTTGTATTATACATTTCATATTTGACTCAAAATCATGTTGCAACAGCAGAGGAAATGATTTGAGTCAGAAAACCATGATTTGGGATTATCATCAGTATTGCCGAATTCTCCATCAACATAATCAGAAATAAGAAAATAATACATTCTTCATAAATCTGACTGTACAAAAGTTGTACAGGAGAAGGAAATGAACAACAAGGGAGGAGATAGGGGGAGGGGAGAGAGAGATTGAGTGGGAAGGGAGAGACGGAGAGTGAGTGGGAAGGGGATGGGAAAGGGAAGGAAGGCGAGAAGGGGGGGGGAGAATGAGAGGGGGCGTACGTGAAAGGGGAACGGATGGGGTGAGAGATATATGGGGAGGGAGAGAGGGCGAGGGAAGAGAAAGAGGGGGAGGGAGAGGAGGGGGAGAAATCTCACTACGGAAATATGGTGCGTGAAGACCCTCTATCCCACATTTAGAACATGATAGAATACAAGGAGGAGATATAGAAAAACCATCTCTAGTGCTTACCTACCAATTTCACATGTCAATAACGAGTTGTGGCCAAACTTCCTCGCACCAGATCAAAGCATAGGAGCTCACGAACAAATAACCATAATTATTCACAGAATAAGTAGTAAGGAATACTTCAAGGGTGAGTTGAGTGGCACAACTAGCTCAGTTCTGGCTAAGTCCGCAAAAAACAGCTGAAGTCATGAACCATACTACTACTGACAGTCGCTGCCATGTTATGACGTAGTACCGAGGGCATCGAAGTGATGAGCGATGTAGGAACGTATTTGACTGCGTGCGAGTGGTAAACTTTCACGAGGAGACAATCGCAAGAAACACAGTTCTCATAGTGAAATAATTTTTTTTAATTGATCAGTTAATCCTTTAGTAATATGGCAGGAGGACTAATAATTTTTTTAGATTAGTTTAATATTGCTTGGGTACGAAGCTATACATAACTATAGCAACCACCTCGGTTTCCGGTACGAACCTTGTAGGTTTTTGGTGCTCGTCAGACGAGAGCTGCTACCCATCATGGCACCGAAAAAAGGAAAGAAGAAAGTAAAGAAAGGAAAAAAGAGCAAGTAAGATAAATTTCTCTTTACAAAGTATATCAAAGGTTTTATTGAACATAAAGAGACGATGTTCATGACTGTGATTTCGCATTGTCTAGTAGCGAAAACAACAATAAAACGGCCGGACTCATGGTAGTGTCAGTTTCTAATAGCACAATCCTCATACACTAGTAATCTTTCGACAATATAACGCGAATGATCTATGGACACCTGATTAACTATTTCCATCGCTTCTTTGGAAATTTGATATAGGATTACGTTATACACTTCATGGTGGAACTAAATTGGAAACGGGAACCAGTCCATCAGACTAAATTTAAAAAAGGTGATTATTGGTTTGGTTGGTAACCTCGAGAGGATATTCTGGATTTTGCAAAATTTATCGTTTATTCATAGTGCAAAGAATATTCTGGAAGCCGATCTTGTCCTCTAATGGGTTTACTTGCTTGCAAGTAGGATATTAATTATAACGTGTTGGTGACATCATGTCAGACCTATAGCAGAGCACATGGTCGTATATATGCAGCATTTTAGGCTGAAATAAAACATATGGACACACTTGAAAAAGATTCTGACAGCATATGAGATCCGGGAGCACTTTGTAACAGAACGTAATATCAAACGCTAGAAGCTAGTAGGGGTTTATTACATCCAGGCTATTTTCCAGCAGCTTTTCGTCGTTCCTAAACACTTTGCAGCCATATCACATTTCTAATCTGTTTATCACGCTTTACAGGAAAGAGTTAGAATTATTGGCTGCCATGTAAGAAACTTTCGTTGATGTGTTGTACTGAACTATTGTGCCTTTGCTTCAGATACTAGTCTTTATACTTTTCCAGGATGACAGTGGTTTACGATATCATTTCTTTATCATTTCAGAACGCAAATATCACATTTCCTGTGTTTGAACCAATTCGTGATAGATCTGTCATGTCCCTAGTCAATATTCATCTGGAATGACTTATAGAAAAGCAGAAAAGAAAAGGGCAAAAGAGCTCTTGGTACAGGAGCAAGCAGCCAATGATGCGGAGCTATGGGATGTTCAATTCAGAACACTGGAGGAGACGAAGAATGATTTTCGGTATGTAGTTGTCAAGTGGTTGCAAGTGATGGTCAATTTCATATTGTAACTCATACTCTTATTATGATCATACACTTTCTTGAGCAGTGAAAATGAACTTCTTATCTAGCCATCAATCCAACCATCCATCCAACCATCACACCATCTATCCGACGATCCAACCATCCATCCATCCCTCCATCCAAACATTTCTCCCTCCAGCCATCTATCTATCATTTAGACTCAACGCTCAGGAACTGGCCATAGAGAATAGCTTACTTCATGACCAGATGCACCAGACTGAAACAGACACAATCGATGTTGTCACATACTTAAAGAAAGCTGATCAGAAGAAGGACACTAAGGTGAGCCTGATATAATTATTACTATTACTGCTGTTATCATTGTTATCACTTTCATCTGCTTTTGTCAGGGCGAGGCTGGTTTTTTCTCTGGAATCAGTCTAAATCTACTAGACTGGGGTTGTTAGGACCTACTATTACTATTATTAACATTATTATTATTATTATTATATACTAGTATATGTCCCACATCTGGATCTACTCCACGAGGATTTCAATAGCCTGCTCACGGTTGATGAGAGTTTCTATGACTTTGAATTTATGAAACCTCTTTTGCTTAACATTCATCACTTGAAGATAATCATTAACTAAATGGTTTAAAATTTTGTGCGCTGTATAATTAATGTTCTCTTACCAGCCTCAGAGTCTATAAACAAAAGGAGTTACTTATTCTTTATGTGCACCTTGTTCATAAAGTTAGAGGTGAAATACCATCAAATCTTATTAAACTATTATTATTATTATTGACAAATAGTATACAAAAGTTTTTTTATTCAAAATACACTTATCTTGCTTTTTCTATTTAAATCTATTTTATTCAGATAGAAAGATTGGGGGCCGACATCAAGGAGAGGAAGCGTCATCACAGACTAGAGAAACAGAAGCTGATCGATGATTTCAACAATCAAATCAGTACATTGGAGAAGAAGCTCAGCAAGAAGCAGGAGGACATTGTGTTGATGCAGAATGAACTGCAGCATGTGAAGGTATTACACACTGCCAATGATGCGTCTCTGTCACCATGTATGTCTTGATTGGGTGGGCTGCGAATGGCTCTAATAGAGGTACATCTCTCCAGATCATTATGTTGATATGACGTCTCTGCGCATTGGAAGTTGTATAACAGCCTTTCAATTACATTTTGCTCGTATGTGTCTGGTTTGTCCTGGTGACCTAAATACTGATAAAACTGTACTAGCAATGATTAGTCGTACATCACATTTATTTGTTGCTCTGGCAGCTTTATTGTGACGGTTCTGGCAGTCTTTTACGAGCTTCATATGTCGCCCTAATTTGGAGAGATCGGATAATAATGAGTTGTCAACGTGAATGTAAAACCGTGATAATTGACGATGTCACAGGCAAGGACTATTTTTCTTTTAGGTCTCATGATAGCTTTGTTTCATATTGTAATAACATTAGTAGCAGCTTCGATGTCAACTCAGTACCAGCACCTCATGCTTGTGGGTTAGTTCCGCCATGTATTTGAACTGCTGGGATTTGATTTGATGAGATTAATTAAATTCATTTACATATGTCAGATGTATTTGTATAGGAATTTCGAAAGAAGAGAGCGCTGATGCAGAAGGAGTTGGACGAGATACGGGACACCATGTTCTATTCAAACCGAGAGCACAAAGAGGAAACTTCTAGACTCGAGCAGCAGTTCCTTGAAGAGCGTATATCACTGCAGAAAGAGGCAGACCAGAAGATCAGTGAGCTTGGGGACAGAGCTCATCAAGAGGCAATGCTGTAAGTCTATATGTCATGAGTTATTACCACTAAATACTGCAGCAGCTCTGAGCGGAAAATAGAACAAGCATTTACTTCATTTCCATGCAGTTTTTTTATCATACTATGTCCAAGAATCTAGCATATAGTCATGGAAACAAGCTTTATAGTGTGTAGAACATGAACAAGGGTAGATTCAGGTCAATGGACTGATCAGTCAAAACATCTGCCTCAAATAATTTTGCCAGCTAGCAGTAAATAGGTCAAGAAACCACGATTGTACTCATCCCACAGCCACACAAACCGCAGCTAGCATCACTTAACAATCGGTTACGCAATCAACAGATATAATTTGCCCTTCGGACAGCTACTAGTTGATGACTTGAGCGTCAGTCAAAAAAGGATCTACCCCTGATGAAGAATATCATAATTAAACTGTTATAAAATCTGCTCAATCCTACCGTATAGAGCTGAATGGAAACTGAGAATTTCATAATGTGAGATACACATTGTCATGTCACCGTTGGACAAAACGCAGCTTGAAGACATTTAATTATATGAAGGTGTCAGATTATGTTGAAACACTACAAAAGCTCTTTGGGATGAGACAATGTCTGATAACCATCAGTAGTTCTTGTATCTAAGATTGAACAAGTCCTTTAGTTTTACACACTCTTCATTTCCGAATGGTTTCTTCCTGGTGTAGTTCTGCTCTTTGAGTTGTCTTCCCTTGTATTAGAAACCTGGAGGAGACGACTCGGACCGTGTACAAGGAGAACCTCTCTCTGTCGGAGCATCTCAGTGAGGTCATGAAGAAGGAAGAGATGCTAAAGCGTATAAACCACCGACTCAGGGAGGAGAATTCTCTGCTGGTAGCAGAAAGTAGCAACACATCTGCACTGATCGCAGACAAGGATGCAGACAGCAAGAGAAATGGGTCAAAGCTTGCTGAGGTTAGCTTTTGAGTTTGAAAGCAAATGAAAGGGATTAAAATTTACAGATATTTGATTCTATTGCACTTGCAGGCCAACGGAAAAATCAATTTGCTTGAAGCAGCACTGAACCACATGATCAGGGAGTTCAATACAGAGAGAAGACAACTACTAAACGACTGTGATAAAATGCACGCCCGAACGCGGCAGACTATATCTCAGCTTCAGCAGCAAGTCGCTGAGAAGAGCAAAGAATGCTTACGCGTGAGGAGACTCGCCAAGAAAATCCTAACAGACAGAACTGACATAGAGAGATTTTTCCTCGACAGCATAGAGTTAGTGAGATTACAGATAGATTACAACAGGTAAGTTATTTCTATGAATAAGTACTGGTGTTCGTACATTCCAGTCGACTTAACTGCTGTTGAGAGGCTGATTAAGAGAAATGAATGAATCTATTAGAAATTAAATTGAGCAGACGACTCCTCTATATATATTATTGTCTCGATAGCTCACATGGGAATCCTGACTGGGAATACTTTTTCCTGTCATGATTTTTATACCCGTACATATGATCATTGTTTGTACTACAGAGAAGAGTACAAAAAGGCTGCAAGTAAAGCTTACAACCGGAAAATGATGGAAGCTTTTACTGGACAGGGCGAATTCCCGAAAGTGCGTACCTTCAACAAGTCAGAAGCAAGCACCAACAGCGTCTTCCGCGATCTCGAGGCAGCTGAGATGCTGTGAGTATTCATTGTCACGCTGCGGTTTATCAGTAACTAAACTGTGTTTGTCCTTAATGTAACCAAGTAGTCAGCCATGCATGGCTTGATCCATCGCGCTGACAGTCCAGTACTGACAGTGTTAGTATTGGATAGTACAGCACTACCAGCTAGTATTAGACTGAGTGTTAGACTGATATCCATACTTGTCAACTCTCCTGTCTTTTTGGGACACCCCAGTATTTTAGCTACCAAATTTAGGACCAATATTGTTGCTACTGGTTTCCAAATGATCTCGTGTGGTACACTGATAATATCTTGCTGAGCTGAGCTCACGCATGTCAAAACCTTATCTGTAGGAGGTTGGAGTTTTGAGCGATGATTTCTCAATGTTTAGGAAAGTGAATCTCTATTATTCTGAGTCAGACAAGTTGACAACTATGGTGAGCAGCGGGATAAGTGTATATTTAAAACTGAATACTCTATGTCACCATGTCACCATGTATATCTGTGGTGTATATCAGCAGCTTGTCACAGATACAGTGTCTACCGATAAATGTTGTCTGTGGTGCCGGTGTCACTTCTTCGGCCAGTGCTGATTATCATGGCTCTACTTGCTGTATGAGTGTTTCCACTCTAACTGGGATTTTGCTCCAAAAACATTATCCATCTGACTTCTGCTTTCTTGCTGTAATGTGGTTTTTGATGTATTTCCTTGCAGAGCGCGGTCCTCTGGGCAACTGGACATGTCAGATCTGACGTGGGAGCAGAGGGAACGGGTGCTCAGATATATCTTTGCCAGGATCAATGGTACGGGCAAGACAGCAGGACAAGCGACCCGTATGAGAGATGGAGATAGTGTGCTTAAATCAGCGAAAAGGTTGCCCATTGGGATTAATGGGAAACTTGCAGGGTGAGATTTGGTATTGGCTATTCAGCTTTTCCATTTCTTGACCTATAATGTAATGATACGTTGTAATGAGCAGAATGTCATACCAAACACCGAATACTAATACTGTATATATAGAAATATTAGCGACTTCACAATAATAGCTATGATAGAGACTTGAAGAAAAACGGTATTCAAGTTGTCGCTATATTTTTTTATAGCTCTTTATGTTATATACAAGCTGGAAAGAAATTGCTAAAGTCGTAAACACTTTTACTCAAAATACTGCTAATTTGAAAAAAACGCTATAATTTGACAACACTAAAATTTCTAGGTTAACAGTATTGGGTATATGTCTCGCTATCACATGGACACATATGTTTCCTGCAGAATATTTGACATTGTTGTGATACATTATGTAACTATCAAGCTGTCAATGTGTTCTAGGACGGTGTTACCAGACCCTTACTACGACCAAGCAGACGATTCCAGCCCTGACACAGCTCTTAACAAACATTCTGTTCTACCCGAGATACCAGCAGTTTGATAGTAATACAGAAATACATATACCCACTTTAATCTACAACGAAATTGGAGTATGGACAGAATTTTCTGCCGTGTCAATTTATTTCTGCTCCTCAACCTCGAGTGGTACAGCAGTGTTGAATCTGTTCTACCTATTGATTTATATACTACATTGTACATATCTGAGTGAACACATCAAATAGTTAATCACCAGATAACTGCTCGCTTTATTTCCTACACTAAATTGATTGTATCGTAAACACAAACAAACATACACGTGTATGTAAGGCTGCTATGCTATGAAGCCAGGCCCTCTTAGTTTCAGAGAACTTGTTCTGCTGCTTTGTTTCGTATGTGCCAACCATAAACTTATGTCTTAACTGCATGAATACTTTCCAATTGATGCCCACGCCACTTTGGACTGTCAGAAAAGCAAACAGAGGTAAGTTCTTAGTTCATGCGAAGAGAGCTCCGTGAGGTCGATACATCTATCCATAGGGTTGGTGCCTCAAGTGTTGGCAAACTTTACTCTTTCCCGCCAAAAGTGTATTTCCGTATTGACGGCGATGGAATTTGTTGCATATCCGCCACTATCGCTTTGATATTGAAGAAAACTATAAGCACATTCTGTTAAAGTTTGACATTACAATGGATATCTTCTCACGTAAAATAATTTTTGAGAAAACCAACGAAATTATACATCGACATATTACATTTCTTCCTGCGCACTGTTTTTGTTCGGAGCGCTCGATTTACTCGCGGACGGATTATCACGCTCATAACCGGCCACCTTGGTCAACTAGGGAGCGAATTTGGATGTACACTTCACTGCGACTGCAAATATTGACATTGGGTGCATGGTAATCGGATGTTGCAATGGTGCACTAATTGATTGAGCTTGTTGCAGAGCTGGAAAAAAAGGTTTGTCTTCTAATTCATGATTCACAGTGTCGATTAGAATTAAATTTTGACAAGCGCCAGGAAAAGACAGGCCGTGGTTCTTTTTTCATCACCGAGTGTAGCTCATGCTTGAACTTGCAGCGACTACCATCGTGATCAGTTTGCAAACTTGCGAAGTTTTTCGGTTGGTTTACCAGAGTTGTTCAAGCTGATCGCACTATTGCTTTTTCTCATGCAATTTTTATATAAACTGTGACAGTATACTCGACTCGACTCGTGTCATGGAGATAGTTAGGTCCAGGTTTATGCAATTACCCATGACTCCATTCCTCCCATGCTTGAGGTTCGGTATGAATCGCTCTTATATAGTTACATTACGGCACTTTTCTGCGCCAGGATGATTTTTCGATGACTCTTGGAAAGCACCAACGATACTTGGCTGCACGGGTTGCTTGACTGGGCATTTTTGCCAGCTCCATACCTGCATTGCTCTCTGCCATAAAAGCTGTGCGTAGTGTATTAGCTCGTTCTTTTTGAGGTAGTACTATTACATTCTCCTGCGCGTTTGTATGGGCCCTCTTACGGTCATTTTCTGTGGAATGGGAAGCTTCACTTGATCACTAATGGTCTGTGTCCTTACTGATGATCGCTACCTTTCTCCTGTTGGGCTTATCGCCCTAGTAGACTAGTGAAGTTAGGAAGATCAAAGTTGACTAATTTCACCACTGTGGTTGGATATTCATCGAACAAACAAAAGAAGACGTTGACTGAGTCACCATGTGAATCACGTACTTAGGGTGTGTCGCAACATTTTCTCCTTCGGAGTAGGGAGATTTGAAAACCTCCACCCTACACAACTCCCTAGATGCTAGACCAGTTATACGGTACATTGAGGCTACCTCGCACATCTCAGCATCACAATTGTCGTAGAAGAGGCCGAGCCATTTAGACTTGAAGCAAATCAAATTTGCATACATTGTGGCCTACTCAGCCTGGCTTGTGGACTCTGAAAACACTCCATGGTCATGTGATATACTATTTTAGTCAGAAAGACTTCCTGTAGTCCCCTAACTTTGCTCTTCTCTCCGTACAGCCCACGGTCATGTTGACAGTCAGCTAGTTCCGAGTGGACCTGCGTCATTTCATTTAGTCTTCTCCAAATCGGTGCTAGATGGCTGATTTAGATTCGTGTTGCCCAGTTGGTTGTCAGAAGCCGGAGGAATGATGAAGTCGGTGTCGAGAGGCGCATGGTAAGATCAGATATGGCATTATTATTACTGAGCTGAAAATTGTTACTGATTTACGACATGGTTAGTCTCCACCGGCACAAATTATAAGAGATATTCTGCTCTCATTTTTATCCACATCTCTGCTGGCTGTTGATATGACCTGGTCTTTACCAGCTCAGCTGGCGATGCCATGGGCTCTGCAGCCAGTGACGGTGGCCCTGCTTTTTTTTACTATGCGTAAGACGAAGTTGCCGTCATTGCTTTTGATTTTCTGCTCTCAAGTGACCTGCCTATCCTTGGCTGCGTGCACATCAGTGAGAATTGTGTAATGATAGTAAGGAGCTGAATTGAGTTGTCTCGCATCACTAGCCATACTACTTGGGTTGTTTCCCGATTCTCACGTGCGATTAGGCAGCATTATTTAATACCACACACTTATTCGGCGCATGCACCCAATGCTCGCCTTTCGTATCATCAAAACAACTCCTGGCAGAGCAGCCTGCATTGCCAGCTCCACCTCCGCTGTAGTACTCCTAGTTGCCGTTTCCTCGGTTGAAGAGAGTTTGCTTTGACCTCATGTGGGTCAACAATGCTCTCTCTCTCTCTCTACCTATCATTTCCCAGTCTATCATCATCAGTGCGCTAATCCGTCATAAATCTCGATACGTTACGCATAACTCCCTCTGTCCTCTCCTCCGCTTTTCTACTGCGGCTGGCTGGTCACCAGGAAAAGTGAGTCGACTATGTGTTGGGTTTCGTGGCAGTCTCTTTGTGCAGCCCGGCAGGCATGGAGCTCATTGGCTGCCTGGCTGGTAGTTGTTTTTCTTTGTGTTTTATTTCGTGTTGGTTAATACAGAGACCAGCGGCTGAGCAGGTACACATTGCAGTGCTCATTACCAGTGTGTACCAAACAAATGGGAGGAGCTGAACGCTAGCAGTAGTAACAGTGATGACTACTAGCAACTGTCCACTCCCGTATTGTGTGGCTGGGAGCCTTACCGGCTCATTGTGAGAGAAGTAGAGCCCTGTCCCATGCAGCAGTGGCAGCAAACCGTGTGATTGCTGCCGCTGCCGAGAGAAATAATTTCCTTAGCATAATCTAGCTAACTGCTGTTAAAATCTAATTAAAAATGCACAGCGTGTACGGTGGTTGTAAACTGCTGGACTGTGTTACATACCCACTGGAACTACCCGACGGCCGATACACCATTGGACAGTGATCGGTCGGCACAGTAGAGAATACAGTCTCGCTCTCTCCTACCTTTGTTATAAGAGAGAGACGGGAGGCGAGACAGATTGACCGAATTCGAAGCAGCATATATATGTCAATGTTGTGTATATGGGAACTAAGCCGGAGTAGCCACACTTTACTGCCTGCAAAGGTCATTTCCACTTTCCCATGTAATTCTGTTATGTCAGGTAGTGGGTAAAGTGGAAATGGCTTTACTCTGGCCATCCTGAGTGCTCTTCTTTCATCTGTGTACGTACATAGTGTACACCTAAATTTATGCCCTACCATATCAGTAAACTGTTCTTGAATCGATTCCTTTATCTCAACTTTAGCTTGCTCTCTCACCCAACCACACACACACAAAAAAACAAACAAAACAAACAAAAAAAACAAAAAAACCCAACAAAAAAAAAAA
>ERZ1740065.1655-NODE-1655-length-13529-cov-11.851269_pt1 | contig 13529 bp, 11 predicted proteins | sample MGYA00581738_ERZ1740065 | MGnify/ENA primary metagenome ERZ1740065 (study PRJEB43018, sample SAMN04849749) | marine metagenome | isolation source: floating plastic debris | place: Pacific Ocean | collected 2008-09-01 | study: EMG produced TPA metagenomics... | reverse complement strand
GAGAATGGTGATTGACAGGAGAGAATGGTGATTGACAGGAGAGAATGGTGATTGACAGGCGAGAATGGTGATTGACAGGAGAGAATGGTGATTGACAGGAGATTTTTACTGATAAATTCAGCTGACTTTTCTGTCTGAGGTGTCGCATCATTATAACTTTTGGAAGTTGTCATATCATTAACAATAGAAACCCTACAGTGATCGTAGACACAATCGTGACTTTATAGGTGCGGATAATTTCTGTGCTTCAGATCATATCCGTACTTCTACTCCATTTTTTACATGGAATCCATCCACAAAGGCTAACATTTCTTCTCTCTATCACGCTCATGCTGGGAAAATGTTAAATATCTTGACGGCTAGTGGTTCTACTTTTACAGTAGTGAAATCTTACCTGCAGTAGATGTGACATGTCACAATCTCTCTCCCTGTTAGATGCATTCGCTAGAGAAAGATCTGTTGGAGATGCAGAAGCCTTCTGACGAGGCAATCATAAGAGTACTCGATCGTTATCATTCCCAGGTAGTATCTCGTCACATCTCAACCATGTCACGTCGTGATGAACAAGACACTGTCACTAACATATGACGTGACAACAGTGTTACAGTGGGGCGACGTCACGCCTGTCACAGCTAGTGGAGAGAGTAGAGAAAACTTTTTGTCACGACACAATTGAGAAGATAATCGATGCTCTAGAAAACGGCTCGTCCGATTGGTCAAAGGACACAATTTCCACTCTGAATTCCATGGTAAGCGTTGTATGACAGTAGACTAGTAGTTTAAAGAATCGTCTATCGCTAAACTTGCAATTTTGTTCTAAACACCAAACCGCTATGTCATTTCCTGAATCTTCCCCAAGATTATTATGTTCTTTATCTTATGCCTGCCCATCAAGCTCCTGGATTATACTCATGGCGATACATCATTTGGAGTTGTCTTCTCAATGTTAATATCAATCTTTTACCTTTAACTTAGTTTTGACGTTCAGCGACAAGTGAAAGTGTCAATGAGTGTAAGTGGAACTTGAATTATTGAGTTAAATGCTAGTTGCTAGTTGCTAGTTGTTAAATGCTCTAACTCTGCTATTAGGCATGTATTCCAATCTCTGTTTTCCAACGAAATGGCTTGTTTCCGTATTCATTTCTCATTCATATTTCCTACAAACATATGAACAGGAAAATTTTGCGTTTTTGTCATGTTTGGCTGATCGCAGAAATTGAGCTCAACAATATTTCTCTATTCCAACAGGATTTGCGAGAAATGCAAAAATATAATTTTGCTAACTTTTACCAACATGTGAAAACACAAAAATTATGCTCACAAAATTTCTTGTTTGAACCCCAACACTCGGCCTGGTTGTATTACACTGCATTCATGTCTATTGATGAATTTTGATTTAATATTCTTTACATCTTCACATAACTCATCTACAACTGTGGTTGTGCTTCCTTGTACTCTTCTTACAGTTTCGTATGATATTATATGATTAAAGCTATGCTTCTCTCAACCCATAGTCGCCGACAGCGTTGAAGATCAGTCTAAAGATGCTGCGCGAGGGAAGGAACCTTAGCCTTTTTGACTGTCTGGCCATGGAGCTAAGGCTAGGTTATCGCTACATCTTACAAGAAGAGTCTGACTTCACCCGGGGCATTCATGCTCTGCTCATTGACAAAACAAGGAAACCCGTCTGGTCCCCTAGCACACTTGACAAGGTGGATATGAAAGATGTGGACGAGTATTTCAAGCCACTGCCGGGCCCGAGGGAGTTTGATGGCCGCTTTGACCCTAATGAGCTGATATATAGCAAGCTGTAACAAATTGGTCCAGGCTAAAATACATTGGTTCATCTCAGGTTATCGAAGGTATATGCCATATGCCAAAACGCCAGTTTGGGTCGATGTCACTCACGTACACAATAATCAAGGAAATATGGTAAGATTTTCCAAATCATCGAGGATCCTAGTCTTCTTTGCCAGTACCGTGTGCAAAAATTCGAACAGCATTTCATAGTTTGGTGATTCTTACAATTCATAGCAATCCCGGTCTAATGAAATCATACTGGATGTAGGGGCCCACTCTCTATGTACCATAGGTGTCAATAGCAAATAGCAATCGATGTGGTTTTCTCCTTTTCCAAGTGAAACCATTAATGTCCTTTATTCAATCTTGCCAGATTTTAAGACAAATCTTATTTTGAATCCTTAGGGCTTTTGTTGTCTACGGTATCTATTTAGTCTATCCGATGTTCTTTTGCTCAATCGAATAAAATGCTGGTATGATTGCATAAAATCCATATGCAGCGTTTCAAGGTTGATGAAGTTCTGCAATTCCTAGTAACCAGCTTCGATAAGGCGACGTTGGTGATAGAATTTAGGATACTGGAGTGTTGTTGTGTGCGTCTATTGGTGCGATCATCATCGATTGGCTGAGAACTTAGGCTGGTTTGCACTAAGCATGGATGTTGACATGGATATCTGCATGTTTGACCTAGTTTTAGAGTATTTCTCTGATCATAGCGGCAGCTGTTGCTGCTATGGCTGTTGATAGTTGCTGCTACAGTAGTTGTCGACTCCTTTATATGTTTGTGAAGAGGAACCAACAACCAGTGCTCTTGAGCAGAACCTGAGACACTACATATATCTGATAACATTCTCTAGTCGGCATTCAGTGACGTGACTTGAGTTGGCTAGTGGAAAAAAAGGGCACATACGAAGAAGATGAAGATAATAAGGATAATGTGTATACTGTGATGGATAATGCATGTCATGGATGACACGACATGCCTAGCTGTGTGAGTCAACATGAGTTTGTAGGATATGCGTATTCTATGCTGTTGTTGGAGAACCTCTTTCTGTCAGTGAGGCAGCATCAAAAGCAAATGCAGAATACAACACACTCCCCCCCATATGTTAAGTCATGGAGCGGATGTATACATTCAGTTCACGACCCCCGTGCGCAAAGCAGGACACTCCTCTCTGTCTTTATCAACGAGGAGGGCATGGGTGGCTCATGTTGCCCTGGGGTTTGACATACTGGCTCCATGTTGTGATACAAGTGTGTCATGGGTGTGAAGGTGGAGCATTCCTTTGATATGGTGCTCCTCACTGAGTGTGTTGCTGAAAAGTAGTGTAGGTATCTTCCTGGTCTTTGGCGAATGGTGCGCGGAGCTGCACCGGAACGCCTTTGCTATTGTCGTTACTCTTCGTTTTCGTTTGCATTAGAGTAGCTCAACTCACTTCCGTTTCCTCCTCTGTTGCCACCACAGGACTTCAGAGAAACCGTACGGTTAGTCTATTACTTTCAGTTAATTCCATATCAGATATATTGTAGTGACTAGTGAGCATACATTTTATGTTACGGCTCTTCTCTTTGTTGGCTTATTCTTTCGTTTTGTTAGTTGTTTTTTTTATCATGTCTTGTTTGTTTGCCAGCTTTCATCTCATGTGTCAGGTGGCTTTTATCCACAAGTTTTGATGTTGCAGTGACAGAGCCTGGTGTAGCCTGATATCTGAGTGCAGCTTGGTCTGGGGCTGTCTTCAGCCGATAAGTAAACAAGTAATGTTACTCACGTACTAAATACAGCCGCCAGCCTTGTGTGATCGGAACATGCTGCAGAGGGCTTCCTCTTTGAGCTCACATCTCTTCAAGGTAAGACGCCTACGCTTTCACTCTGGCTGGCGATCATCCATGTGCAAACGATACATCACTGTTAACGTATCTTACTTTAGTGTGTTTCTTTGTTTCGAGCTGTATGCTACAGCTAGCAAGAAATCCATCATTGCAATGATGTGGAGCATTTTTATGCTGCATATCGACATCATTGTCCATTCAATGCGAATTGCTGTTCCTTCTGAGCTGGAATTGTGTGACCAGATTTCACCAGTCTTCGATGGAAAATCTGCCAGCTGTGGTTGTAGAGGCTGTTGAAGTGTTGAACTCTATCCCGATCTATATGTACCTCTAAATCCCAGTGTTACTCTCATTCAGATGGCGTCTAAGTCTACCTACAGTACCACAGCTTATCCAGGCCTGGCAATAGAGAAAGCTGGGGATAAGTTGCTCTTAACGTTAGAGAACCCGTCATCTCTCAACACCCTGACAAATAGCGTGCTGAAGGGCCTGTACAAAGCGCTGAAGGTCAGGCTCTGTGATTCCTCATAGTTTTTCCACCATATATTTATATGACTAACACTGTTGATGATTTTGCGAGTATTTACACACGTAGGGAGTCGACGATGATCCTTCTACATCTATGGTTGTAATCAGAGGAGCAGGTGACAAGGCGTTCTCGGCTGGAGGGGATCTTGTCGGTAAGCGCTCTTACTGTGGTTCGATTTGCTATGAGAGGTAAAATATGTGCAAGCGCTTTTAAGCCCCTGAAAAATGAAAGTATGAAAGTTCTCTCCTGCTTTGATATTGTCAGCGAATGTCATATTTAGGGATGAAATGATTTTGGGCGTCAATTCGATTATGTTCTTGTCTCTCAATAAGCAAGTTCGCGAACTCGCTTAATAATCAACTATTAAATCGCAGAATTCATTAGATGAATGACGACGCTCACCCGTTTTGGCAAACCAATGATCACAAGCAAGTCACAGCCATACTATTCTGGTCGGGACAATTGAAAATATAAGAAACTCCATTGCACACTGTCAAAAATTCCATCTGTGCAACCATAATGCGTACACTGTGATTGGTTGATCAAGCCTCAAACAGGCTGAAATAGAACGCAGCCATGACGTTCTCATTAGATATCCATAGTGAATAGATAGTGAGATGGATGCTCTGTCCATTGGCATCCGATGGATGTGGTAACGTACGATGTCCATTTCTCGTACAAGCCCACTCCTTGAGAAGACAACTCCAAACAAAAAGCTTCTCATGATTTTTGCCATGGTGGAAGATGAGCATATGCTCTACTTCTCCCATGAGAATTTTTGCAAGTCCAAATGGAACGCATTAGTCGGGCCTGAGGCCTAGTGTGCACTGATTCATTTAACGCTGGGCATATATCATCGTGCCTAAAATACCTTGTGAATATGTCCGGTAGAGGGAGTGGAGATGATGAAAGGTGGAATGATGGAGGAGTTGCGACAGAGATGTCGAGCCTTCTACTGCACCATGTACGCTGTGTCTACAGTAAAGAAACCTGTCATATCTATCACCAATGGATTCGCTCTTGGTGCTGTGAGTATATAACTGCTAGTTTGATAGCTTCAGAGATGTTCTAGAAGCTTCCTTTTGGTTCATGGGAATTTTAATTTTTTGGAATATAATCAGCTGATGTGTTTAAGTGAGATTTGATTGTGTCATCATTGTGAGTGTTTGATAGCTGTGACATCATCAATATCTGGTGTCCACCAGTGATGACATCATTATTACCATCTAGTTTAGTGTAAATTACTGACAATCATTATGGTCTCATAGTAATGATGTCATCGTGCAAATTTCTCAACTGGGGATTTGTTTACAAGTTGGCACTCAATCAGAATTATTTTGACTTCACAATATTAGAGCCTTCTCAGAAAACCGTACAGTGGCGACTATTCTTGTAATGATGGGGTCTGGAGCATTGCCTGATAGCATTAGATATGCTTCAGGGTATTTTTTATATATGTAAATGAATGAGACGTATTTGTTCTACGCTCATGATTGCTATGATGTAGTAAAAGCTCTTCTATAGAAACGCAGTCGATCGGTAAAAGTGATTCATTTCCCAACCTGATTATGAAAGCCAGAAGAAATGTTAGAAATGTTAGCAAATGTTGAATGGAATCTATTTTAAAAGTCGAGTAGAAGTGCCTCCCTTCCCCCCAGTAATCAGCATCTGTTAAGTCACAAAGGTGCCTACGATCATTGACAATGAGATGACAACTCCCAAAGGTTTTCATGGTGTGACAACTTCAACAGGAAAGTTACCCGCATCATTAGTAATTTCCTGCAAACCGCTACCGTTGCTAAATACTTCCCCCGCGCTAATATTTCCAGTTTTACAGTAGAGTGTGTTGTATTAAAGGTGTGGTTGATGAAGGTGAATTGGGCCTGTAGATATATTCTTGTAATCAAAGATGTTCCCAATATGACAGATACTGCTCTCGTTGACGAAGCAACTCTAATGCTCTGCTCTGGGGAAATATTTATACTGTAACTGTGGTAATTATAATGATGCTCCAATTAGAGCGTTTATAACGAGTTGCTAAGCAACGCTATCAAACTATATTTTAGTTTGATAGAGCTTAGTAAGCCTCCATATCCCACATCCCGATCCCGATCCCGATCCCAATCCCGATCCCGATCCCGATCCCAATCCCAATCCCAATCCAATATAGTTACAACCAGAATCTTTTGCTTTCACCGTTATAATTTAGGCCACGGCAATCAGCACGTTTATTGCAGTATTACAGTAGCTTCCTTTTTCAGGTTTTGGTAGAACTAATTTCAACTTCTGTTTTTTAGGGCTGCTCATTAGCTACTCTAAGTCGATACACCGTTGCCACGGAGACAAGCGTCATGGCAATGCCAGAGAATGTTGTAGGTTAGTCATTGGAAACCTGCATACTTGGTTGTGACATGCACTCCATGATTTTGATATCCTTCTTCGTAGCTTGACTCTTACAATGGCCTTGATGATGTCACGGAAACTGCATGCATTAGATTTGACTTGTTCACCTCATTATGTTACCAAACCCAAACTTATCCATCGATCATCGATGATTGCTTTCTTTTGTCTGAGGTACCCAGCTACGCTTGACTCCACCTCCCATTCAGAGTCGGGAGTTGTCATCTCATTACAGGGCCAGAAATTCATACTGTGTTTTATCCAATGAATGCCCTCTCAGGTAACTAACCTTTATTAGAAAAAAGCCCCTCAAAGATGGCTTTCTACAAATGAGGAAATCCAAAGAGCACTGGCTATAGTTGTATGCTGGTATGTTTGCAAACAGGAAACTAGGAAGAAAATGTGAGGGAGGCTCAAATCAGATTTGGGCTTGCGGCTTTTCAGGATTTCAGCAAGAAAAATAGCAAACGCGCACACCCCCATTCCCAAACACAGTACAGCAATTACAATGGAACTTGACTCTTTGCTTACAATTTCAAGTGTAAATTTAATTGGAGTTACATATGTATATTCCAACTACGTTACAAAATATATATTATATTGCACGATATATATTATACTTCAAGTGACCTGGGTTAGGAAAAATACTTTCAGTAAATCACACTCCTTTACTCGTCTAGGTCTCTATCCAGAGAACGGATCATCATATTTCCTGCCCCGTCTCCCGGGGGAACTGGGTACTTACCTTGGCTTGACAGGGTCAAGGCTGAAAGGTGAAGAACTCGTAGACTCAGGACTAGCCACACATTTTATCATGAGAGGGGACGGGTCTGTAAGTATTAGCTCCGTTCCTGCTCCTAATCACACCATCTATGAATCGCAGTTTGTATGCCAGTGGAAGCCATGAATAGCGAGAGCTATTCCCCAGCTAAAGCGTGGAAGAAATGGAGATAATGAAACAATAGTGAACTGGTTTTCAATTGCGATGCAGTGTATGGGTTTACAGGTGTGTAGCATGCATTCTCATATCCACGTACCTGAGTTTCATACCTGTCCACCTATCAAAATACCAGATATTCAGTTTTTATGAACTTTGTGAAGTCATAGCTCCAAACCCCTTCCACCTACGACTAGGATTCTGCCATATTTGACTTATATTTGAGCTCAGCTCAGCAAGATCTAACTGATAAGCCACAGGAAAACATTAGGGAACAAATGATATTGATTTTGACCCTAAATTCTGGCATCTAAGATATTGAAGAGTCCAAGGTACGCGGTAGTTGACAGGTGCACCATCTATAACTGTTGGATGAAGATGCGTATTCGGGTAAATAAGTTATAGGAAAGTTTTCAGGTACGATGGATGTATTTTGAATCTTGTCCTAGAGTGAGTTTTGAGTCAGCGCGTGGTATTTCAGATTACTGACATCTATGAGGTTTGGGGTTGATAATGCTGCTGACGCATCGCTCTCTCTCTCTCCCCGTTAGATACCTGCAGTAGATGTGACATGTCACAATCTCTCTCCATGTTAGATACATGCAGTAAATGTGACATGTCACTATCTCTTTCCTTGTTAGATACCTCCGTAGATGTGACATGTCACGATCTTGTTCCTTGTTAGATACGTACACTGGAGAAAGATCTGTTCGAGATGCAAACCCCTTCTGATGAGTCGATCATAAACCTACTCGATGCTCACCATTCCCAGGTAGTCACGTCACAATAATTTGTCATGTTGTAATGAGCACCACTCTGTCACTGACATATGAAGTGACGTCAGTGTTACAGAGGGGCAGCGTCACGCCTGTCAGAACTGCTGGAGAGAGTAGAGAAAACTTTTTGTCACGACACGATTGAGGAGATAATCAATGCTCTAGAGAACAACTCATCTGATTGGTCGAGAGAGACAATTTCTGCGCTGAATTCCATGGTAAGCATTGTATGGCACTCCCTGCATGCTAAACCGGTGATGCAGAAACAGCAGGCACCCAAGTAAACAGTGGAGTGTATTTTGTCAGGTGACTTTTACTGCCACAAATTTGAGATAGCTGTTTTCGAGGCGTAATGTTATTGTCATCAGCTACCACTGCACTGGCTGAAAGTAGTGGTGACCAATTGAAGTTAGCGACAGTCTACTCCGATAGTCTGCTCCGATAGTCTGCTCTGATAGTCTGCCGCTATAGTCTGCTCCAGTCTTTATAAACATCTTGAATAACTCACAGTTTTGTGGAACTATGTGAAAAGTGAATTTATCTCTACTACTGTAAGCGTGGTATTGATTGCGGCCTAAAGTATAACGGTTTTAGGTGAGGGTAAAAGATACCAGTTGTAACAATGACGGATTGGGATGAGTGACATAGAGGCTTAATAAGCTCCATATAACTAAAACTAACGTTTTGACAACGTTGCTAAGCAACTCGTTATAAACGCTATAAATAGAACCTAGCTATAATTAGTACATCTTGTAGTTTTCACCAAACTCACCTATTGATGAATTTTGATTTAATATTCTTTACATCTTCACATAACTCATCTACAACTGTGGTTGTGCTTCCTTGTACTCTTCTTACAGTTTCGTATGATATTATATGATTAAAGCTATGCTTCTCTCAACCCATAGTCGCCGACAGCGTTGAAGATCAGTCTAAAGATGCTGCGCGAGGGAAGGAACCTTAGCCTTTTTGACTGTCTGGCCATGGAGCTAAGGCTAGGTTGTCGCTACATTGCACAAGAGGAGTCTGACTTCACCCGAGGCATTTACGCTCTCCTCATTGACAAAACAAGGAAACCGGTCTGGTCGCCTAGCACACTTGACGAGGTGGATATGAAAGATGTGGACGAGTATTTCAAGCCATTGCCAGGCTCGAGGGAGTTTGATGGTTATCTTGACTCTAATGAGCTGATGTATAGCAAGCTGTAACGAACTGGTGCTAAAAAAACACTGAAATACATAAAATACACTGGTTCATCTCTGGTTCTGGAAGGTGTGCATAATTCCAAATGCAGTTAGTATGCTTTCATAATTATACTTAATGACTTCTGACTAACAAACTAAAGGTGCAATGTCAGGAACAATTGATACAATTTTTTCTGGCTAAGAGAGCTTTGATTTTCAGCACTTCAACTACAGTCATGAACTCTGCACAAATTTGCGATTTTTTGAGCAAATTTTGTATTTTACAAACTTGCATTTCAACCTGTCTAACATTTCTATACATCCTCTTGGTTTTGCTCAACTAAATATCAGGCTGGTGTGATTGCATAATATATATATCCAGCATTTCATATATTTTGACCCTCCAGATTCCCCACTGGATCAGATGAAATATACTATTGATCAACTGAAGTTATGATATTTATGGTGTCGATTGTGGTTGCTATCGCTGACTTATTTTCAACTTTGTGAAGAGGAAGCTAAAGTTATGCAACAATCTGTGCTGATTGCTAGACATTCAGACGCAAGCATCTAATAATCCTGTATAATGAGGAATCGCCATTCGCCTAGCAATACGGGAAAATTATTGTTGCAAGAGTTGTCTCCTCTTGAGTAATCAGTGCTGCTCCTGATTCGTCAGTTGTGATTCACAGCGAATCAGTTTCCTTTTCGGAGTCAATATTTGGGACATCTCGTCGACCTTCACACGAGCGAAGGAGAGAGGCCGTGAAGATTGATCGTCGTTTCCACTGATCTCCAGCCTCCATTCTTTAGTACTTCTTCTTTCCCCTGCCCTGGTAAGCATAAAGAGAGTGTAGTTCGACTTTCCCGATTGGATAACATAGAAACTAGCACGTTTATGAAAGCTGGCGATTTGATTTTGTTCACTTATTTATTTGTGTGCAGACCATCCTACTATGATCCGTATTCTGGTGAATTCATGCGTTGCATGAGGTTTGATTTGGTGGTTACCGTATGCTGTGTACGCTGTATACATAACAAGTGGTAGTTCCTGCAAGTTATAACGGGATGGATACGTGAAATGAAATTGGCCATGATCAGTCATTCCATTCTGTCTTTACCAGTGATCCGTTAGGCTATACTGCAGTGCATCCAGCTCATATCACTTCTGCAGGGAGATCCAGATTGATGTCTGCTACGGATCCTACACTGTTGGACAGCAGTCATGTATTGGTAAAGACAGTGGGCAGCGTGCTTCTAATCACCCTCAACAGGCCGTCTGCTCTCAACGCCATCAATAGAAGTATGGCGGTGAAGATATTCTCCATTTTACAGGTATCTGATCTTGCATCCTGTCACGAGACCTTTACTGTTCAGGATTTCCATCCATCAATTGAAGCTGAACAAAATGTCATAGAATGGATCATCTGACTGCCTTTGAACAGCTTTTGGTCACCAATTTGTGAATGTGAAAGTGGGGAAAATGCATGTTGGTGCGCAGATGTGAGCATGGGTAGTGATCAATGTTACTGGGTTCACAGGTCATCTCATGCATACCTATCCAGCAACCCCCGTCTCCCTCCATTCCTGCCTTCCTCCCCTCCTGCCTCTCTCCCCTCCTGCATCCCTCTCTCTTGCCTCCCTCCACTCCTGCCTCCCTCTTTCTTGCCTCCCCTCCTGCCTTCTTTTCGCTAGTTTTTTCTTCTCTCTTTTTTTTCTCTCTCTTTTCTCTCTCTCCTTTTCTCTCTCTCCATTTCTCTCCTTCTATCTCTCTCTCTCTCTCTCTCTCTCTCTCTCTCTCTCTCGCGTTCTCCCCTACTTCCTCCCTCCCCTCCTGCTTCCCTCTCTCTTGTCTCCCTTCCCTTCTGCCTCCCTTCACTCCTGCCTCTCTCTCTCTCTCTCTCTCGCTCCTGCATCCATCCCTCTCTCCCTGCCTCCCTCTTCCCTACCCCCGCTCTCCATCCCCTCCTGCTTCCCTCTCTCCTGCCTCCCTCTATCCTTGCCTTCCTCTATCCTCACCTCTCTCCCTCTCCCCGGCCTCATGCAAATCAATGACACCAGCGGGTCTAGGACAAGCTGCCTCTTTCTATCTGTTAAAGTTTCACTGATTTCACTGCCTGCACCTGTATGTGTGTTACGTACCAGGCACTTGCCTGCGTCACGTTGTGTAAGCGTGTGATTGCAGGAAGCAGAAGAGGACCAGCGCATAGGTCTAGTGATATTCAAGAGTGCTGGAGGAAAGGCATTCTGTGCTGGAGGAGATGTGAGAGGTAGGATATGCATAATTTATCAATCTGATCAATTTCGCAATAACACTACTACACTATTACACTAATGCACTCTTACACCAGTGCACTACTACTACACTACTACACTAATACACTTTGACATGAATACTGTAGAACCGAATTTGATAGCGACAAAAATGTTAGCGCTTCCTTCAAAACCATCAAGAAATAAAAATTATAGCAATCTGAAGATAGCGGTCTCATAAATGGGAAGACAACTCCTATATTAGGTGTAAAGGGTATAGTTGCTGTAGCGAATTCCAATGATAGCGATAATTTTATGTTGCTATTTTAGCGACATTTAGACTGTCGCTATCAAATCCGGTTCTACAGCACACTAATACACTACTACACCACTCCACTCTCCTACTACACTACATTACGACACTAATACACTACTACACCACTCCACTCTCCTACTACACTACATTACGACACTACTACACTACCGTGCTAGCAATAACGCACAGGGAATACTCATGTACCACTGCTCTTTTGACATCGCCTAACATGCTAGGGCTGATTTAGAAGCCACGTTGGCATTTTTTACTCTCCTTTCAGTAGACTCATATCGGAATCATGCTCAGGTGTTACGCCGGCCCCCCCCCCCCCCCCTCCGCATTTATTATGCTTTCGCCACACTAGTCCTGCTTTAACACAGTATTTACTAAACTGGAGCGCCTACCGATAGAAGGGTAAACTGGAGCGTCTACCGATAGAAGGGTAAAAACGCTGAAACCTTGATCCATGTACATTAGATTTATGAGGCGTGTAGACGTATGTCAGACCCATTCATTCCTTGTACGTGTCTATGCTTGGTGGGAAGGGAAGAGGGAGGTTTTTAAGGTTGTTACATTGTCATACCAATGTCACATTGTCATACAGATGTCACATTGTCATACAGATGTCACATTGTCATACAAATGTCATATGTACAAACGGTTACTTTGGTCTGTTGAGATGTTTTCTATACCATGTCGTGACTATGACTATAGACGTTTACTATGACATGTGACGACTGAGGTGTCATTTCCAGACAATATTACGGAACTTCTTCTACGATTAGATTTCCTGATAAGCTGTAATTCTTTCTTATTTTCATTGGCTGCAACCCTGAACTTCTACACTCAGTGATTGTCGTCTATCATTCACCGAGCCTCAAACCTGTCACTCTCACCCTCTATTTACCTCAGAGAGTGTTGAGCATCTGCTGAAGAATAAATCAGCTTTGAAAATCATGGATGTGATGAATGATACATTTTCCATGATGTATAAGATAGCGACAATGAAGACTCCTACTCTAGCGATGGCTAGCGGTATCTGCATGGGTGCTGTAAGAACGATCCACTAAATCATTCAATATATGGTACTCTGATAATGTCTATGGTTCGCCGATCACATGACTCATTTCAGGGTTGCTCATTGGCTGTTCACTGTAGATACACGGTTGCCATGGAGAGTACCAGCATGAGCATGCCAGAGACTGCAATTGGTAAGTTATTTATAATCTGAACGGAGCTAAATATCACATCTCATCATTGCACGTACCTGTCTGTCTGTATAACTCAGTAAATTCCACTGAATCAATCAAATTTTGATAAATTCAAAAGGAAAAGAGAGAGAGAGCAGAGGGAGGGAGAGAGGAAGGGAGAGAACGGAGGGAGGGAGGGAGCGAGAGAGGGAGGGAGGGAGAGAGGGAGAGAGGAAGAGAGAGAGAGAGAAAGAGAGACGGAGAGGGAAGGAGGGAGAGAGAGGGGGAGGGAGGAGGAGGGGGGGGGGGGGGGG
>ERZ1740065.1654-NODE-1654-length-13530-cov-14.282523_pt1 | contig 13530 bp, 10 predicted proteins | sample MGYA00581738_ERZ1740065 | MGnify/ENA primary metagenome ERZ1740065 (study PRJEB43018, sample SAMN04849749) | marine metagenome | isolation source: floating plastic debris | place: Pacific Ocean | collected 2008-09-01 | study: EMG produced TPA metagenomics... | reverse complement strand
GGTGCGGGATACGAGCTAGCACTGGGCGGTTCACAGACATGTAATATCTGGTTACTCACTCAGCAATAATCGGATTCAATATCTGATCCCGATTGCATTTACTCAGAATCCACTTACTTTCTTCAAAGGCAATCGTAATTTAATCGAGTTGATGACACATCTCATCCCAATCGTAGTCTAATCCCAATTATGCTTGGAGCAGAGAAGTGATGATTCATCATTTCTCTGCTCCTCACTCAGGCATAGAACACGCAATATAATCTGAATATCAGGCCAGGGAGAATGTTTGCATTCTGATAACAGTTCTGTATTGACGTATCTACTGCTACGATACATCAAATCAACAACTACTGCTTGTGACTCTTCTTAATCAGCTCCTCTGCGTCGGGGTTTGGGTCGGATGGAATCATCTTCTCTCCTTCAGGAATGGACAGTGGGAGTCATATCTATTTGGTTGGACCTTTTGGAACGGATTCTCCCACCTATCAGATAGTCGACAGCAAAGATCACTCACTTGCAATGAAAAACTTTTAAACTATCGAAGTAATAAAATAAATAAACGGTACAGAGTAATTGTTAGCAGCCACCAATTTCAGCGAACTGCATCGCTGCTTGGCTGAATCATATTTCCTTTATATATCAGCGAGGTCTTTGAAGTAACTGCGGGCTCAGTGAAAAATACTTAAAACCAAAGCTATCTGTTGCATTATATTATACGCTATCAAGCACTTCTTCAAACACACTTGATTGATTCGTTCAAATCATTGTCGAGTCTTGCACAACACGCGGTTCACTAGTGCACAGCGGTTGAATACGTCAAATCAGATTGCAGTAGGAGCAGCGTTAAGCGTCAACAGGTCGAGCGGCTAACGAACAGATCATCAAAAGCATTTTAAGAATGGAATGCGGATGTTTTCTCCATTTGTACGTTCGTTGCTGTTTTCATGTCCATGTGAACCAGGCTTCACCCTCTCCCTCCCTTCTTCCCTCTCTAGCAAGTGAACAAGTGCCGATTATAAGATGTCAGCAATGACAGCTGACGTCCATCTTGCGTTCATTCTGCCTCCTTACCCCCAATCAGTAGCTCACTTATACGGGTCATAATTACATGAGTACTGTACAGACATGCTTGTGTAGGTGCTTACCTCCGACTTATCCTCATCCCGGAATTGTGGGTGACTCTGCAGTATCTTGAGATCTGACTGGAGTCCGTGTTCGTTCAAAGCGTCATAGAACACCATGAATGGTTCCGTGTTACTTGAGTATTTTAGCCATTTTAGGAACTCCCTGACTCGGTGTGATCTTTTAGCTGGTGACGCACCATCCTGTATTAGCCGTTCCTCATAAGTGGCTCTTGGCATGACCCCTTTTGCATGAAGCGTGTCCAGTATTGAGTTTAACACTGCTGTATTAGCGCTAAGGCTGCGAACCAGCATAGACGTGTTGTCTGTGATAACTTTGACATGATCTTTCACACTCATCGGCGTCTGGTAGAGAAATAGATTCGCACGCCTGTCCAGGAAACACCAGTGTCAAACATGCAATAAATATTGCCTGTACATACCTGAGCTGCCATGGTGTGCCAGATAACTTAACTGTCCTGATTGCTCTGCCTCTCACAAGTTCAGTGCAGTGGCTCCATCCTGATAACAGCCTTATTATCATGTTTGCTTTTATATCAGCCCTTCTGACCAGGGATGAATTTAGCGCTGGTACAACGGTGCCAGTGCTAGTCACAAGGACACGTCTCCGCGTTAGTTATGGTGAGATGAATAACTCATCAGCTTACAATGTTTGACTCGGGTTATCTTATATGATTCTTGTGTGATTGACACAACATATCTCTTTATAGATAGATATGTGCTAAGTAATGTAACGATGATATCATCTTTCCAGGGATCATTTAAGGTGGGCCATCTGATTTCTGTTATAGGCACCACATCTGCTGTATTCCTCCTTCCCTCCGTCCCTCCCTCCCCCCAACCTCTCCCAGAGAAAGTATGAAGACAGGTACACAGTGATGGACAACCGAGAAGTTAGGCATAATAGGACCTACTCACCCAGCATACAGGGGATATCCTGTATTGGTAAGAGCAATCAGCAACCCCTGCTCCCAACATCATTTGTGCTGACTGCATGAAATATGTGACATCGTCAGAGCCGCCAGACACACACTTCCCTTGGCTTTGAAAAGTGTCGGGGGAGGGGGGCTGAACCCTAACTCCCGGCGGCGCCTGTACCCCACCAGGACCCCGGCCTTGAAAAGCATCATCTGTTTGACAAGTCTGGATCTACCCTGCCCGGCTGATATGAAATGCATAAAATGACTCAAAAATCTATGCACATACAATCATGGACCTGTATTATGTTAGGACGATTTAATGCTGATGCTGTCACATACATCACCAGGACTGTATCAGCACTGTGTCAGTTTACTATACCATGCAACCATCCGTGATGTCATATCCTTCCCTTATTCACTCAGTCACGGCAGGACAAATTCTGGTGATGTGGAATAGCGTAATAGGTACAGTGCTGATTCTCTCAGAATGCGGGTTATGTTTGGGCGTGGCCTTCCTATAGTGCCATACATTACCATTAGTCAAACTATTGGAAGCCAGACTCATCTGTGAACAAACCGATTAATCCTAGCCTCACCATGAGACTGCCTGACATACAAACCCATCTCAGCAAATACTTAGATATCAAAAATACTAGTCACTATAGCGGTGAGTGTTCTAAATTACAGCGTGTCAGTTTTAAGAGAGTGAGAGAGAGAGAGAGTAGTAAACACAGTAAACACACCAGAGAGAATTAAGGAGAGATCTTGGTTACTATCTATCTGTTACTCTGAGCATCACATCAAATATTGACTTGCGTTATCACTCATGTCACACGACAGTCACGTGACCCTGAGTGGCATAACGGATACCTGAGTTCTGGAAAAGGTTCAGTTTCACTACTGATAATAGATATCATCATCGAGCAATTGTGTTACAGAACATAATCTAGAACTGCCTGGCTAACACAATTCTCTAGATCACTGATCATTGATCATACGTCAATGTTAGAGGCTCTGGGCCTAGCTAGTGACTAGCTCGACAGTGACTGTCATGTCTAATAATCATGGTCAGCATAACCTATACTTATCACAGTGTCTGGTATCGACCTATGTAATACCGTGTTCTACCCCATTAGATGGTATGGCATACAGTCGAACTATCCAGCTAAAGAACGTGTTCGAAAATCCCTGGAGGCTGACTATTGATGGCCATGAGAACGTCATCAATGCACGCCGTTATGTTGACGACAACTAAAGGTACATATGCAAGTCCACTATTAAGTGAAAGCGCCTAAGTTCATAGAACTCAATGTTTGTCAACTTTGTGTTACAGTTCAGTGTCACTCCTTCCCCCACCTCCACATATAGCACGAGCACAATCAGTGTGCAGTGGTAATAGCAGTAGCAGCCGCTCTGATGCACAATATGCACTTTCCAGTCAATGACAGCTCCACAGAGGTCAGTCTGAGTGAACAGTTTTTGCGCACCATCGTATGCCAGTGTACCTCATGATCGCTATTCTACAGTAGACACTCCTGAGACCGCAGTATCGTTGTGTCAGTGGCTACACTCTGAGAAAGTAGCAGGCAGGATAGCTTCAGTTAATCAAGGTCTACGAATGTTCGGGAAGGATAGGCAGACGGTACAAAGATTCAAACACGTGTACTACATGTCTGTCTGTCCAGAATGCAGGCCTTTACGAAGAGGTTAGTACCGTTGTGCAACGTCATGTGTTGGTATGTCGTCATGTGTACGCACGAAGAGCTCGAGATCTCATAAGAACCATACCCAAGACATAGGAAAGATACGTATGAGCATGAGCAGGAAATGGCAATAGATTGTAGACAGCCGGCGATGGCTATAATAGCTACACACGAGAGTATACGAGACTGTGGGAGGGCACGCAACCCCGCATACTATACTAGCGATGGATATTCTGCTATCGAAGGCTGTGACAGCAATAGCAATCGTAGATGGTATGAATGAACTGATCGATGCAAAGCATTCTTTCAACTAAACTTGGAAGGATTCTTCTATTTCACATCTAAATGTGGATCTAGTTTTTTAAATTTAGTTTCCACATGCTGAAATCACGGGTTTTAGAATGATAGCCATGAGCTTCACCTGAAGATGAAGGCGAAGGTGTTTGGCTGTAGCATTTATTCATTCGGTGTACTGCGGTCGTTTCAACTGCAAAGTGTTGTAGTGTTACGACGATATTGATCACTTGGCTGATTCCACCGATGTATTTGATTGCGAACACCCATTGCTTTTGATTGTATAGAATGTAGTATATACTGAAATATGCCATATAACGTATATTGGACATATCGACAACACATTTTCATATGAATCTTAGGGGATATACATAGTTTGAGATATACTGATAAAAGTTCAAACATTATGTTGGATATAAGAATCACTTGGAATCACTGTAGAACTGGATTTGATAGCAATGTTTTAATAGCTGCGAAAATAGCGACAAAAAATGATTGCTATCATTTGATTTGGCTATAGAAAATATGCCCATTATACATTGTAGGGGAGTTGTCCTCCCATTTATGGTATCGTCATCAATGGATCGCTATTATTACTGTCGATTTCTACGACAATGGTTTCATTTGGGTTGCTATCCAATCCGCTTCTACTGTCACAGCAGCAGTGATTGCGTTTGTAACAGCGGGAACACAGTACAATTATTGCAATTATACAAATGACAGCAGTAACGAATGCGCTAAGTCCATCAAGAGGCTTTATCAATTTTCCCCAATGTTTTGGCATAGGAATGCCATGTTCCTCAAGTGCATCTGCGGTGTTGAGTGCACAGGTAATTAGAGAAAGCAATAGAGTAGATATCCATGCATAGCCAGGGGCTTCATATGCATCGCAGCAAACAACTGAAGGAGAACAGCAATATCATTTGTTAGCAGAGTGAAGAAAGCTGCTTAAAATCCGATGTTCACTCTCAAAGCATGAGAGCAGCCAGCATCGCTCATACTATCAATCGCGTGCTCAGTCACTAGCCCTATGCTCCCACTAATATAGCCACAACTCCAGTTCTGCTTACCGGGTCATAATGAAACTCCTCCCATCTTGTAGTCCAACGGAATTGACAAATGACGATGCAGCTTTTAACTAGTTCTGACCAATAAGGATAAGTGAAAAGAAGAGTAAAATATAAGTCACCCCAACTAGCAGCATAGAGAACTTAACATTTTAGCACTGGACTCGCATGCATGTTTGTCGATCATTGGCTGGCAGCCAGTCATCAGCGTGGTCTGAGAAAAACCGCAATTCTCCAGCTGTACTGTAGGGAACTGCATGCTTGACATTGTCACAGCTTAGTACACTGTTGCTACCAGTACGACAATCGATTGATGAGTGAATATATGTACAGTATGCTCTTATTAAAAGGACGCTCATTTCACATATCCTAATGGAGGTAGATTAACATTAAAAATAATATCCATTATCATAATAGGGCTAGGCTATCCAATTCTCCCAGTATAAGGAAAAGTACAATAAGTTCGTTAATGAAGCAAAGTGAGTTGTGCCTTACATCAGACATGGATATAGCATATCTATTATATTAGGAGCCATATGGAAATTAATTCCGGTATTATTGCTTTTATGTGTCTATTATCAGCTATGACACCTTCATTCTCAGGTTTGGTGTTTATTATTAGCTCTCATACCTTCATAATGACCTCCTGTACCTTCATTATGAGCTCTCTATGTCTCATTATGTAAGAGGGGACCATCATTTTATTCACCCTCCGTCTCATTCTGCTCTATCACACCTTCGTCCTTTGTTCTCTTAGCTTCATTACTAGTAAGCTGTACCTCAAAATCTACTTCCACTGCTTCATCCTAATCCCTATTCCTATCCCTTCAGCCTATCATACCCTCAAACTAAGCATTGTTGGTGTGGCTTTAAACACTGTGTGCCTTAGCTAGGTCTGATCCTACTGAGTGCACAAGCAAGCAATCCATTGGCATACTTGTTAACCTGTGAGGCTGAAAATGCTGGAGATTCAGTTTTTTGGAATTTTGAGTAGCCATAGCTCAAAACCCCTACCCCCTAAAAGTAAGGTTCTGGGATATTTGAGCTCAGTTCAGCAAGATCTAACTGGTGAGCCACAGGAGAACATGAGGAAACCAATAATCACAGTTTGGACTCTACATTCTGACAGTTAAAGTAAGGGAGTCTCCCAGGAAATCGAGGAGGGTGAATGCTTACATTTTTGGATATTTGATATGGTGATTTGAATTCAGAAAATGGGAAAATAGGTCATGACCAATTATTGATATTCCAATTTCGGCGTCCAAATCCAAAAATTGCAAAAAATTTGGTTTAGTGACTCAAGCCACAATCGGATGACTGACTCTAGTTCCCAGCTCTGCTACTTGGTGCTACATATTTTTTGCAGTAACAGGTTGAATGAGAAGGATGACTTACCAGGCAATATAGTGCTACATTGTTTACCTGAAATAGTAAACAACATTGATACTCACTATGAGGTGCATACAATATGTTGACGTTATGAGCAAGAAAAAGGAAAATGTATTAACAAGAGCCAAAGATAAGGGCATTTTTTACTCTTCTATTGGTAGGCGTGCTGGTTTTGTAAACGCCGATGTTAAGCTTAGACTAAAGCCGGCTTAAGTGCGGCGAAAGCATCATAAGTGCGGACAAAAGCCGGCGTAGCATCGGTGTAACGCCAGCGCATGATTGCGGTGTGCCTACCGATAGAAGAGTAAAAAATGCCAAGTTAAGACCCAAAGGTGGTTTAAATTGCAAGGTCTGTCTCATACGCGCTGAGAAATTGTAGTGCCTTTAGGGCGAAGCTGCCATATGCGGCACCAGGTTGCTCTCAGTCTCTAGGCAGGTCGAAAAACATGACATTTCAGTTGAAAACGCTGAAATGGAATGCAAGCTTTAGGTTTGATCATAAATAAAGCAGATGGTGCTGAGCACGGATTTTGAATGCCAATGCATAAATTATACAAATTTGTGGAAGATGCTTGACAAAGTATTAGTACGCAAATTTTTGCTCTCTTTCAATTATCATCCTTGCCAATGGAGTTAGCACAACTTCATTCTTTGTTCAAAATCTACTTCCACTGCTTCATTCCTAGACTATCATACCCTCAAACTAAGCTCTCTTGCATTCAATAATCAATCTCAGCTGTACCTTCATTACTATATGGCAAACTTCCATTACTCCCCAGCACAGCTTCATTCTTTGCTAGAGCACCTTCATTCTGGGTTGTCAATCACAATCAAGTTTCAACCAGTAGGAGAGTTCATTGATGGAAATCATACCAGTGCTATTGGCTATTCACTAGCAACCTCGTCAGCACTGGCTGCCAGATGCTCACACTAATTTCAGTTTCACTGTATTGGACTCCGAGCTAGCCGTGGAATTTCCACACTTGGGAAAACCCAGAATGAAGGTGCTCTAACGAAGAAGGAAAGTGTGCCAGAGAGAAATGAAGGTAAGGCTGAGAGTTATTATCAAAAGCAATGAAGCTTAGTTTGAGGGTATGATAGGCTAGGAATGAAGCAGTGGAAGTAGATTTTGAAGTACAGCCTGCAAACAATGCAGCTGACACAACAAAGAATGAATGTGTGCTAGCGCAGAATAAGACTGTGGATGAATAAAATGGAGGCGCTGTCTTGCATAATAAGACATAGAGAGCTCATAATGAATGTGGGAAATAGGAAAATTAGCACCAGCCATAAATATGAGGGTGCCATGGCTGATAATTAGGACATGGAAGTGAGAATTTCTGATTTTCTTTTACAAGCGCCTCCTCATATACTGTGATGTCTGCCAACTGAGGAAAAAAATATAAAATTGAATATTTTTCTGGTAGGGTTCACGTGTCGCATGATTATGTCACAGATTTATCATTAAAATGTTTGACTCAGAATATTTTCAAACATTTTATTTGAAAAACTTGAGGTGTTGCAAGGTTGCGAACTCGCTTCATGTGACAACAATTGGAGTGATGTTCAAAAACCTAGACCTTTTCCCTCCACAGAGGGTTAGGAACATTAGTATTATTCTGAGGTATGCAGTGATCCTTTACTGCTCCCTGAGCTCAAAATGGATGATCAATAATCAAGAATTGATCATCTGATGAGATAAACATAATCCAATCAAAAATACGTACTTTAAGTAGCAGTAGTTATTACTACATAGAAGTCTGATCCAAAATTTCCAGGACTAATTTATTCATACAAAATGTACCGGACAGATGGACTTAATCGAGCTTGTCTCCTTCAAAGTAACATCCTGAGCTGCTCACGCAGTAATCCCAACCCTTTACCCATGCTTGCATGCACTGTCTGAAACATTCTCTCGAGATGTGTCTGAGCTAAGCATCAGTGTTTTTATAGCATTGGCCTTTCATCAGGATTTTTAGCTTAGGGAACAAGTAAAAGTCACACGGTGCCAAGTCAGGTGAATATGGGGGCTGGAGGAGCACATAAACTTTTTTTTGCCAGATAGTTGTGGACTGTCAGGGCCCTGCGTGCTGGAGGGTTATCATCGTACAGATAATAAACACAGATGACCACAATTCTGGCCTTTTACGCCCGATTGCGTCTCTGGGATTATTGAGCATTTCATTGTATACATGGTCGTTGACAGTTTGTCCCTTTGGAATGTATTCATGGTGCACTACTGTAGAAGTAGAAATTATTGCGAGTAAAAACAGTTATGATTTCGGCTGAGCTTTACAAATTGTTAATTATTTGCGCTGTAAAATAAATGCGAATTCCAGTAACTCATGACTGAAAGAGAAAACATTACCAAAGCATTTTTTGCGATCATAGCAAATCGCGATTAACACATTTGTTTTTTTCTCGTAAAAATTTCTACTTCTACAGTACTTCACGAATACTGAAGAACGCTATAAACATTACTGTCATGTGTGATCGAGACTGCCGTGCCGCGCCATGCCTCGAATAACCAGTACTCTTCAATTGGGATGACTGGAATCTGGTTTCAGAGTCAGAGCCATACACCCAGGCTTTGCCCCAATGATTATCTTTGACCACACGCCGTGATCATCTGCTAGAGACTGCTCTAAATATTGGTAAATTACTGTAGAACTAAATATTTTAGCCACAGAGCTGCAACGAAATCACTATTTCATTAGGCACAATCATTGCCAGAGTCGATTATTGTGAAAACAGCGTCATGAAACTTCTTCCATACAACCACCAAGGAAAGAAAGCCGCAGCAGGTGTAGACTAGACTGCACCCGCAGGGCTTGATTTTAGTGATCGGCTCACATAGCTAGAACCCACAATGGCCGTCTGGATTTCTAACTAATGTAGTTGGTATGGACTAACGTAATCACCACATGGTATCTGCTGCTCTGACCGAAACCCTAGCACTAAGTACAATTGTGATTGGAATACTGAGATGCTTTAGAGAAAGTAGGAAAGATAGGAGCATTGAAGATAGATGAAATATGGGCGACGAAATGGTGAGATTGAGATGATAAATGATGCTAATGGGGATCTCTTGTACTCCATTATGTCATATATAGCTTAGTATGACATAGTGTTATACTAAGTTTTTATAAGTATGTTACAAACCTCATATGACCGTTACATGTCATGCTAACTCAGATATGGGCTACAAAAACTACTTACTTCTCAAGCTAGCTAATCATGTAGTAGCAAAACTGAATCCTAGACTAGCAGAAATGGTGTCTCACATTACCCTGATAAACAACACTTTTCTCACTGATCTAGCAGCGGACTGGATGAAACTAGTGTATCGAGGCTGACTGTAACTCACCTGTTGCTCCAGTGTTTAGATATGAAATCTAAAGAAGAGACAAAGGGGCATTCAAAATCACAAAACAATAATTTACTTGTAAAACTTTCCTAATCCATGTGTTGAAGGCTCTGCATTTGGGCATCACATCACAAAGTGACCTACAGTCAATTGACAGCAGCCAGGTAGCTCCACTAAATGGTAGAGTATCTCAACACTCTTTCTTTCCCTTCCCCTCCCTCTGCCCTCCCACTAGCTCCACTAGCTGGGTTATGTGTGTCTATCAAAACACTGGCAAAAGGTACTGACCTTTAACTTCTCTGCTTCCCTGAAGAGATCGTGCCCCTGCAGTTTCCGAAGCTCTAAGCTGAATCCAAGTCGATTTAAAGCAGTGTAAAATACCTTAAACGGTGCGGCATTCACACTGCTTTCCAGCCATCTTAAAAATGTTCTAACTTGCTCTTTTTTTCCCCTGGTTTCCAACCCGTCTTCATCCGCATATCATCGTAAGTTTCCTTAGGTATTGCCCCGACTGATAGGAGAATATCCAGGATCTTTTCATACGCCACTGAATTACTGCTAAGGCTGTCGACTAGTGTGCCTGTGTTGGTTGTTATAACCTTTTTATGATCTTGCACACTCATAAGCATGCCCTGTAGAAACATAATCACATGTCTGCACAGGAAACACCAAGTTCAGATACTTGACAGACATTACCTGTACATACCTTGTCCCCCATGTTGTCACTGAATAACTGAACTACTTTGCTTGCTGTCTGCAGAGTATCTGCCCCATATATGATAACAGTGTTTATGTGTTTGTTTTTCATATCTGTTGCTAACATTGTATTCTGATAACCAACTATATAAATCATAGGCCTGTGTTCTGTCAATAAACTTTTATGCAGCGACTCTCACATACATCCAGCCCACTCACATTAGATATTTCACCTAAAAGTATCATGTAGCAGTCAGTGATGCCATATCCTTCCAATTGACTCCGTTACAACTGGACCAATTTTGATTATGTGAAATAGTGTTCTGGGTATTTCTTCTTTATAATATGTAGTTCCCTCAAAATGTGATGAAGGAGATGTCGGCTCATTAGAGCGTTCTGTCCTCATAGTTATGCCATGTTTAAATGAGCAGTATAATGAAATCGCTGCTACACCGCTCTCTGAGGCCAATTGATTTCCGTTTTCGCCATAGTCAAATTACTCAGCCACTTTGCCGGATAATTTCACACCTCCTTGTACCACCAGTTTGACAAGAAAAAGGTCAACACTAACTGATAATTCTTTCAAAGAGCTGGTCGAATGACACACCGGGATGCAGCTGCTAGTTATTCAACTGTTCCATGGCTCATATAAACCGTACAACCGACTTTGATAAAGCTCGTTTCAGGATATTGTGGGGAGAGAATTGCCAACCAGGAGTTACTCTCTCTATTTTGAAGTGATAGACGGCCTTCCAGAGCATTCTGAAGGCTATACGAGTTGAATTACGCTTTGTTCTGTCTCTTTTCTTCTACTTTTCCTACCTGCTGATTGTGGCCACTTCTTGTCTGACGTGTCTCAATAAGTCTTGTTTTAATTGTCTTTTTGTTGGTAAAAAATATAGTGTTTTCCGATAACTCATCCTAGTTACTTGTGTCACTCTTGCAATGACGTGTAATCCTACGTGCAGGTCCATCCTCGCATGAAAATATAGTACGGTATGTACCAAATACAACTCGTTGCAGGAATTTACTATCAAAGCATGTCAGTGGCCATGAAAGTGACAAGGGTGAAATATGGTGACACAGTAAACATGCCACAGGTAACTAGCTGGGTTTTAGCTGCTTTCTGTCACTCTGAGCTTGATGTCAAATATTGACTTACGTTATCACTCAGAGTCACATGACAGTCATGTGAGAGTGATGGAACTTTGGCCTGCGTTTTAGGGAAGGTTTGGTTTGATCCGTTGATAAGATATATCATCAACATGCAGTCTTGTTATACAACGTAGTCTAGAGCTGTCTGTTAACTAGATAACAAATTTCCAACTATGCGGCCATGTCAGAGTCTACCTGGGAGGCTCTGAAGTCAGATACAGCCTGCCTTGAGATACACTTGATGAGACTGCTGATGAATTAGAAGTAGAAAATTGCACTGATTTCCGATATGTATTATACTGCGTGCGTGAGACCTTGTGATGGCTGACTGGCTACACGAAATAACATTCTCCTTCTCTCTCAATGCCTTTTCTCTCTACCCTCACCTTGTATAGAACCCTATCTCCAACTTCCTCTCCCTCTCTCTCCTCTCACCATCTCTCCTTTTTGTCTCTCTTCATAGCAGACGGGCTTATATGCTGTAGTCCATCTGCGCCACATCAATGACTATCCCCATGGGAGTTATCTTCTCACTGTAGCTATGAATTGCTAAAACCAAGGTCAGCAAGGTATAACCTTGACCTGTGCTCTTGCTTCATGACCATGGACACATGTAGTTGCCTAGCTCGTAGTAAGCGGTTGAGTATTCCAATATGGATACCATAGGGATTGCTCACTCATAAGCATTATTGTATGCCCGCCTCACTTAGCCATAACAATGGTAGTAAAGTCAGCTGTTGCAAATCTCCTGCTGTTAAACTCAAAATTTTCCGCATACTACTGCTTTTTGGCACGCCTCGGGTTGTTCACAATAGCTAGCCGACTCTAGCTTAAGCTTGCATAATTGTCCAAAAAAGTCAGTTAATGGAGTTGCTCTATTGCTCTGAGGCGTGACCCTCATATCGAAAGCTTACACTCGCGTAACATTATTTATCAGTTCCTTCTCCCTATCGCAGGATCCTCCATCACCTAGCGGCTCTTGCCCTTGAGTTCTAATTTGGTGACCGCACCTTTCCGTACCCAGTATTCCAGTTGGGCATTCGGAGTTGTTTTTTTGGCTTTTTGTCATTCTTCAGTCTATTTTAGCGCACATTCCCACACATATGCGCACACAGCCACGCGCTGCCACGCACTGCCTCGCACTTCCATGCACCACTGTGCACCATCGTGCACCGCCGCTCACTGCCGCTCACTGCCGCTCACTGCCGCTCACTGCCGCTCACTGCCGCGCACCGCCGCGCACTGCTGCTCACACGCACACACTCCCCCACGTGCTAATGCAGGAGTGTCGACGGGAGAATGACAAAAGCTGTTGTTTCTACACCTGATTTCAGTTCAGCTAGTTGGTACTAGGGATATAAAAATTCTTCATTTTTGATCCGATTCGATTACGATTATTTTATAAAACTTAACTCCGATTCAGTGATTCGATTCGATTAACTAGTGATTTCAATTTGTGTACATGAAGTCTGTCGTGTAATTTCAAAATATTGAGCTGCAAACATTCTCAGTAGCAGAAACCAACATGAAACCAGCGCGCCTATCGATATGATAGTAAAATATACCAATGTTGCCAGTGTGGGGATGCATATATGTTTGGAGGGCTGCAACAGATTTTGTTTCGCGAAACTGAAATAAGGAATGTGTAGTTGAGTTCAAAATAAGACAAGGAAAAAGTTAAATCACTAATCATTACCTTGTGCCTCCCCATGGTGCAATAGTCATAAAGGTCTTGTCTTACCTGATTTGCTCTCATCACCATGTGTTTACACAAGTTGGACTATGTAACTTTGCACA
>ERZ1740065.1653-NODE-1653-length-13531-cov-4.443158_pt1 | contig 13531 bp, 11 predicted proteins | sample MGYA00581738_ERZ1740065 | MGnify/ENA primary metagenome ERZ1740065 (study PRJEB43018, sample SAMN04849749) | marine metagenome | isolation source: floating plastic debris | place: Pacific Ocean | collected 2008-09-01 | study: EMG produced TPA metagenomics... | reverse complement strand
AAATAGAGTTGCCTACTGGTTTGGCGGCTGAAGATTTCAATTTTGTTCCGTCCGGATACATCCAAGCGGCAGTAGGTTTGGTAAAAGGGTTGGAAGTGAAAGCGCGCTTCTTGCCCAAAATCAAATTTGATGATGATGCTGAAATTGGTCTTTTTGGGGCGGGAATTCAGTATGAGTTCACGAAATTACTTCCTGCGGATAAAATTTGGCCGGTCGCCATTTCTGGGGTAATTGGATACACCAACTTGAACGGAGAATACGATTTTACCGATTCCAATGTGATTGACGGTTCTAACCAACGCATTGATGCTAATATGCGGTCATGGAACATCAGTGCGGTGATTTCAACTACTAAGATTCCGGTCATCAACTTTTATGGTGGATTGGGATATATTACCGGGAAATCAGACATTGACGTGTTGGGTACCTACGAAGCAAACGGTCCATTTTTATCCGTAGACGTTACTGACCCTTTTACGGTTGCTACGAATGTTAGTGGTGTAAATGCCAATTTAGGGGCCAAAATAAAATTAGGTTTCTTCCGATTGAACGCCGAATACAACTTGGGTGAGTTTAATACCCTTACTTTTGGATTGAATTTCGGATTTAGATAAAAGCAGAGCACCCCGCTCAATGAGCGGGGCGCTAGATTTCCATAGAGTGCAGGTTTTCGTTACTCTCTAATAGCGAAAACTGCTCCGTTAGTAAGTGAAAGTATGTCCGTGCCGTCTTCTTCAACGAGGCTTACGGCTACCTCCTCAACATCAGTACCGGTATAGGTAATGACATATATGTCGTTATCGTTAGACCATTTAAAGTCTGTGTAAAAAACCAATTCGTTGTTCGAATAGGCTTGGTATCTACCTAAGTATACATCATTGAAAATCCACTCTTCGCGGGTTATCGATGCGGTCCTACTATTTGTTTCTAAAGTGTTGGAATTCGTCCAAACCCCTAAAATAGGGTCGTTGTTTTCTGGAATGTCAGAGCAATTGCTCACCACCACCAACAACACGATGGACAAAAAAGAAAAGAGCTTCTTCATAGGTCAAACTCGTTACAATAAGATTTGGGACTAGGAGAACGACCTTATCGAGTGAACTATTGTACAAAAACCCTACAATCTCTCCAAAAAGCGCATTTTACTCGATAAAATGTACGTTTTGTTAACACTTTTGAGGATTTTACAACATTTTGGTCTTGCTGCACAATGTCATCTTGTACCCTTTAAAAAACAAGTTTTCTAAGCCAAATGCCTTATTTTTGCATCAGAAAAATTAAAATCTAAACCATGAAAATAACCGTTGTTGGAGCAGGTGCCGTAGGGGCGAGCTGTGCGGAGTATATTGCAATGAAAAATTTTGCATCCGAAGTAGTTTTGTTGGATATCAAAGAAGGATATGCTGAAGGAAAAGCTATGGATTTGATGCAAACCGCTTCCTTAAACGGATTTGACACCAAAATTACCGGAAGTACCAATGATTACGGTAAAACCGCAGGTAGCGATATCGCTGTAATTACTTCTGGAATCCCGAGAAAGCCTGGGATGACGCGTGAGGAACTTATCGGAATCAATGCGGGAATCGTGAAAACGGTTTCACAAAGTCTTTTAGAGCATTCGCCCAACACCATCATTATTGTGGTGAGTAACCCAATGGATACCATGACTTATTTGGTGCACAAAACCACTGACCTTCCGAAACACCGAATCATAGGTATGGGCGGTGCTTTGGATAGTGCACGTTTCAAATATCGCCTGGCCGAGGCTTTGGAGGCTCCTATTTCTGATGTGGACGGTATGGTTATCGGAGGACACAGTGATAAGGGCATGGTGCCACTTATTGGTCATGCTACCCGTAATAGTGTTAAAGTCTCTGAATTTATCTCACAAGACAAAATGGACTACGTGGTTCAAGAAACCAAGGTTGGTGGTGCTACGTTGACCAAATTGTTAGGTACAAGTGCTTGGTATGCGCCTGGTGCTGCCGTTTCTGGTCTGGTACAAGCCATCGCATGTGACCAAAAGAAGATGTTCCCATGTTCTACTATGCTTGAAGGCGAGTACGGTTTGAACGATATCTGTATCGGAGTTCCTGTTATTTTAGGGAAAAACGGGATTGAGAAAATCGTTGATATTGAATTGAGCGATGCCGAAAAAGCGAAGATGCAAGAAAGCGCTGAAGGTGTTTCTAAAACCAATGGTTTGCTGCAATTGTAGTAGTTAATCTTATATAAAGATTGCCCTTTCGAACTAGTGGTAAAGAAATCCTTTCGATTAAGATTTCCAGCCTGACCCGAAAGGGCAATTTTCGTTTCATTCTGCCCCTTGTCGAATGGCAGTGCAATTCCAATAAAATCTATTATCAATTCTCGAAGGGAAATGATATATTTGCACGCTGTTTAAGAAAACATCTAAAATTTTAATAATCAATGCAAAATAAAGGACTTATAAGGCTTTTTGCTATCCTTTTTGGTGTGGTGAGCATCTACCAGCTCTCCTACACTTTCATCACAAGCAAGTTGGAAAAGGATGCCGAAGTATTTGCAGTGAGCCAAATTTCAGAGGCTGAAGAGGATTATGTTGCGAAGCGTGAAGCGTTAGAAGCATCTTATTTGGATTCCATCGGCTCGACTTCCGTCTTTGGATTCACGAGTTATGACGATGCAAAGAAGAAAGAACTAAACAAAGGATTGGACCTTAAAGGAGGTATCAACGTTACCTTACAGATTTCGGTAAAAGACATCTTAAAAGGGCTTGCCAACAATACCAAAAACCCTGTCTTCAATAGAGCCATCGCTGATGCCGATGAAGCTTCCAAGGATAGCGATAAAACCTATTTGGAGCTTTTCTTTGAAGCTTTTGACCAAATTAAAGGAGATACCAAATTGGCCTCTCCTGATATTTTCGCCAATAAAGGTTTGAGCGATGCCATCAATTTCCAGATGACTGATGATGAGGTAAAACCCGTTATCCGAACAAAAATTGATGAGTCTATTGTTTCTGCTTTTGAAGTACTCCGGGAACGTATTGATGGTTTTGGGGTAACCCAACCAAACATTCAAAGAGAAGGAAATTCCGGACGTATTTTGGTAGAGCTTCCTGGTGCACGTGACATTGCAAGAGCTCAGGAGCTACTTTCGAGTACTGCACAATTGGAGTTCTGGGAAACCTATAAACAAAGCAACCAAAGCCTAGGGTCTTTCTTTATCAGTGCCAACGAACGCTTGAAAGAAATTCTAGAGCCTGTTGCAGAACAAGATTCCTCTGCCCTCGCTACGCCAGAGATTGAGATTGATTCGTTACTTTCTGACGTTGCACAAGATTCATTGGATTTGGCAAATGACGTGAACCCTTTGATGGGTAAACTATTGCCAGCAAGTCCAAATAGTTTTGCCATTGCTAGAGCGGCTATTGCCGATACCGCTGAAGTTGGTTCCTATTTGAGAATGCCGCAAATAAGAAGATTGTTGCCTGCGGATATCCAATTTGCCAAATTCCTATGGGAACGTCCTTCGAAAGAAGCTGAAGTTGCCGAATTGTATGCGTTGAAATCCGATAGAGATGGTGTACCACGCATTAGTGGAGACGTAGTATCTGATGCTCAAGATACCTTTGACCAATATAACAAACCTGCGGTGAGCATGACTATGAACACTAAAGGTGCTAAGGAATGGGAGCGTCTGACAGGTGATGCCTTCAATAACCAAACCGGTATTGCTATCGTACTGGATATTATAGTATTCACTGCTCCTGGGGTTTCATCTGGGCCTATTTCCGGAGGTCGTTCCGAAATCACCGGAACCTTTACCGTAAACGAAACCAAAGATATTGCCAACGTTTTAAGAGCGGGTAAGCTTCCTGCATCTGCTGAAATTATCCAGTCCGAAGTAGTGGGTCCTTCATTGGGTCAAGAAGCTATCGATAGTGGTTTCATGTCCTTTTTGATTGCCATGGCCTTTGTATTGGTATGGATGATTTTCTACTACGGCAAAGCTGGAATTTTTGCTGACATCGCTTTGATTTTCAACATCGTTTTGATTTTTGGAGTTTTGACTAGTCTTGGAGCCGTATTGACTTTACCAGGTATTGCCGGTATCGTATTGACCATTGGTATGTCGGTGGATGCCAACGTACTGATTTTTGAACGAATCAAAGAAGAATTGGTTCGCGGTAAAGGGAAAGCCCAAGCGGTTGCTGATGGTTTCAGTAATGCCTTGTCTTCTATTTTGGATGCGAATATCACCACCGGTTTAACTGCGATTATCCTCTTTATTTTTGGTTCAGGACCCATTAAAGGATTCGCGACCACGCTTTTGATAGGTATTGTTACCTCTTTGTTCACCGCGATTTTCATTACCCGATTGATGGTTGATGGTTATATCGCCAAAAAAGGTAGAAAGCTCGATTTCAGTACGCCAATTACCAAGAACCTGTTTAAAAATATGGGAATCAACTTCCTGGGCAAACGTAAGATTGCATATGTGATTTCTTTGCTTTTGGTAGGTGTTGGGGCCTTCTCTCTTTTCACTACAGGATTACAACAAGGGGTTGATTTTGTCGGAGGACGTTCGTACCAAATCCGTTTTGACAATGCAGTGAATCCTTCTGAGATTGCTTCAGAATTGAATACTGTTTTTGGTAGCGGAACCAATGTAAAGACGTTTGGAGAAGCCAACCAGATTAAGGTAACAACGCCTTATAAAGTAGATGTAGAAGGTATTGAAGTGGATAATGAAATTCAGAACAAGCTTTATACTGCACTTCAAAAGTACTTGCCAGATGGTACCTCTTTCGAGGATTTCACTGTGGGTGCTTCGGAAAAGTCAATAGGTATTTTGCAATCTGTGAAGGTAGGTCCTACTATCGCGGATGACATTAAAAAGAACGCTTTCTTGGCCATTATTGGTTCTTTGGCTGTGGTATTCTTGTACATTTTGTTGCGTTTCCGCAAGTGGCAATTCTCCCTTGGAGCGGTTATTGCCGTATTCCATGATGTGATGATTGTATTGGGTATTTTCTCCTTAACAGGGAAAATCATGCCTTTCAATATGGAAATTGACCAAGCGTTTATCGCGGCAATCTTGACCGTAATTGGGTATTCGTTGAACGATACTGTGGTTGTATTTGACCGTATTCGTGAAATTGTCAACCTGAAGGGTTGGAACAACGGCGAGAACATCAATCAAGCCTTGAACAGTACTTTGAGTAGAACCTTGAATACTTCCTTGACGACCTTAATTGTGCTGTTGGCCATCTTCGTTTTTGGTGGAGAAAGCCTTCGCGGATTTATGTTCGCAATGATCATAGGGGTTTTGGTGGGTACCTATTCATCGGTATTTATTGCAACGCCCATTATGTTCGATTCTTTGAAAAAGAAGATAGGTTCTTTAGCCACAGCATAAAACATGACGTACATAAAAGAAAAAGCCGCTTTAAGCGGCTTTTTTTATTTGGGTGGTAGAAGGTTCACGCGATGCAGTATTTCAGTAAATAAGTCTTCAACAATATTGCATAATAATTCCATAATCTTAGTCTTGAAGCATTGGTAGCTGCAGCAATACTACATTGTATCCTTCAGCGTTGTCCTTTTTGTCTTTATATTTTAGAAAGTCAGTTGATTTGCGTTTAAAGTACTTCTGTGCCCTTTCCAATAGAATCTGAAGACCCAACGAGCGATGCTCACTGTTTTTGCCAACAAAACCAATTCCATTGTCCTTTACTGCACACATCAAATTCCCGTTGAGGCCTTTGCTGAATTCGACGATGATGTTTCCTTGTTCCTTAAGAGAAGACACACCATGCTTTATAGCGTTTTCTACTAGTGGTTGTACCATCATTGGAGGAATTCTGTTGGATTCAATATCTAAATCTTCCGGTAGAATTATTTTAAAGCTAAATGGAACAACTGTTTGCTGGTAAATTTCCATATAATACTCCAAGGTTTTGATTTCATCTCCCATTTCCACAAAGTCTTCTCTGGAATTCTGCAAGTTCATCCGAAGTAGTTTTCCAAGTGCCGAAGTCAATTTTTGTGCTTTTTCCGGCCTATCACCAATCATGGATATCACGTTTTGCAAGACGTTAAAGATGAAGTGGGGATTCATTTGAGACAAGAGCAATCGCTGTTCCAAGGATATTTTTTGCAGTTTTCCCCTTAAACTCCTCCATTGAAAAATACCCAATAGAAATATTACCATCAAAATTGCTATTACAATACTTAAGGAGAGTTGCGACCTTTTTTTGGCGTAAGCAAGGTCCACATTCGCTTTTTCTGTTTCCAAACGTTGAATGGTTTCTACCTTTTCCTTCGTCTCATATTCGACGGTAAGATCTTCGATTTTGGATTCCAATTCCTTTTTATGAAAATCCTTGAGAACCGTTTCCTTTGATTTCAAATGAGAATTAGCCTCCTTATAATTTCCAAGTTTTTCATGCGCTTCCACCAGATACGAATAGGCATCGAGAATCATATCCCGTTCATCCGTATTTCGAGACATGGAATTCAAAAATCCAATTGCAGACTGCGCACTTTTGATAGCTTCTTGATAATCTTTCTCTTGAAGGCTCACGTAGGCTTTAACCACCAGAATGGATACTTCAATGGTGGTAGGCTCATAAGGCCCCTCAAAAGAAGGTCTATTCCGTTCGAATGCTTCCAGGGATTTTTTATAATACATTAAAGCAGAATCTTGATGCTGTACTTTATAAGAAGCGCCTAAATAAGCATAGGCAAAAGGTAGGTTGTTTTGAAAGCCATTGGAGCGTAACGCAGATTGTATCTCTTTTCTAAAATAATAAGAAGAAGAATCAGGAATGTTCAAATAGTTTTTGGAATACACAACTCCCAATCGCAAAGTAACAGCAGATTTATTTCTAGTAGAGGCCATATACGAACTGTCCCCTGCCACCTTCATCAACAATTCTGCAGCTTTTCTATAACTACCTAGCGAAAGATGACATCTAGCCACTAAGTTCAACAAATACGGTTTCCATCTTTGGTCTGGATACTTCTTTTCATAAAACAAAGCACTGTTGCCATGTTTCAAAGACTTTTCAGGGTCTTTTTGGGTGGAGTAGATTCTGCCCAACATATAGTTGGCTTCTTTCATACTCTTGTCGTCCAAATAGTATTTTAACTTCAAATTATTATGATGGTCAATCGCCTCATGGTAATAGATGGCGGCGGAATCCAGTTGGTTTTTCACGAAATAAGAGGTTCCCAATTTGGTCAGGTATTCCGCTTTTCCATATAGAGTGCTGTCGCGCTTCAGTAGCATTTTCAGATGCTTCAAGTTTTTGCGGTGATTAGGATTTCTGTACGAAAGGCAATCCTTGGCAAAAAGATCTATTCCTAATTGCGAAGTTTTATTGAACTGACTATTAGCTAGCTGGGATATTCCTACTAGAAAAATGAATATTCTTAACTTGGATGTTGGCATTTAATCCCAATTCGTAAGATGAACCTTAAAAAGGTACGTACTTTAATCGTAGAAGATGACAAGGAAACACTGGAATATCTCAAAAAACTAGTTCGTCAGCACAACCAATTGGAGTTAGTCGCTGAAGCTTCTGACAAGTGCATGGCACTGCAGAAATTCAGGTTAGCGCAGCCCGATTTGGTATTGTTGGATATTGAACTAGGACAAGAGAATGCTTTTGACCTTCTGGACGAAATCGAGACAAAATCATTTCATCTCATATTTGTGACAGGACATTCTGAATATTTGCTACAGGCCCTGGAGTACTATGCCTTTTATTTTTTGATTAAGCCATTTGACAAACAAAAGTTCGACGGGATAATCGATGCCTTCGTGCAAAAAGCAAATCTTTTCTATGACCAGTCAAAACTAGAGTACTTGTCAAGCTTTGTTAGAAATCAGGATTCTCGGTTCTTTTTGAATACAGGACTTGATTTCTTGGCCATAGATCTCAATGATGTGCTATACTGCAATTCAGAGGGTAATTTCACCAAGTTTTACTTTAAGGAAGGTCGGCCTGAACTGGGTTCCAATAATCTCAAGTTCTATGAAAACCTACTACGGAGAAGAGGTTTTTTCCGAGCTAACCGCTTTCATCTCATCAACATTACGAATATTGAAGCCATCCTGAAAAAAGAAACCCTCGTCATGAAAGATGGCACCAAAATCAGTATTTCCAATAGGAATAAGGCAAGACTAAAAGAAATAATCGATGTTTTGAATGGGTAGTACGGGCAGCACTTTTTTGATAAAAAAAGCAATCCCTTGACATTTAACATTCAAGGGATTGTATTGCGCAATTTTGAAGAATCTTCAGTTAATGAGATTAATTAATCCATTAAAGGTAGCAACATTGAGATTTGGTTGTTGGAACGGGTGAACCGGTACCTCCACAATTTACCGAACCTGTCGCACCTCTATCAGTGCTTGAACCACCTCTCAACTTTTCCTGGTGAAAATTTGAAACTACTTTCTTATTCAATGCTAAACCAATTTTTTTACCTTTTTTCATTTTACTTGATTTTTAATATTTGCTATTTAAGCTAGGCAATACTACATCATCAAGCAATAGAGTTTACATAAGGATAGCGAAAAAACTTACTAGTAGTGTGTAATCAGTTATGAACGTTAAATCTTCTTTTTAATTGATTTCTTGGCGGTTAAAGGTGGTCTTTTTCATTTGGGTGGTAAAGACATCACATACTCATAGCCTTTTTGCAAATAACTACCTAGTAAGGGTGGATTTTCCAGCAGCTTTTGCGGTATAAGCACATATTCACGCATAGTAGCGCCATAAGATAAAAAGGGTTGTGCACCAAATGCTTCATCGAAAACCTTGGTGTCCTCCGGCGAAAGCCGAATACCTAGCTCCGCATCTTTGTTCACTTGAGAAAACATATGCCCATTGGCGGAAGTATAGGGCATAGTCTTTCCTTTACGTTCAAAGTTTGGATTCTCCGAAATGATGTCGTCAAAAAGTATAATTAGGTCTTCGCGATTCATTTTTTGGATAAAATAGGTTCCACAGATACCATTTTTTCAGCCACCTCTCGTATAACCTCTAAAAGATAATCAGTGGTTTCTTCTGTTTTGCGATGGTTGATAAAGCAAGCACGAATAGCGTAATCACCTTTCAGTTGTGTACCCATGATAAAAACCCGACCATCTTTCTCTAACTGCGGCATAAGCCTTCGGTTGAACTCTACGATTTCTTGTTTGTCGGTCATATTCCCTACATAACGAAAGCAAGAAACAGCAAGATGCGAATCGGCAACCAACTCAAAATCTGGAGCCTTCCCGACCTGCTTGTTCAGGTAGTTGGTCAAATCAATATCCTTTTGAATCATCGCCTTCAACTGTTGCATGCCATAAGCCTTGATGCTCATCCAAACCTTAAAGGCCTTAGCATTTCGCGATAACTGGAAATAATGCTCGTTGTACTCCAAACGATTGCCATCATTGGCTAGCTCAGTATCGAGGTAAGCTGCTTTTTTGAAATAGGTACGCTTCAACATGTCCCAATTCCGCACCAAGGTGCATCCCCCTTCAAAAGGTTGGTATAACCATTTATGAAAGTCTATCGCTATGGAGTCAGCCCTTTCCATACCCTTGTATAGGGGTTTTAGATTGTCCAATAAGGCAGCTAAAGCACCATAGGCACCATCAATATGATACCAAAGGCCGAATTCTTGGGCAATATCTCCCAAAGTATCCAAATCATCTATAGCTCCAGTATTTACGGTGCCAGCATTGCCAACCAGACAAAACGGTTGTAGGCCATCGGTCAAATCTTTTTCAATTTGATTGCGTAATGCAATGGTATCGATTTGAAAGGTTTCGTTGGTTTTGATTTTTCGCAAATGATTCGAACCTATACCCAGAAGCTCAATACTCTTATCCATGCAGCTGTGCACTTCTTCTGAAGCATATACCACAAAAGGCTTTCTATTGAAAAGTCCGGTTTTGCGGATTCCTTCTTTTTCAAAGAAAATATTGCGAGCCACTGTAAGTCCTGTGAGGTTGGCTGCCGAACCTCCGCTACCCAATACGCCACCTGAATCTTTTGGAAAGCCCATCATTTCAGCCGTCCAACGAATGACTCTTTTTTCAATTTCATTCATGGCAGGGGCTAAATGCCACTTGGTTTGGTTTTGATTGATGGTATGCGCCAATTTTTCGGCAATAATGGCGATTTGGTTCCCGCCCGACATCACGTAAGCGTACATGTTGGGCCCCAGGTTTCCCGTTGCGGTATGCAATACTTTCTGTTCTACTTCATCAAGCAGAGTGGGTACATCCATACCCAATTCTGGGATTTTTTCGTCAAACCACTGTTCTACTTCAGCTTGCGGATGGTCATGATATCCTTTTTGGTTTTGCACTGTTTGGAATTGCCTTAAAACCATCTCGGTGCTTTTGTCCAATAGCGCTTTGTATTCAGATTGGGAAAAATCCAAGTGTTCGTTCAACATGCTTGTTAGGAGTTTATGCTCCTTAAAGATAGTTCAACTTTTTGCTTTTGCTAAAGGGTAAGGTCGGCATTACAGCGTATGGCTTTGCTGCCGTTTAACACGTTTTGTTCTTGGATATCGATAATGGCATTTTCGTTTTCGAAATACCAAAAATCCTCTTGAATATCAGCCATGGGTGATACAGGCAATTGGACTGGAATATCCTCAATTTGGGATTGGTTTTCAAAGCCATTAGCGAAAACGGTCGTCCATTCACCATCAATTTCGACTGCTCCCGAGATGTCATCAAAGTAGACAACGGCATTGTCCAAAGGGGTAGGGGCGAACTCTTTGCCACGCAAAGCGAAAGTGTAGAAGGTTAACGAGGGTTCATCAAAAGGGGCGTAGTTGGGGTATTCCAAAGCAAAGCCTGAAATATCAACGGTGGTGTTCAAATTAGCCCCATCAAGCGTGACCGAAACGAATTCGCGGAGTTCAAAATCGACGATAATCGTCATCTGATACCACGTATTTGGAGATAAATCGAACCCTAAATCTCGGATTTCCCAAGTATCCGTGTCGGTTGGGATTCCATCCCGGTTAACCGGCGAACCAATTGGAAACCAAAGAATACCTTCGCGAGTAACGCCAGCGAGACCCATCCAATCTCCCTCTGAAACATGCACCGGATTGTTAACCCCTTCCAGCCATTCAATATCCAAACCGAAAATAACATCGTCTCCCAAATCTTCTTCAAACCAAAAATAACCACTGACGGCAGCGCGTTTGGGATTGGCCAAATAATTGGTTAAAACCTCTCCTTGATAAACAAAAGCAACACTTGCGCTAACGATATTCTCTCTAAGAGCAACTGGATTTTGTGACTCCTCTTCGGGACTTGAATTGTCCGAGCACCCCAATGGGATGACCAAAACTAGGAGTAAGATGATTTTCAAGGGTTTGCGCATAGTATTCCAACGGTGAATTTGAGCGCTTAGTACCTGAAAATAAGAAGTTTTGAGCTAGGGCTTTCGAACCATGCCGATAGAGCCATTTGTGGAAGGCGTAAGTTCAAAAACCTTTTGGGGTTTTAGGCCTTTTTCTGTTTTATGGGAAACAAATACGATGCTGGTATCACTTTCGATAGCAATTCGGTTGACAAGATGTATAAATAACTCAGTGCTATTTTCGTCCAATCCAGCCGTGGGCTCATCTAGAATAAGCAGGCTTGGGGATTTTATCATGGCTCTTGCCAATAGCACCAATCTTTTTTGACCTTCGCCCAAATCTTTGAAAAACGTTTTTCGTTGCTGCTCTAGTCCAGTGACGGTCAACCAAGCTTCTGCTGATTGTATTTCCGCATCTGATGGGGTTTGGTACAACCCTACTGAATCATGAAGTCCGGAAAGAATCATGTGCAAGGCAGAATGGTACCCCCGGAATTGGTCAATCATAGCCGGAGTAAAATATCCCATGAAACTCTTGAGGTCCCAAACGCTTTCACCGCTTCCTTTTTTCTCACCGAACAGGGTAAAGTTTTGACCGTAGCCCTTTGGATTTTCACCCGTTATCATGGTGAGCAAGGTGGTTTTTCCGCTACCATTAGGGCCCATTAATTGCCAAAACTGTTTCTTTAGGATGTGCCATTTTATGTCTTGCAACACCTTTTTTTCTCCATAGGAAACGGATACCCCATCGAAAACCACTAGTTCTGTTCCCTCGAAAGGCATTGGTCGAATCGGTTTTGGAAGACCTATTTGTAGTTTGTCGTTTTCTGAAGCCTTGTTTTTCTGGAATGTAGAAAAGTCAGTAAATGGTGATAGCTCATCTTTCACTGCGCTGGCGAAGCGAGTCAATGCGGGTAAGAAATCATCCTGACGTTGTGCAATTTGAACTAAGGTTGCTTTTTGCGCTAGTTCAGACAATGCCAAAGTGAATTTCTCCCTATAGGCAATATCCATATGGTCAAAAGGATTGACCAGAATCAAAAAGTCAGGTTTTTTTTGAAGCAAATACGATAAAAACACCCTTTTGCGCTAGCCGCTGCTCATAGAGCTAAGGGTTTGCCCATATTGAGTTTTGATATCCAAAATGTCATGATGCGCTTCTTCCCAAAGAAATTGCTCGATGGCCTTTGCAGAAAAAATATACCCTGTTTTGGACGTCAGCGGCAAAATGTCTGAAAAGGAACCCTCTAAAATCCGTTGGGCCAGCGCTTCCATATGCGTGGCGTTATTGGCTAATATGGCGTAGTGCGTGGACTCCATTCCAATCAAACTTCTTTGGATACCCGGTAGATATCTACTGGGTTGTCTTTGTAGGTTGTGGTTTTGTCCAAAACCATCCCGTTTTTAAGGGCTACCTTTCGAGAAGGGAGATTGTCTATGTGAATGATGGAAATCAAGGAAGTAGCCCATTGGTTTTCAAAGGCCACTTGCTTGCATTTTTGGGCGGCTTCGAATGCAAAGCCTCTTCTCCAATAATCAGGAAGAATGGAATACCCAATTTCCAGCTCCGGAATACTATCTACCGTTTGCACCAAAAGCCCGCAAAGACCAATTAGTGTATTCGAATCCTTTAAAAGCAGGGCGTTCATCCCACCAGATTTTTCTTGATAGCGTTCGAAAATACGGCCGAACTGTTGTTGGCAAGCGATAATGGGGTCGGTAGGAAGTCCTTCCCAAAATTCAGTAGATTTCGGATTATGGTAAAAGGGTAACCACTGTTCAAAGTGTTCGGGAGTTACTCGGATATACACCAAGTTTTCGGATTCGTAACCTTCGAGCAGGTAATTTTCCATTTAGTCACGGGTAAAAGCCACAATATTCCCTTCGGATAGTCCCCAAGTATCGGATAGTCCGGCATTGATTTCCAAGACGTACTTTGCTGGAAGTCTTGAATTTAGGCTAGTTTCATCCAAGGGTTTGGCGTTTTTTTGAAAGCTGACAATCTTAAACTCTGAGTTAACGTAGATTATGTCGAGCGGAATATTGGTGTTTTTCATATAAAAAGAACGCACATCGTTATCTGGGAATACAAACAACATTCCTTGGTTCTTTTTCATGGTATTTCGATACATCAACCCCGTTTGGATTTCATAT
>ERZ1740065.1652-NODE-1652-length-13535-cov-11.672552_pt1 | contig 13535 bp, 14 predicted proteins | sample MGYA00581738_ERZ1740065 | MGnify/ENA primary metagenome ERZ1740065 (study PRJEB43018, sample SAMN04849749) | marine metagenome | isolation source: floating plastic debris | place: Pacific Ocean | collected 2008-09-01 | study: EMG produced TPA metagenomics... | reverse complement strand
AATTCGAGAATTCTCACTTTTATGTGTTCATTATCAGCTATGGCACCCTCATTCTCTCATTCATTAGGGCTGGTGGTGTTCATTATCCGCTCTCATACCTTCATTATTCTCTCTCCATGTCTCATTATGTAAGATGGCGCCTTCATTTCATTCATGCACTGTCTCATTCTGCACTAGCACACCTTCATTCTTTGTTGTCTCAACTTCATTACTTGCAGGCTGAGCTTCAAAATCCACTTCCACTGCTTCATCCTTAGCCTATCATACCCTCAAACTAAGCTTTCTTGCCTTCAATAATCACTCTCGGCTGTACCTTCATTACTCTCTATCACACCTTCATTCTTCGCTATAGCACTTTCGTTCCGGGTTTTTCCACAAGCGTGGAAATTTCACGGCTAGCCTGGGGTCCAATACAATGAAACTAAAATCGTGTCTGAATGAGGGTGCCATAGCTGATAATGAACGCATGAAAGTGAGAATCCTCGAATTATTTTACAAACGACTCCTCATGTTATGTAGTACATTTCATAACATGTCCTATATCTGCTCCATCGAAGGGAGCATAATGCAGGTTGTACAATAGGCTTATTGTTGTATTCTGATTTCAGGGATGGTTCTGCTTCGTACAGATGGGTGTGGAAAGAATGGCCAATAGATATGTCAAGGTAATACACGCTCCCGCAGAAATAGTTCTTGCCAAATACGGTGGCATATAAACTAGTCACTTTACGCTTTACTGTATAAGCTCCGCTTGGCCTAAATCTATCATCTACGTGTCTACGTCTCGTTTTCATGTTGTTGTGTTTTTTATTGTCTGCTGTAAAAGGCTTAGAGTAACATTCTGTAAATGTTTCTATTTCTCCACTGGTGTTCATGAACCCATTCGGCGGTTTTGCTGGTATATTTTGTGCTGATTTGTCCTGACTGCGGGTATTAAGGGATCACACTGAAGCACATGCTTTACTCTTCACAGCATCACATTCTTTCTTATAGACTCTCATCTATATTCAATAAACTTATTTTACAGATTATTCAGAGGCCTTTAGTTGCTGAGCAAGAAACTAGCGTTACAGAGTTGAATGTAGCCTCATCGTCCCAACTGTCAATTGATCCAGTCACGTGACCCACCATCCGTATGTACGCATAGTCACATGACTTCCTGATTGATAGACTTGGTCACATGACCTGTTGAGCAGACAGATTTTATGATTTGGTCACTTGACCTACTTGTTTGACATGGAGTCGTGTGGTCCGTTGCACCAGTAAAAATCTACACATATTTTGTAAGTTATACTTAATAAATATTCACTCTCTGTCCCTGATGGAGGAATGATCTCATGCCATAATCACAGTCTTGTCTTGTTATTTCTGGCACTGAATATGGCTGAAAGCCACATCAGCTCAGAGACTGGGGCTTGCAGCTGTACACCAATCTCTGATATCTTGTCTCTCTGTATGATGATGACTGCACTGAGTGGCAGTCTATCTTGGCAACTTACAATACATACATTAAATTGTAGCCTAAAAATACGTCTCGAGTTCGTCGTTAGTCTACTTCACTGCCGTGTCAACCATACGCTGGAGGTGAAACGTCTTACCTGTTCAAGCAAAGGACCGATACCATGATGTTGGGAGTTGTCATCACCATTAATTCTGAGATTTGATGAGTAGGCTCGGTTTCTGAGGTTTCCTCAGATTTATTGCGACGTCAGCGAAAATTAGATTAATACCTCGGTCTTTGAAGGCTCGCCTAGAAACTTGTATCCAGAGTTGCGTGTTACTTTTGCTTTTAGCACTGATTTTCATCGTTTTATATCATATATCCTACTGAATTGCGTTTTCCTTCATAGCAGCATCTATTCGACAGGATTTCTGTGCTATATATGTCACAAAGTACTATTCTAATACCAAAGTTATGCCGTTGACCTGTGACTTGTGCCGTAAGAAGGCTATTCTGAAACGGCCTAAGACGGGGAGAAAGCTTTGCAAAGAATGCTTTTTCTACATGTTCGAGGAAGAAATCCATAAGACTATTATGGATGCTAAGCTGTTTAATAGTGGTGAGACGGTAGCTATTGGTGCCAGTGGTAAGTCTGCGAGACTTGGCTGATGGATTTCAGTATGACATAAGATATATACTAACACTATATGGTTCTTGTTTCAGGTGGTAAAGATAGCACAGTGCTGGCATACGTCATGAAACTACTGAATGAGCGATACAGTTACGGTCTTAATCTTGTACTTCTGTCAGTAGATGAAGGCATAACTGGTTACAGAGACGACAGTCTAGAAACAGTCAAAAGAAATCAAGTAGGTTTTCATGTCATAGGCATCTTGCTTGGAGAGTAGACTTATGAAGTGATCTGGCCAATTCATTTCAAGGAAATGCGATCATCTGATACTAGCTGTTTGTGTCTCAATCACCTTCCAGGAGCAGTATGGTCTGCCTCTGAAAATTGTGTCATACGAGGAGCTGTATAACTGGTCTATGGACTCCATTGTGAAACAAATCGGTATGAAGAACAACTGTACATTCTGCGGCGTGTTCAGGCGTCAGGCATTGGACAGAGGCGCTGTCATCATGAAAGCTGACAAGATATGCACAGGTAAGTGAGAGTTCTACCAACTACTACACAAGCGATCATAAATAGAGTAGTTATGAGAAGACAACTCTTCATGTATCCAGGACACAATGCGGATGACATAGCGGAAACGGTGATCATGAATATCTTGAGAGGAGATATAGCAAGGCTGAGGCGATGTACAGCTATTACTACCAGCAGTGATGATGACGGCATACCTCGCTGCAAACCTCTCAAATACACTTATGAAAAGGAGATCGTCATGTACGCCTATTTCAAGGTGACAAAACCTTTATTTTTATTGTCCTGAACTAATTTTCTGCCGCATTCATGAGTGAATTGATCATGTGAGCTGCTATGGGAATCTAATCTTTGCCGTTCTTCTTTGATAAAGGCCAGCGCAAGTTATTTGAAATTGATCCATTTAAATTATACTTATACTGTTATACTGTTATACGAAGCTACTCACACAGTCCTACGCTATTCACACTCGTCATGTGATTTCTAGGGGCTGGACTACTTTTCCACTGAGTGCATTTATTCCCCGAATGCGTACCGGGGCTACGCCAGGGCTTACATCAAAGACCTGGAACAGATACGTCCTAGAGCCATTATGGATGTTATACACAGTGGCGAGGTAGTCAGTAGTACATCTCTAGACATGTGACAAACTGTATGACACCCTATATGACAAGGTGACATACAATATGATAGCACGACACACTTTATGATGGCGTGGCATGCCGTATGATGACATGATGTGACACTGTATGACAAGGTGACACACCATACAACAATATGACACACTGTATGGAGGTGTGATACATCATATGACAATATGACACACTGTATGACACACTGTATGACAATATGACTACATGACAATGTACATATGTGACGCGCAGTATGACCCTTTGACTACATGCTTGGACAGCCACTGCTCTGTTCAGAAACTGAGGGCAGTGTTCTGATGGCTTTGTTCGTTTGTACGAGACTAGCAGCTCACCTGTCTGGATGAAGTCTCTACTGCCTGTCAGGCCTAGTTAAGCCGATAATTATTTAAGCCCCTTGTTGACTAAATACTATTGTGTGATGAGTGTCTCAGACCCACAAATTTAAATAATTTAACTCCTTTCTGTACTGCAGGATTTGTCCCCAGTTGTATATTGTACTTGTCGCCTTGCTGCAGGTGCTCTCTGTGAAAGAGGACGTTTCAATGCCAAAGCAGCAGAACTGCGAGCGGTGTGGCTACATATCCAGCAACAAACTGTGTAAAGCCTGTATTCTGCTAGAAGGCCTCAACCGCGGACTACCCAAGCTTGGTATTGGCAAAACTCCCAAACACCTCCGTCTACCCGCAAACAACGATCAAGCACCCAGCTTGTTATCTCCCAATCAGTCTTGCGGAAACTGTACTTGTAAAAGTAGAGAACCTCAGCTTACCGACTCTGATAGCTCTATAGTGACAGTGGCAGCAGGTGCCAGCAAGGTGGACTCGGCTCGTAATGCAAACATTGTCTTCTAATGACCCCCCCCCCCAGCTCTTGTGTGAGCAATCGGTGTGTAATACTTCCAACTTTTACACGATCTATTTTGATAATGTCTATCAGTGCTCAATATTATGTGGAACATCAGTTGAATCTGCTCTCGTCATCTTGAACACTTAAACAAAATGGCGGATGTGCGATCGTTGTCAGCTGCAGTAGACGACCAGCTGGCGGGTGTCTGCTCCGCCAACGGTTTGCCGATTACATAACGCAAGCGTCTGCTCACTACCAGCTGGTGAGAGATTGGCTGGTGGGGAACTGGCTGGTGGGGATTGGCTACTGGAAGTGCCTGACAATAATAGCCTACTTAAAGCTGTTACGTAATCCAGCCCTAGTTAGAGCCAGCTTTCCAATTGCTCCCACAGTCTGCTGTCTGGTGTGCCTATATGACGGTCAGGTGGCAGCTGTCAGTGTGAGTGGGTGAGTATTTGAGAACCCGTTGTCAGCTGCCAGTTATACGACTGGTGTACTAGTTTGATTCCTCTAGTCGTAGACGGGTGGCCTAGAATGGGTGAACAGGGGCCCCACTACAAATCGGATAATGACGATGGAGTCTCAGACGACGGAGCGTACGAGCATCAATACGGCTACTACATAGCCAATGGTACTAATACCAACCTATATCTGAGCCAGCCTCTGATAGAAGATGGTCATCAGTCTCCGGTATCCCTCTCTCATCTACCATCCAGGTATTGGTTTGTTTTGAGTTATATTGTTAAGAGCCATGATGTTCTTTGTTACAGGTCCCGACAGTGGCACAATTCACTCCCTATTTCGATGAATCCGGTGTCTATCCATCAATGTTTTACAATGGTGATGGCTACACCAATCAGGGTGAAAGCATGCTAGGTCAATTCCGACAGCAGAGTTGTGTTCTCCTGCCGTATTATTATGATAGAGTGCAGGAGAACACGACTCCTCAAGATGAGCAGAAAGTCGTTTCACGAGACCGTGCAGTGTCTGGAAGTGATCGGAGTAAAAAGAAGAGAAAGAAACCGGTCCGTATTCCAGAAGAGCTAAAAGATGCTGTATACATGAAAAGGAGGGAGAAGAACAACGAATCGGCCAAGAAATCAAGAGATGCTAAGCGCAGTAAGCTGACCACTGTGGAACAGCAGTGCGCTATAATGGAGCAGGAGAACCGAAACCTTAAGACCCAAGTTATTCTTCTGAAGCAAGTGAACGAAACCATGCACCAGCTTGTGGACGACCCGATTGCTCTCTCCAAGCTTCAACAACGCTACTGCTAGTTGAATGGCCACTCACTCTGTCCTAGTAACATACATGTGGATTTGTATCACTTCACCCTAGTAATGTAAATGTGTATTTGTGTCACTTTTCCTGAGTAATTTAGTATTTGATCTGTATCACCTGGCCTAGCAGCATAGATCTGGGTTTGTATAACTTTGCCTTAGTAATTCAGATGTGGATTTGCATTGCCTGAGTAACTTAGTATCATCCTAGCCCTAGTACCTTAGATGTTGATTTGTGTGTGTGTGAGCAATTGAATAACTGTTTGCGACTGTTGACGGGTGTATGTTTGAATGGGAAGACGCGCATGTGTGTGTGGTTATTTAGCATGAGTGATCAAGGAAATTCATCTAGTGGCATTTATTCATCTTAAGTGAGTGCATATTTATGCATTCACTCTGTTTACAACACTATGTGTAGTAGTTATGTGTCTTAACTAAACAGTGGAAGTGAGTGTCAGTCCGTGAGTGTAGCGCTCTGCTCTGCTTGCAATAATTCAGTCTTACAGTTTCTACCTCTTTGTGTACATAGATATGCTTACAAATAATAGTGTTCAATTGTGTTGTTTGTCAATAAATTGAAAATTCCACACAAAAACTTTACATATACATCTTCAGCTGAGATTGTACGTCAGATGGAGTCCAAAGTCCAAGCTGGTCCTCCTGCATCTGAACTAGCTTCATTATCTCCCTCACTTGTTGTTCTCTCATTTTGTTCTCATTCTTCAACTCCTCATCTGTCAGACAAGACTTGACGTCGTCAATGACATCCTTCAAGGTTGGTCTGTCCAACAAGCTTTCATCTTGTCTGCTGCTGCTGCTACCTGATCAATAGGATATTAAATAGTCTGGTATTTATTTCCTTTTAATTACGATTGGACAGGTTGTTGACCTGTCTGACTACCTGCGGTACCATCTTGGGCTTGCTGATGGCTAGTCTCAACTCTGGTCTCCCCATCGTCTTTGCATTTTTGCCACTGGTGAGGGCAGCGTTTCAAGTGCTTGTGCTGTTTTGGCAAGTCCGCTTCTTCTTCTGAATCAGCCCCCTCTTTCAATCCAAACTCAAATGGACACTGTAAGGCTGGCACAGCTTTGTCGGGTGCTGTAAATGGACATGACTGGCCATTTTTATTCTTGTTCTTGAGCAAATATTGCAGCATCAGTATCTCATGATTGATGGCCTCTCTATTATCCTCCACCATCTTGTCATCTTCATCCTCCTCATTGCTGTCATCATCATCATCATCATCATCATCGTCGTCACTGTCGGGTGAATTTTTATCTCTCATCATTCCACTGAATGGACAGAATCCTATCAGTGGATCATCAGCGGCACCTGGTGGAAAAACAACCTATCAAGTCTCCGCACTACAGACGTTATCATTGTGTGATTCTGTATACACCAGATGTTACCATTGGGAGTCTGTACGTACAGTGCTCCAAATCACTGCCAGACTTCTCTGATACTAGAATAATATCCTATTTTGTGGTAAGACTATTGATCTCTCCACTAGCAGCTGCTACAATTCCAACCTTGGGTTGATATTTTGATTGCAGGTGGCTGAGTAGCGCATCAGATAACAACCACCTGCCTACTACCTGCCTAGACTGAGAACTGAAATTAGCAGACAGTAATAATTGTAGCTTACTTGTATCTTTTTTTGCTCCACCAGCGTATTTGTACATGGGGTCATCCACTCCTTCCTCTAACTCTGAGCAAAAGCCTTTCTCCAAGAACATGTAGAACTTTTCCTTTACACTCAAATCTTTTACGGGTGGCGTGCTACTTTCTGCATTGTCAAGATCTGGCATGCTGGAGTCAACCGTACCATCGCTTCATTTGTATAGTTAAATATTGATACAGGTACAACCAAACACACAGACACCTAATCACCCATGTGCTGTACTCACCCTTCACATTCTGTTCTGTCGTCGTTTACGGCTTCTACTATTTTACTAGGATCACTTGATACTTCACCAGACTCTCCATCCTTTCGCTCACGGCGGATGGCTTCTTGATTTTGGTCACTGCAAGATGTTGCAGGTGAAGCGCTGCTCAAATGGTCATCACGTTGCGATGGTTTCCATTGTCTCCATTTGATGAGCCAACAGCCGACTGCTATGGCTACAGTAGTGAACACTGCAGCAGTGATTGAGATGATCAGACCATCTGACATACTTGATGTTCAGCTATCTAACCAGCAACTGTCCACACATAGCTCTGCACTGTCAGACACAGACTACTGAGTTATTGATTTTTAGCACTCATTAGCGTTAAGACGACATCCCTCTGAGACCGGTGTCCATGGATACTAATAAAATACATCCTTTATTTCAACCAGACTTCTACTTCTGCTGCCAATAGCTCTCATAGCTAAAGATCTCCATAACTTGTCAACCGAGTGCATGCACGCATCCCCAGTGTGAATGTTTTAGAACACATTTCTTGTAAGCTTCGGCCATATAAGTCTGGCAGTTAGGAGTCAAGAATGAGAGTAGATGTGACACACAAGTAACACCGTTTCTATCATTATTGCTGCTCTGGGTTCTACTGGCTGTGCTACACACAAGCTTAGTCCTCTTCTCCACTATAATAATAGGTGGCAGGTTGATAAACCCCCTGTGAAATTCATGGTTCAAATTCAAGTTGATTTCGTGTTTGTGCTGTTGTGATGAGACAGGGTAATTACTGTTATTCAGGGCTTAAATTGTAATTTTCTTTATAAGGGAACTCTAACGACCTTTGATAATGGTGTCAAGATGGTTGTCATGCATAGGTGCCGAGTCAGTCTACATTAATGGCACCACTGAAACAAGGAAAGATCTTATTCATCTGGTACTCAGACTGCCAGCTGCTGCAGTTGTCAGATAAAGCCTCGCATAGATGAAACTGTGAGCAGAAAGTGCCTGATGTTTAACTTCTTCGTGGCAGAGATTGTGGCCTGTGGGCTTTAAAGGGAACTAGTGTTCCCTCTAGATGTGGCTGTAATTTTCTTACAGGAACTGCGTTCCCACTAGTTCCCTCTAGTTCCCACGAGTTCCCCTGCTGTTATTATTACTATTAATGTCTATATATATCAGACAGACACTGCTGCTGGCAAGTGTCTAAACCTAAAGATACACATGACAAAAGCTATTTTCACTCAGTATTCATGTATTATTTTTGTAGATAAAAATATAAGAATGATTTTAGTCACAGCAAAAGTAGACAAGCATAGTAAACACGCCTTCCTCTGACATTGTTAAGACAAGTAGCTATAAGATAAAGAAAAGGCGGCTACACTTGGACATGTGTCTCGGATCGCAGTTCAGCACGAATACATGTAAGCGAGAAAAGCGGACTTGACTCTGGCCCATAAGTTACTACTGCAACATGGCTAATTGTAAGGGAAAGAGGAATTACCCTGCTGAGTGTTTGAGCTTTTGTTTTGGCACGCAAATTACAGCAGTTGCTGCCGCGGCAGTTATACTAGAGTCAGAACTTGGAGCTCTGCATCACTGGCATGGTCTTTGACCGCATGAAGTCGCCGAAACATTCTTGCTCATGCTTGCAGACGCTCAGCGATCGGGATGTGTCTCCATATGTGTTGCCGAAAACGAACCTCCTCTCTACAGTAGACAAGCGCATGCAGGCACCTACATACATATCTCACACCAGATAAGAACATGCAGTGTATTTCTTACGTGGCAAGTATCCTGTGTACTTGGGAATCATCCCATCCTGCAGATAGAGTCTGCGGCTGTATGACAGGCCTTTACCAGTCTCGTAGTTCCTTAAAATATTTTTAGATTTGATTTGATTTTCTTATTTACAATCCGTGTATCAGCATGTGATAAAATTGGATCGTCACACTAAAAAGGTCGATGAGGGATGTCGCCTATGACGCAATGCAAATTGGACAACTCAATCAGCATGAATATGGTATAAGATTGAAGCCAATGCTACCTGGTAGGATCCACCTTCTCAGACATAGCTTTCCAGTGGGCCGCATTTTCCTCAGCGAATGCCTCAAGACCTTGCTTGGTGGACGAGTGGTACCTGATTTAAAACTTTGCGGGTAAGTTGACCTAAGATGAGAACCGCTGTCTGCTGCGCCAAGTAAGAAGTTGAAAGTGTTACCTAGCTCCTAGACCCTTCTCTGTGACATTTATTCGAGGGATGTAGCCCCTATAACCAGGCATGGGAGGTTCTGTGGGAAGCCTCTTCTCAGCTGGGGGAAAACAAACGCACATCGTTCACAGATCGTTTATAGACGGCGCAAAGTGGGCCAAACTTCCTTACCTAGCAATATAGGGCGGGTGGGGTGGGTATCTCTGTATTTATCCAAAATATTCTTCACATGAGGATCTCTGTCTATTGGCTGTAGCTGAGGGGCCGTTCTCACGTGGTTCTGGAGGGCACCCATCTTTTGATCGTGATAATTGTACATACTGAGATGCTGATCTATATTGAAGTCACAGTCCTCTTTGTATGTGTTTCCAAATTTGAACGGTGACCTTGGAATATAACCTACAGGACACAAGAATAGCTGCAACTAGGCTGGCAAACCATCGTAGTGGCAATGTTTGGAGTTGTGTCCCCTACTCACCTGTGTAACCGGGTACCATCTGCTCAGTGTACTTATTGTCACCGGTTGACTTTGGCAGCTGATTGGACAGCAGAGGTTTGGGGTTGGAAGGTCCGACTGGTGGTAGTGGATGAACATGGTCTGTTTTGGCAGATAGCTGATTGGTATCGGTACCGTAAGTTTTACCTACCCGGTACTTTATCTGAGGACAGTATCCTCGGTACCTGCACAAACATGAAAACACTTACAGCGATGACTGATGGCAAGGATAAACGTACATGTAGGAGGAGGTTTGTGTGGTAAATTGGGGTGTCTACTAGTAACCATCGGAACTAATATTGTGCAATTAGCAAGGTAATGGTCAACAAATCAGAGAGAGACCTAAGCCCATATAGTTCAGACAAGACAATATGACAGTGATACCAGTAGTATATCACGAAGCTCTGAGAGGTGTAGGCTTCTGTCTTACCTCTAGTGATTGTACTGGTCTACAGCTGACAGAAGTTAGATATAGATGATATACAATGCCTCGGCTTCAAGTAACCTTTACTTGGAGGTATCATATCATAGACATTCGAAAGTAAAACAGCATTTATGAAACTGCTTTACATAAGGCATCTCAATAATCTTCTTGTTCATTACACTACATCACACTCTCACTCATCAGCAACTACATGCATCATAACTTACCCAGGTACGTGTGTACCCTCTCTCAAACCAGCAAAATCCCTCCGCTGGTGCAGATCAGGTCCTCCTCCAAGAGCGATGGTAGTCATCTTCTACTGCTGATGCCTAGAATGACTTAGAATCGGTTGACAATTCGACTCAAATCTCACTCCGCTGTGTTCGTCTTTGCTTCCCGTGTGCGGATCGAGAGCAGACCAGCACTCCGGTTGCTATAGGAAAGCCGCAGTTACTATGGTTAAACAAAGAGATGAAATCGCAATTAATAAGTAGCATAAATTAAACAAATCTGATTTAATATATACACTGAATTCAAATAACTTAGATTAAATAATTCCAAAATGTAATTGAAATCTAAGATTACAATCTTTACTTTATAAACACTCTTGGAGTTGTCTCACTGTTGGCACATTTGTGGAAAATCTACGGCGTGAAGATGAGCGCGGTGGTCGGTTCTCATAGCAAGAAAAAAGTCTGCTACTATTACGATGGTAAGTCTCTTTCAGTTTACTTTTTGATGGTTATTGTTGAAGACACCACTGGGCGAAGAAATTGCTTATTTAAAAATCTAGTTATGTAGGAACTTATTTCAAACAATGACGATGGCGCCTTTGTTCGCCGTACTAGAAGTATGGCGTGCCATTCGCCGACACAAGGCGTACGATAACTGTTCGATGTTTACGTGCTTTATTTTACCATTCACTCAAACAGCTATTGAAAATTTGGTTTAGAATATCATTTTAATTTTAATTAATACCATTTTAAATTCGAAAATACACACAGCTGTTGTCTTGACTTCTCGATAAGATTTTCTTGTTAGCTACACCACCTGGTACCCAGCCCGGTATGATAGTGAATTATATGCTTTTCAGGTGACATCGGAAACTACTACTATGGTCAGGGTCATCCCATGAAGCCTCATAGGATAAGGATGACCCATAACCTTCTGCTGAACTATGGACTCTATAGGAAGATGGAGATTTATGTGAGTGTTTGCACACTTGAAATGGAAACACATTTGAATGAGAAAAACCAGAATGTGTTTTAGGGTCACATGTGCCTGTTCCTCCACGTCATGGCTGTCAAAGTTCGACATCAAGCTGATTCTATAAGCGTGTTTACCGGTGTCTTATTCAGCGTCCTATGAAAGCGTCGGTGGAGGAGATGACCAAGTTCCATAGCGACGACTACATCAAGTTCTTGCGCACCATCAGACCGGACAACATGTCCGAGCACAACCGCCACATGCAGCGATGTGAGTAGGAACTGGAACCCTGTCTGTCCGTCTGTCTGTCCGTTCGTCTGTCTGACGGCTGATGTGTGGTGAACTTGTAGTCAACGTCGGGGAGGATTGTCCCGTGTTCGATGGCATGTACGAGTTTTGCCAGCTGTCCGCGGGTGGCAGCATCGCTGGTGCTGTGAAACTCAACAAGCACCAGACCGACATTGCCATCAACTGGGCCGGCGGACTGCATCACGCCAAGAAATCAGAGGCCTCTGGGTTCTGCTACGTCAACGACATTGTACTTGGCATACTGGAGCTCCTCAAGTGAGAATCTCTGATCTGCAATACATTTGACCTTGAGTTGACTTCAGTGCAAAGCCGGATTCTGATCAGATTGTTGTGGGCTAGATATTTACAAAAAGTTCAAATTGCAACAAAATGGTCTAGCTTTATTTGTGCTGGCAGATTTTGATATTGATTTGCTAGAAATTAAAGTAGAATAGCCAAGCAAAGTGATTAACGTTCAACACTCTCATTCCTGCTATGCACCAATCTGCTGATGAACAACCAAATCAAAAATATGCGCCCATGGAAATTTTTGTTTGGAGTCGTCTTCTTCTGTCATATAAGTATGTGTGGACTATTATTTAATGCTGAGCGTGCTGTTAGGTATCACCAGAGAGTGCTGTACATAGACATCGACATCCATCATGGCGATGGTGTGGAGGAAGCGTTTTATACGACAGACAGAGTCATGACCGTGTCATTTCACAAGTACGGAGAATATTTCCCAGGAACCGGTGACCTACGGGTGAGTGTCAGGTGTCACCCAGTCTCAGTCAGTGCTCTATTATAGTCTGACAGTCTCAGTCAGTGTTATATAGTATTATTGTCGCTACTCATTGCAGGACATTGGAGCTGGAAAAGGTAAATATTATGCTGTCAACTTCCCACTGCGGGATGGCATCGATGATGAATCATACGAACAGATATTCCAGCCTGTAAGTTCCTATCTTCGAGTTGTGATGGTGTCTCTATGACGCCAATCCAATTAATAATAACACTAATAATAATGATGATGAATTGTTGGTCAGGTGATATCCAAGGTTATGGAAATGTACCAGCCGTCTGCCATCGTTCTGCAGTGCGGCGCTGACTCGCTGTCGGGTGACAGGCTCGGCTGCTTCAACCTGACGCTCAAAGGTAGACGACGATTTACAACAGATTGATTGATTTTCTGCCTCTCATGCTGTGCAGTGGGGAGGCTTGATTTGATACATTCGCCTTGTTACAGGTCACGGTAAGTGTGTGGAGTTTATGAAGAAGTACAACCTGCCACTGCTGCTGTTGGGTGGAGGCGGCTACACCATCAGAAACGTGGCCAGGTGCTGGACGTATGAGACCTCTATAGCCCTTCATTCCGACATAGCCAATGGTTAGTGGGCCGCTAGCCCGGCGTCGTCTGCTGCCGTTGCTGTCAGACTATCGTCACGCTGCTCCATCGTTACAGAGCTTCCGTATAACGATTACTTTGAGTACTACGGCCCTGACTTCAAACTGCACCTCAGTCCGTCCAACATGAGCAATCAGAACACGCCTGAGTACCTGGACAAAATCAAGTAAGCGTTGGGGGGGGGGGGGGGGGGGGGGGGGGGGGGGGGGGGGGGGGGGGGGGGGGG
>ERZ1740065.1651-NODE-1651-length-13536-cov-11.379052_pt1 | contig 13536 bp, 9 predicted proteins | sample MGYA00581738_ERZ1740065 | MGnify/ENA primary metagenome ERZ1740065 (study PRJEB43018, sample SAMN04849749) | marine metagenome | isolation source: floating plastic debris | place: Pacific Ocean | collected 2008-09-01 | study: EMG produced TPA metagenomics... | reverse complement strand
CCCCCCCCCCCCCCCCCCCCCCCCCTCCCCTCGCTCCCCCCCCCCCTCCCCCCCCCACCCCCCCCCCTCTCCCCCCCCCCTCCTCCCCCCCTCCCTCCCTCCCTCCCTCCTCTTGTCCCCTCCCTCTCTCCCTCCCTTTCTCCCTCCCTCCCCTCATTCCTTCCCACGGTTTCTCCCCTCGTGCCCTCCCCTTGCTCCCTCTCACCCTCTCTCTAAGCTTCCTCCCTCCCTTCCTCCCTACCTTCCTCCCTCCCTTCCTCCCTCCCTTCTTCCCTCCTTCACTCCTCTCTCCTTCACTCCTCTTTCCCCCTTTCTCTTCTTCTCTCTATTTCTCCTCTTCGTTTCCTATCTTTCGCCTCTTCTTCTTCCCTCTTGTTTGGTATCCTCTCTATCACTCACATTCCACAGATCTGGTTCAGTGACAGCTAGTCATTTTGTCATGACAGAAATTCTTGACTATGGAAAAATAATCTCGGCATCTGACCAAAGTACCGATGATTTTTCTGGAAAAATTCAGAGCATGTGCGCAGGAATAGTTTGCATTTTGTATTGGAAGGTGTCATTGTAGCATTTTGTGCCCATTTCGAACAGGAACTGAACTCTGCACGAATAAGTATCTTCTTCTTCTTTACTGACGCGGTCTCTATAGCTACTACATAGATAGACTGTGTTTCCAAGGAACTAATACTGCAGCCACTATTGTACCCCAACAATACATGAACTAATGATGGCACTAAGGAGCAGATGGTGATTATAGCTGCTGTTTTCATCACCACACCAATGTCATCCCGACCACATTGAACCTGACAAATATTAATTAAATTTTAATCGAATTCAATGGCAACCTCACGTGCTGACAGCCAGTGGCGCGAACTAGGCTGCTCTGCGGTGTTGTTTTTGACATGGGAGCAGAGTATTGATCTGGTACTTGTGATTACTTTAAGAAATTGTCTGAAGATGACTGGCAAGAGGAAAGGCATGTACAAGATGTGAGCCATAACAAAGTGATTTAACTCGCTGTGCGGCAGCTGTGAGTCATCAGAGAGTCAGCAGTCGCCGTTCACGCTTATCCAGTGCCATATTTACCTCTTTACCAGTTTGCTCTTGTGCTTTGACCCTTCTTAACGTAGGATATAAGTATGAACATACAATAGAAATATGTGAGGAGAGAAAAGAACTGCTTTGTTTCGTTTAAGTGGGTTGAAACACTAAGTTAAAAGGCCTCAAAACAGATTTATTTTCGTTGCAGATATGGCAAGACCAGTGAAAAAAACATGGAGTATAGTAAAGCTGCGACAGTATTCGAGACGAAAACTGCGACCATTCTACACATCTGTGTGCGCGCTGGCGTTCCTATTGGGAGGGGCGGCGGTCGTAATAGACAGCGCCATGCCAGTGTCGATGGACGATGACATCCAACTGTACCACAGCATCGTCAAGCGCTCAACTAACTCAACCTCTAGTGACATGGCGGATTCCATTGCTGGTATGACGGACATGCCTAAAGTCGGCAACTATCCCAAAGACCTGTTCACGATGAAGCAACTCCGCCACGGTGCCGTAGTGCTGCACACGGCCGGCATGATATACATGTTCGTCGCTCTCGCCATAGTGTGCGATGAGTTCTTCGTTCCGGCTCTAGAGGTGATCACTGAGAAGCTCGACTTGACGCAGGATGTAGCAGGCGCTACGTTCATGGCAGCTGGTGGCAGTGCCCCTGAGTTATTCACCAGTGTGGCAGGAGTTTTCATCAGTCAGGATAGCGTGGGGATCAGCACGATAATCGGGTCGGCGGTCTTCAACATCCTGTTTGTCATTGGGGTGTGCGCGCTCGCTGCCAAGGAGCTACTAACACTGACATGGTGGCCGCTGATGAGGGACAGTTGCTTCTACAGTATCAGTCTCGTCACGCTCATCGTCAGCTACCTCGACTGGAGAATATACTGGTACGAAGCGGTAATCCTGCTTTGCTGCTACGGAGCCTACGTCACCTTCATGGTCTTCAACAGTAAGATCGAAAAGAAAGTGAAATCTGTGGTCTGCAAGCAGAAAGCCAAGGCGTCTGCAGTCGACCTCGTTCCAGTAAGCAGCATCACTAGTCTAGTCATAATGGTTGATGGAGGCAACAAGATGAAACTCTGCCTCCAAGATCAGGTGAGTTCAATTGATTTATATCTGGCTAATCTTTTTCTCATTTTCATTGCTTCGTCTCTCTATAATCTTATAGGTTTCACTGCCGTTCTTTCGTTCCAATTTCAACGATATCATCATCTCTTTTTTTCAGAATGCAATATGCTCATTCAGATGAGTAATACTTCGGTTTTGATTTGAAGAAAAAGTCCTGTGCCTCTACGGTATCAGAGGGAGAAAATAATAGCAATTATTAACCTAAGCTTGGTACCATAGAGGCACATGACTTTTTTACAGTTTCGTGACTGTGCTGGTTGCAGTGGGCTGTTTGTGACTCAAGACTGCTCAATCGCTTAACTCATGTGTTGTCTGTCCCGACCTTCCTTAACAGCTTCTCTGTGCGGCTGACAACGACGATGACTAAGTCAGACATCAATGATTGGCGTCTGCTGCACGCGCGTCATTGTAAGCCGATAATGTCAATGCTGCTTGTCTCACTTTGGCTATTTTTGACGGAATGATCTATCGGCCTGGAAACATTTCGTCAGCACCCATTAATAGTGTCTCTCCGCAAATTGATGACATTCAATAGCCGGGTGATCGGCAGAATTTCGACAGAAAGTATTGTCACATAGGCCCAAATATATCTATGGCGTAGCATGTACACAATGGAAGTGCATGTTGTTGACTCTCAGCATGTTGGTGATTCCAGTATGTTCGTATCTAACTACCGTTTCATTTCAAACCACCAATTGCTTCTCCTCAAATCTCACCGCGTGTATCTCTGTAAGGGGCGGCATCAATCCCCCCCCCCCACTGTTAAGTGCCATATGACCTACATGGCTGCTTAGAAAATTTGCTTCATCTTTGGCGAGTAAAGTTGTCTATCGTTGCGGTATCCTAGCGAACGGATGGGGACGTACAGCATGCAAAGCGATCTCATTTAATATCATTGACCGATGTCTTATGAAAAAGGTCGCGTTCATTAGGCATGGAACATGCATATAGATCCGGTATAATACGCCAGTCCATGACGTTAGCAGCGGGTGAGTGGGCTTTTTTAGGAGCAATGATCAATCAGAAGCACATAGCCCGAGGACCACAGCCTAGAGAGTCATCAATCAAGGATGCCATTGACGTACCGAGTATATGTATTTAGTGGAGTTAGCACTCATGCTAAACGTAGTTATCTGGAACAGGTCATCGGGATTGCGTTATCCTCCAATGAGTGATCAGATAGGTGATGAGGCTATATTCCAACATGGCCGCCGTTATGGTTATTGATGTTGACCATTGTAATAGTTAATTATATTGCGATTGATCCTACCATTGATCAGCAGCGCTTGTGAAGTCGATGTGAAGGTCGTGTCTATGTTGACCCAGTGTGCCTCTCAACTGTCATTATGCCGCACTCCTGAGGAATGGCTTGCATGCAAGAATTCAATCTATTCACTCTCCATCCATCCCCAAAAGATCTATTTTCCTCTGCACAATTGTGCTCCCCTCTCTATAAATATCTGTGACTTTGAGAGCCTTGCTGTTTCCTGGACGAGTTTTTTTCCCAGTTGCTGATCGCTGCTATCTGGTTGCAGAATCGTCAGAATCAGACGAAACCTGTGAGTTCTCTGAAATTCAGGGCCGGCTTGCTACAGCTGATGATTCACACAATCGATCCTCTGGGAACGGGTAAGTTTAATCCTGTCACATCAGCCACCGCAAATATTCATCAACCTTGGACTCGATGTCGTTGACCTTGTCCCTATTCAATACCATCAGCTCTCGGCTATTGAGCATGTCTGTCAGCAAACACGGGGAGCCACAAACACAAGGAATTCTATTCGGAGTTGTCCGCCCATGTCAAACATTTTCATCATGTATTGGCGTGATACTCTGGCATTATGGATCTACGTAATGCACGCTGGCTTGAAGCACTTACCAGCTCTGTCCATAATCTACCACGAATAACTCTCTCACTCTTTATGGCGTGTGTAAGAATAAAATGCAGCAAGATGGCACTAGCCGAAACAGCTGCGTTATGGCCTCCATCGCCATACCGATTGGTGGGAATTTCCAGCTGGGAGAGTAGATAGAGTAGAGAGGGCGTTAACTTCATCGCTGTGATTTCTCAATAGCTATCGAAATAGGTCGTTTAATGACCTCTCTCTCATAGACCTTGATACTGAACTGGATGGTAATTTTATAGCTGCTAATTTCACTTCAACATCCACTTATCCAGGGAAAATAGAGGAAAGAGCTATGCAATTACGACAATTGGGAATGCAACAAAAGAAGCTGGAGGGTAAAGACCAGAACAGCAATACTAAAGGTATTGAGATCAGCCATTTCTGTCCTGTCACTCAATAACAATGTTAGCGAGTTTATGTAAACGCTGACAGACAGTTGTACCGGTATTCGGTTGCCATTACAGCTTGGCTGTATCTATATTTATCATTTCTGCGTTCTGTTATTTAGACATGACCACGGGTGATGACAAAGCCCTGAGGCTTCATCAACCCAACACAAACGGCTTGTCGTCTGTACACGGTCACTCTCCGTCTGCCAACAGCAACGGCAGCAATCTCACTGACATCGAGGTCGTGGAACATGACCTGGCTCTGACGCCCAACGGCAACTCTGTATGACGTAAAACTCTCCATCTAGTTTATTTGTCATCTGGTCGAAGTGGGTCAAAGAGAAAACAGATATACTAGTCTAAAATTGGACGAAAATTTGATCGATTAATTCATGGCGTATCTGTTTGTCAGAGGCCTGAGATCATCGTTGGTCACTTGTACTTTCAGAGTGCACGGAATGGCAGTCACCAGCAGCCTGCTGACAACTCCACCACTCCCGCGGGCGAGAGGAAGCTCAACAAATCGTCGTCAGCAGAGGTCAGCAAATGAACCGCTATCTAATCAATCCTCATCCTCAGACCCGTTGCATAACATTCATGATGCCTTTCATGTTGGTTGCAGTCGGCTTGGGAATTGTCGACTCCTGACCCAGAGGAGGCTGGCGGCGATGACGACAGCGCTCCGCTCGACCTCAGCTGGCCGAATAGCCATAGGAAGCGGCTGACTTACATCCTCTTGGCTCCTATCATATTTCCCCTGTGGCTGACGCTGCCAGACACGAGACGACCGGTCAGTACTTGCAGTTGAAGTTCAGTGTCTTCAGTAGAATACCGTCACTCAGCTGATTGGAATGGTACAAGGCTTGTCTAGAATGCATAGTAGTCAGCCTGGAGAGTCCTTGTCCAATGGTACCACACAACGCAATAGGAAAAGGCTTTTGTAATAGCTCACTAAAGAAAGCGAGTGAAACTAGCCCAGATAGCTAGATGGCCCTGTAGCAATGCAATACTATACCAGAAAGCCCTGGAGAAATGCTTTCAAATACTACATCATGTAAGAAAGCTTGCATTCGAGATATTTCCTGTACCTACCCCAGTTAGAACAGGTTCTTGGAGTTGTCGTCCATCATGATAAAACCCAAACAACCTGAATGAGAATATGATCATTCAGAGCTGTCCACACATGCACAATCACTGATATTCCACCCTCTGGCATCCACTCCTCCAACGTACTATGACCTCAAAGAATTGGTTAGCGGTCACTTGGGATCTGCTAACAATCTCTCAGTACAGCAGACAAGTAAAGGCCATCTGCGTCAGTCATACCCCGTGGCTGTTTGCTCACACCGAGGCGTTACCATAGCTGTCTGTTTACGCAGGAGAAGAGAAAGTACTATGCGGTGACCTTCCTTGGCAGCATCATCTGGATTGCTGCCTTCTCCATCATGATGGTCTGGTGGGCGTCGACTATCTGCCTGGCGATTGGAATGCCTGCCGAGGTCAGCGTCGGCTTTCTCTTTTATCCTAGCGACAGGTGCCCCCTCCCTATTCTACATAATCAATGTTTCACCTCTCTGTAGACTATCGGTATGACGGTGCTAGCTGCCGGTACAAGTGTACCAGACTTGCTCACGTCAGTAATCGTTGCTCGAAAGGGATTCGGGGACATGGCCATCTCTAGCTCAATCGGTAGCAACATTTTTGACATAACAGTCGGGTGAGTAACATCGAATCATTGTGATTGGTTGGTGCTTTTGTTGGGATATTCCAATGTAGAGTTGCTATAATTGTTGTTGCTGTTTATAACTTGTTGTTTATATAAATCACTGTAAATGTTCTGATGGTAGCCACTGATTTAAAACTCTAGGCTAGGGATTGTAACTCAGAGTCTGACCGCCATCTTCTGCAAGACTAGGAACCTCTTTCCTGCATCACTGCACACATGGCTGGGAAAACCCATGAATTCATGAAGTTATTACCTCTTCACCTGTGAGCTTTCACTACGGTTATGGCTGACAATAACAAGCTCACAGTAGCAGTGCTAGTTTAAGGATCATCTCAGCTACGATCTGTTTCTGAAACTAAGGCTGAGATAGCTTCGGTGTCATTATGGAGGCTATATAATAAAATAAAATATTTAAAACAAAAATTACAATCATTTAAGTAAGATAAATTAATAAAACCTATCCTATCCTGATTTCTACCTATGGGGTATGAGAGTTATCCTCTCCTGCCTATTACTAATTTGCTGGCAGCTGCTCTGCTCATGAAAAGTATGATGAAGTTGTAAGCAGACTCAGAAATACTTTCTTCAAATAAATCAAGCAGATCTTTGTTACAACTAAAGCGGAGTTAGTTGCTATGGAAACGGATTCTGTTGCTATATATAAAGCGTTACATGTGATTTTCAGGTTGCCTGTGCCCTGGCTGATTGGCTCACTGCTTAAGATACCGAACCCTTACGTCAGGGTTGATGCGAAAGGTTTGCTCTGCTCCATTATGTTGCTGTTCCTAATGCTACTTACTACCATCGGCAGCATCGGCTGCTTCAAATGGAAGCTGAGTAAGCCTCTAGGCGGGTGTATGATAGTCCTGTACTTCATATTCCTGGCAGTCAGCGTACTGCTGCTCTACGACTACATACCTTGCATTGACATACAAGTATAACAGACAATTCTGGGTCGCACCGTACGCTGCGTTGTCACACGACGCCATCAGCTGGTCGACTTAGTACAGATACTTGCTGCCTCGTACACTATTGGATGGAAACACGAATAATCGCTGGAAAACCCCGTAGGTATTAAATCTCTATGTCGTCTAGGTGCAGTAGCTGATGTACAACGATGGTTCTTAACACTGTCCAATAGGCATATATGTCTACCACTTCTATCGGAAGGCATCTAGTCACCGGTGCTCCAACGCAAGACACCTTCACTATTTTGCTTACTACTATAATTAATGATTCGAGTATTTCATACAATCATTTATTGTTATCATTGTTATACTGAGAGGTAAAGAGGATTATTTTGTATAGATCACAAAATAAAATCTTAAAAACATGGCATGGGAACTGGTAAATGATGACAACGGCAGCTAGTCTACAGTCGCAAGTTTGGTCCATCAATAGTAGTCTGGTCGTTAATCACAACGATATGAATGGAAGAGAATTTGTTCATCTCAGCTTTATAATTAAGCCATATAGAAATAGAATCTCTGCACCAGTGTACTTGAAGAAGGCGGAAGCCATGTTTGAAAATCACCTGAAGCAGTTGAAACGACTGCGAGATGAGTGCCCATGCGTCTGCTTCAGAGCTGATGGCATGAGGACTTCACTGGTCGTCTCCTGGCTGGTTTGGGTAGAGGAAAAGGAGTTCTTGGGGTTTCCGTCAAAGTCAACAGTAAGAGCTGTGTTCTCTTGTAACTCCTGTGGCAATGAGTCCAGAAGGTTGTATGAGACGTCCACCCTGCATAGTTGTGGGAGATCCGGTATTTTTCTAACAAAGTGGTGCAGATCTTTGATACTGTTGTTTCTCAGGCCAATGATCTGTAGAGCTTTGAGCTCTAGTATAGCACCAAACTCATGGAGTTCATTGTTGGCACATTTCAATGCTTTAAGATTGACGAGACCTCCGATCCATGAGGGCAGTCGACACAAGTCAGTCTCTGATACATCTAACTCCTCTAGCATGGACATGGGCAGGGGGCGCTGTATGTCCTCGCCATACGCCAGCGCTTCATTTCCTGCTACATTCAGTAGAACTAGAGATGGATGGAAGAACAATTGGGCAGATAGGAATTTGAGTTTGTTGTAAGAGACGTCGAGTAGAGAGAGATGTGGCAGGGCGAGTATCATGTCTTCTTGAATCAACTCCAACCTGTTCCACTCCAAGTAAACTTCAGTTAGTAACGTCAGTTGTGACAACGAGATGGGAACAGTCTTTTTCAGCCAATTGTGGCTGACGTCTAAGACAGAGAGTTTGGTGATATCTGACAGCCTGTCAGGTAGGACTGTTAGGCAATTCTCAGACAAGTCGAGGACAGACAACTCCTTTAAGTCATTGTCTACCAAGAATTCGTGAATGTTGGTGATGATATTATTAGCTGCACATAGGTGCTGCAGCCTGTTCAACGTCTTGATCATCGGTGGTATAGAGGTGAGGCCGATGCCAAATAAGGTGATGTGAGTCAATGATTGTGGAAAACTCGTATCACCCAAATGTACGTAGCACTCATCCACATATGTACGCGAGACAACGAGCTTCTCGAGCTTCAGCCAATCAAAGACGAGCAGTTTACGAAATACATCATAGATACAGACCCTACATCCGGTTGGCAAATTGTTGATAGTCAAAGATTCCAGCGAGTTGTTTAGGTGAACTAGGCCAGCGAAAAAGGCAAACGGGAGTTGTCTTTCCTGGCAATCAATCAGTAAAGAAGTACATGTAACCGACAGAGGATCGGACAGGGCTAGTAGTGAGCCGAGAGGAGTCACTGCTGTGACTCTCGTCTTCCCTGTCTCTTCATTGTAAGACACCTGATTGTATTCGCAAACCTCGCCTGGCCTAAAACAATTCGATAAAACTCATCACTCCGTCAATATTGATTGAAAAACAGAAGTACATGGAGGAAGTCAGCTGTAGAAAGTAAAGTACATTCTATTCACCCTGAGAGTAGATTATGTGAGAGGAGTCTATGACATCATGATTCAGTATCAGCCTAAGCATGTCCGCATTTCATACTCACATACCATATTTATGGGTAATATGTATTCAAGTTCATCTATTTCAATAGATAAATGACCTGGCTGTGCAAACTACTATTTCTGTATAGTAAATGTAGCAGACAGAATAGATATAGTACATGGAGTACACATAGAATACATAGTAGATACGGCAGGTGTAGTGGATACGGTAGGCGTAGTAGATGCGGTAGGCGTAGTAGATGCGGTAGGCGTAGTAGATGCGGTAGGCGTAGTAGATGCGGTAGGCGTAGTAGATACGGTAGGCATAGTAGATGTGATTACCTGTTGCGAGCTAACTACTAGACAGCAGAGGGTAAAGCATGCCCAAGTTGCTAGCTAACAACAAGTAGAGGAGGTAGTGAGAGGCAAGATAAGGGTGATAGATGCAAGATGGGAAAATAAGAATTATAGAAAGGGAGAATGTGAGAGTTACCTGACAGATAGACGATGGCGGGTGCAGTCAGACGATGGAATCCAATCCTCAATGTCTATGCCGTATGCTGACAAGAAGTCAGTCTTCTCCTTAGAATGATTACTACCCATGCTATTTACAAATCATTTCAGCGGAAACCACAGCTAAACAACCTGCTCACGGATGCCATTGCAAGCAATGCATTGGAGAAGAATGCAGCGGACGGTCTACTGCTGGCCCAAGACAGTGAGCTAACACGCAAATCGATAGAAGTGACAGCGAAAATCCATATCGGATTGGGCGAACAGAAACCATGTGACAGAAGACTGGTTCGTTAACGAGAAGGTCAATAGTTGATGCTGGCTGCGAGAGGCTGGAGAGCTGTGCTTTTGTAAAGTGATTATATACTGTGCCTCACATGAGGGCATACTGTGATTGGGAGAGGGAGAAACGGAATGGAATTATAAAATGAGATGGGGGAATGTAGAAGAAGACAGAAGGGAATGTAAAAGGAGATGATAAAGGGGAATGTAAAGGAGGAAGGCAGAGGAAGAGGATGGTAAGAGAGAGGATCGAGTTAGGTGATGGAGGGAGAAGATAAAAGAGAAGGGTGGAGAGGAGACAGAATGAGGGAAATATAGAGCAAAATATGTATGGAAAGCATAGAGCGAGAGGATGGAAGGAGAAGGTAGAGGGGAAGGATGGAGAAGAGAGTGTAACACTAAGCAGATCGCTGACTGGAGACTTCTGGGATACGTGATTCACAAGTCTGCTACAACTGTTGTCAACCGTGGAGCCTAAAATACGATAAAACCTGTGAACATCAACTATCAAACAACAGCGTGATACAAATGAAACAAACCAACTTTGGTCACTTGTCATCAACAGCCTCCCTATTATAGGAATAGAATTGCCATCGGTTACAACACAACGTATACATGTGTTTATTACTTGTATTTGCAAATCAATCCTATTTCTCTACTGTGGATATCTCTCAAGCTGGACTCTTATTTGGCTACTCAACACTGAATGACTGAGCTACAGAGTCAAGTGGCTAGTCGGATGAAGATAACCCTTCATAGCTTCCCAGTTCATTCAAAGCTGAGGCAGAAAGCCTTCCAACCATCCAAGAGCTCAGCCAAACAGGCTGTGGTAAGAGCCCCAGAGCAGCAGGAAAGACAGATAAAACGTAACATACAAAATGCCGCAACTGATGAATGCTATGGTGCAAAGATAAAATCTACAATGGGAAGGATGGAGACGGAATGAGGGAAATAGGGAGAGAGGAAGGGAGGGAGAGAGGAAGGGAGGAAGGGGAGGAAAAATGAGCAGATAAAGACAGACTGATAGAGAAACTTGGTTTAAAATCGATCATGAAAACCCCACAAGAATACTGATAATAATAGAAACAAAAGTTTAAGCTGCAGGAAAAGACAACTCCAATAGGTTAGCGGATGACCACTCCCAATGGTATAACATTAATTAGCAACGGTAAATAACCTCTACTGTTAAGATTTCAATGGTGGCTTGGTCCCAATGGTAGCATAACTCAGCTGTATGTCCTGGTCAGACGTCAGAGGTCAGAGCTATAGAAGTCTTGACATTGTCATCCCATGGATTATAAGCCTCCCTGGTCAGAGTTGACTTTCAACAGTAGCCCATTGATAGCTATAGAAGTCATGGCTCTGACATTGTCCTTGACATTGTCATCCTATGGATTATAAGCCCATTTGATGATTGAAAAAGTTATTAATGAATTTGAATTTTTATGGTTATTGTCATAAAGTAGGCAGTGGTGCCTTGTCAATAATGGCCATCTACTCCCTATCCTGATTTTAAATAACGATCACCAAAAATGTTTGTCTATAAGTCAATTTTATACATGATAAGTTATACTTGACACTATCACCGTACTTGTCAACCTGTCAGGCTGAAAATTCTGGAGATTCTGTTTTTCTGAAGTTTGAGACGTCATAACTCAAGATCCGCAGCCTTGCCATTAAGGCACGTTACTTCTCAGTGCGCAAGCATGTGAGACAGCCTCGCGATTTTTTAACATCAATAATAGCAATTTTGACCCTACATTCTGCCATCTGAAATACGGAAGTCTCCCGGGGAAATGCGAGAGACTTGACAGGTATGACTATCACCCAATACCACACCATACCTAGGCGGACGTGGCACGTGATTCAGACTTCTGCAATTCCGCTGACTAACATTGAGCAGCTTGCGTTTTAAGGTTTTTTATCATCGGATAGCAAACAGTCGGGTATCTATGGTGTGAAAACATGATAACAAAGCCTCATTCATAATGATTGGTCCAATTTGTTGACAGTAGGTCGCGTGTCGTGTGCTAGAAGTGTGCTCTGTGTCTTAAGATTACCGGATGACCCGCGCCTCTGCAGAACATTCCGTCAGTTGAGGTGGTACAGACGCAGACATTCAAGATGCTCATGGACGAGTTTGGTGTTGGCTATCACCATGCCAGTTACCTCAGCCAGAAGTGGGACAGCAATGCCGAGCTCGACTTCCTCAGCCACTGGGTCCAAGGTCATTACTCAATGTCATCGATTTCTGCGACACACTGCCGCCTGCTAATTTTGCATTTCTATTCTCTGGTGAGACAAGCCTTGTCACACAATATTAAAAATATTCTTGAGACCCTTTTCCAGCCATGACAGGAAAAATTATCCTAAGAGTAGCATGCTGCCTTTTCACCAACCTCTGATTATGCATGATGCCACTTGCTAGAGGAAGCATGTTTAGCATATGGATAGTGTATCTATTCACCATCTTGTGGTCATTTAGCATTTGGTAGGTGGTGAGTTTTCAGTCTATTGATGACTAGGCAGTTTCTTAGAGTAGCCATTTTGGCTATTCATTATGCCTCGCTACAATTTCCCTCTCAAAACTCTGGTAAATTTCATAAATTTCCATGAGTCCGCACTATCAGTTTATAAACAATATGTTTGACCATAGCCTCCCATAATAATTATCCAGATGAAGGAGTGGACCCGAGGCTAACGCGATCGCAATCCATGGTGACCTACTCGGAGGGCGACTCAGAACTCGGTAGCTCACCCCTCTATGATCAATGGGGAGACAACAGCTTAAACAGTCCATTCGCAGGCAGCCTGCTATATGGCAGCGATGACTCTGTTCACACCACGACCAAGAAACAAGTCCACAGGACAGCAGCAAACCAAAGGGAGAGGAAGAGAATGAAATCAATAAATGACGCCTTTGATCATCTGAGGCAGTATATTCCACTGCCAGAAAGCGAACGAGCCAAACTGTCAAAAGTGGACACGCTGAAATACGCCATCATGTACATAGGTAACATGACGGAGTTACTGCAGCAGTACGAGGATACGCTTTACTACAGGAAGAAGAAGCACAGCGAGGCACCGAAACGCATCGTTGTGCGCAGCAGACAAGAATCCATCGAAGGTATGAGAGCAGATCAAACTCAAACATCCAACAACTATGTCGTACGAGGCTGGCATCAATTTCTTCCTAACTTTTCAGAGGACACAAAAATGGATCGAATGCACTCACTGTCATGGAAAAGAGTGAACAAGGACGTCACAAGATCAACTCCAGTGAGTAAGCGGGTCCGCACTAAGCTATGGATTCCAAACCCGCCGACTGCTGACGACATGAAGTTTCTCACCGACCCTGAACCGTTGGGATTTCCCGACATCAATGAGAGATTCATATATTAGTGTGCGACAGCATCTTGTCATCGCTCGCGCGTTTTAATATTTATTTTCGCCATTTATATTTTGCCCAGTCAGAGGAAACGTCCGTAAATAGGGTTGAGAATATGGAGTACATGTGTGCATATGAGAGAGAGAGAGAGAGAGAGAGAGAGAGAGAGAGAGAGAGAGAAAGAGAGAG
>ERZ1740065.1650-NODE-1650-length-13541-cov-12.122423_pt1 | contig 13541 bp, 11 predicted proteins | sample MGYA00581738_ERZ1740065 | MGnify/ENA primary metagenome ERZ1740065 (study PRJEB43018, sample SAMN04849749) | marine metagenome | isolation source: floating plastic debris | place: Pacific Ocean | collected 2008-09-01 | study: EMG produced TPA metagenomics... | reverse complement strand
ACACTCAGACTATAGTAAACACTCAGACTATAGTAAATACTCAGACTATAGTAAATACTCAGACTATAGTAAATACTCAGACTATAGTAAACACTCAGACTATAGTAAACACTCAGACTATAGTAAATACTCAGACTAATGGAAATACTATGGCAAATACGCCAACTAATAATGGTGATGGTTCAGACTGAGGATAGTGAAAACATGATTCAGCAATAGAACTTGAGGGAAACTGGAGATATGAAACCCGACAGCAGTATCTGTTTAGATAAAGCTGAGCTCATACTGAGTGTATATGCAGTCATCAAAACCACAGCGATGTCACAGCAATGTCACAGCGATGTCACAGCGATGTCACAGCAATGTCACATAGGAGAATTACTAATTATCTTCATTTCACTTGTTATGACCCATCGAGTACTCCACGTGCGTTGGGTGCACAGGCTAACTCACAGCCAATCAAAATGCAGCAGCACAGATTTGAGGTGAATTGTGATAACAGAATCATAAAGCATCATCTATAGCTAGTGACGTAATTAATGGGCAGAAAACTCCAAATATTTGGCAAATCAAGTATACAATAATAACCATACAATAATAATAACCATACAATAATAATAACCATACAATAATAATAACCATACAATAATAATATAACAACAAAAAATAAACAATCAGCACAAATTACAACTTTTTAATGCAGACAGGTGGATGGATGATCACTTATTTAGGAGTCAGAAATAAACTGCCAGGGCAATATAGAGAAGACAACTCCATACCTGCAGTACCATCCTGTTATGCACGGCCTGCACTGGGATGCTGACTCCAGTTCTATGGTTGTATTGAGGGTGTAGGTGCCGTTTGGACAGCGCTTGGGCTCGTACGAGCCCTCTGGGCAGTAGTGGAATGGAGGGCAGGATATAGGATCAGGGTCACTGGCGTTGACTGGACAGTAGAAACCGGCCTGACAGGGGATGCAAGATGACTGGCCAATACTGAGCTGTGATTCGCCAGGTTCACACTTTATGGGATTTGATGTTCCCTCAGGACAGTAGTGGCCTAAGAAGATATAGTTTTAGTTAATACTGAAGGCCGATAGTTAGAGTAGGCCTCCACCTCTCCTCCTCCCTCCATCTCTCCTCCTCCACCTCTCGTCCTCCACCACTCGTCCTCCCTCCACTTCTCCTTCTCCACCTCTCCCTCTTTTTCCCTCTCTCCCCCTTCATCTCTCTCTTCCGGTTGAGCAAAAAGACTTTTGGAACTTTTTACTCTTATGTAGGCATGCACGCCGGTGTCACGCGCGCCTGTGTTATGCACGCGGGTGTCACGCGTGCCGGTATCACGCGCGCCGGTGTTACGCCGCGTTTAGTTTGCAATTAGCACAGTGCACAGGTGTGCGCACACACCGGCGCGCATGCCGACATAAGAGTAAGAAATTCCAGACTTTTTAGGTCAAGCTGGAAGTAGCCAGAGTTATCAATGCCTGCATATAGATATGTAGGTGTTCTACCCACCAATAGGACAGAGGTATCCGTTAGGATCTCGGGCTGATATCGTATCATTTGATGGACAGTAATAGCCTGGGGCACACAGTCCAGTAGGGGTACTCAGACCCTCCGTCTCGCAGTAACTGCCTCCGGTGCAGGGAGAACAGTCATCTTCTGACTCGGCGCCTAATAATGAATCATATATGATAACAAACCATCCAGTATTGCAGTATTCAAACAAAGAGAGCACAACTCCCACCTTCAACACTTCTGAATGTGCCAACTGGACATAAGATGGGAGCTAAAGTTCCGTCAGGGCAGTACATTCCTACTTCACATGGCCCGTTTCTAGTGTAGATCCCGTACGGCTCTGGGTTGGGGCGGTTAGCACGACCCTCGCAGTAGAACCCAGCCACGCATGGACCTACGCAGATCAACAATGGTGAGTGCTGATTGATGCTGATTGGCGCTGATTGGCGATGATTGACGATGATTGGCGATGATTGGTTATGAGAAGCCTGAGAGGAGAGTAGCAGTCACCTGTTGGTATAATGTTCCCTTCTCCCTCGCAGTAAGAGCCAGGTGAGCAGTCAGTACACTGGACCTCGGAGGCGATGCCAGTTCGACTGTTGTACGTTCCGTTGGGACACCCGACGGGATCCAGTCCCTCCGGGCAGTAGTACCCTATAACCACAGGTAAATCTTGATAAACTAGCCTATCAGGTCAGCCACAGCAGCATTTATGGTGAACTGCTTACCCTCTTGGCAGGGCAGGGGTAAGGTCATGTTCTCGTAAGGACACATGTACCCATCTGGGCAGGGCTCACAGCTGTCCTGACCAAGAGTGCCCTGGTAAGTGTTGATAGAGCAGCCTAACTCAATTTCTGTACCGGCTGGGCAGTAGTGACCCGTGGGGCAGAGGTACCCCTCCACACCGTCTGTCGGTGTTGGCGAAGTACTCCCGCCAGAGCAGATATACCTTTTAAATGTAGAGTGTTAATGTATAAAAATTCCAGTAATAGGGAGATAAAAAAACTCTGCATGCAATGTATGATGGGTAAAAGTGCGTTCATGTAGTTGACTCAAGTAGGTAAGCAATACTAGGTGTGGACTCTGTCGGCCCAGGAAGCCATTTATGAATTGATGTTCTATTTGACAGACGTTAAATTATCTCACCCCGCATGACAGGTCGGAGCGCCATCTCTGATTGTGTAATGTTCGGCTGGACAGTATCGGCCGGGTAGACAGGGGAGACAATCAGCGAGATCAGATACGCCAACGTAGAGAGAGTAAGTACCGATGGGACAAGGAATGGGGTAGCCTGTGCCGTTGGGGCAGTAGTATCCCTTGGGGCAGACGCTGTTACCTGACCAGTCGACGGCAGTGTCGTTTATCTATGTCAAACAGAGTACAGCCAATGAACAACATTGAACTACCACTCCCACAGCCAATCGCATACACTGTTACTAAACAGCTGAACGTCATAGCATAGGCTGAGGCACAAAGTACTTACTGAGTCATTGCGTGGAGCAGCTGACGAAGCAGCACCAGTGCAGTAGTATCCACCTTCACATTCACCGGAGGGTTCTGAGAGTCCGTCCTCACCGCAGTACATGCCAGGATCACAGTCTATGCACTCAATGAGGGACGCGGCCCTGTCGTACGGCATGTACGTGCTGGCCGGACACGGGTTAGATGTCTTTATATCGGTACCTTCCGGGCAGTAGTAACCAACCGGACACGGCATTGGGAATGTCACTGGGTGACCTTCAAATGAGATTTATGCCTTAGTCTCAAATCATTCAGCATAGCCATAGGTCATTCACAAGTCAGATAAGAAAATAAGCTATGAGAGAAAGCAAGAGAACTGGAACATGGCAGGATCTGTACAAGGGAAGACAATTACCATCAACTGCTGTAGAGTTGTCTGAAAAAGAAAAGAGAAAAGTTTTCAAAATCCAAATGCTCCAGAAACAGTTGAGTACATCTATGAATATGGACACTGACCGTCATTGGGATCGCAGAAGTAGCCTATGGGGCAGAGATCACAGACAGCCTGTCCCTCCTGCAGCTGACTGTAGCCCTGCGGACAGGCCGTAGGTAACGCTGAGCCTAGAGGACAGTAGTGACCCATCCAGCACTCATAACCCTGTGGAGTGTAGCTCTGCTGCCCTCCAGGGCAGTAGTAGCCAGGCGAGCACTCACTGGTCTCACCACTCAGACCTTCACCTTCATGACACAGTAATAGTTATTACCGGCTTCAATCATTGCTTATATTATGATATGTTGTATACATAGAAATTGTAGCGGTGTGAAAGCTTTAGTGTTTTGCTCAAATTACCCATATTTTGCATAACTGAGTTTACGATTTTTAGTGATTTCTTTTGAGCTATCAGAATATGGCAGCAACTTTAATAGCGTTTTGTTAATAGTAATTATATTATACTGTAAACATAGTAATTATAATGAGGTTCTATTTATAGCGTTTATAACGAGCTGCTCAGCAAAGTTACCAAAACATTCCTTTAGTTGTATAGAGCTTAGTAAGCCTATATGTCACTCATTCAAATCCGTTATAGTTACAATCAGTATATTTCGCTCTCATGTAAACTTTATGCAGCAATCAATACCACATTTACAGTGGCTATTATTGTGAGGTGGCTATTATTGTGAGGCGGCTATTATTGTGAGGTGGCTAGCACGTGTACTAGGAACGCACCTTCACAGTAGTAGCCTGCTGTACAGTTGATGCAGTCATCAAATTCATTGTTGCCTTCGGTGGATGAGAATGTTCCCTCAGGGCAGGCGTACGGTACTGCAGTCGCGGTAGGACAGTAGTGACCACTGGGGCATATGTACTGGTCCGGTTGCGTACTCGTGTGATTACAGTAGTATCCGTCATCACAGGGTCCTGAAAACAGAGAATAAGTTATCAGAGGGAGAGAAGGATGGTAGAACAGATGGAGGGACGGTGGAAAGGAAGGAGGAATGGAGACAGGGAGACTCAGAGGGAGGATGCGATGGAGGTATGAGGGAGGGTACAGAGAGGACAAGGGGAGACAATTCACAACTGTAAACTAACCTGAAGGTGTTGATAGGCCAGGTCCTTCACAGTAATAGCCACCGGTACACGGGACAGGAGTAGACGATCCCTGAGGGCAGAAATAACCAGCCGGACACAGGCCTCCAGTGGTCATCTCGAAGCTAGGGCAGACGCAGTCCCAAGTAGGCGTACACGTGTCATTGCTGTAGAGAGACCTGTATAAGAGGTACATTGTAACTAGGACCTCCATCAGGGGCTGAGCCATTGAAAGTCAACGGTGGCATGACACAATCTAGTACTCACTCATTCGTTCCGCTGACATTGAGCAGCATTCCGGGGTCGTAAGGTCGTTGCTGGAAGCTGCCTCCTCGACAGAAGAAGCCTTCATCACACAGACCATCAGGAACCTACAGAAAATAAGTATTACAGACATCTGGTGGACGGAAGCAACGACCAAACAAATACAGGACTTGAGGAGTCGTCCTCCCTCGTACCTCATTGCCATGGCCGTGGCAGTAGTAACCGGGAGAGCATTGGATGCAGCTCGCCTCCTCACTGCCGCCTGTCTGGTTGTTGAATGTTCCTTTGGGACATGGGAATTCCGTGGCAAAGTTGGTATTCAGTGGACAGTAGTGTCCAAGGGGACACAACTCCGGTATCACTGTTTCGTTCTCACAGAAATAGCCTAAAAGACGGTGGCATGACCTTAGGTCTTTAAACATATGTTTACTGATACGTATCAGATATTAATTGATCCCGCAGTTTCTGTGATAAAGAAAATGCTATCAGTATCGAGCTTTAGAGTGCTGCAAATCGACCAATGAGAAGCAAGTTTGCATTGGACCAATTGGAGCTACAGTAACTATACTGACCCTCAGGGCAGTCGAGGCATGCATCCATTTGTGGGTTTGGTGCGTAGAATCCTGACAGGCAGGCGACAGGATATGCTGTTCCACTCGGGCATTCGGAGCCGGGGGTACACACGCCCCCCTCACCGGTGTGTGTCACATTGTCACTCGGAGTCGATACATTAGATCCCTGAAAAAAAAGTACTGGAATTGTCTTCTCATGCAATACGAGGATGCCATTCACAAGAGCAATGTGTAAATTTGGACCTGCACACAGTAAAATCCTGGGTCGCAGAGACCGGCAGGGGTGGACAACCCATCAGCATCACAGAACATTCCTCCAGTACAGAGAGAGCACTGCGTCTCATTGTACAGGCCCTCTCTGTCTCCAAATGTACCTGAAATAGTGAGAGCGTCCCCTCACATGAGTATCAGCTAACATAGCCTGCAGACTCATACGCTCAGTCTAACATCACCTACCGATAGCGCAGGCTGGCACATCCAAACCAGTGGAGCCTGGGCAATAGAAACCCTGAGGGCACGGTTCAGCTATGTCCCCTCTGATGCACTGATAGCCTGGGGGACAGTCTAGGCACTGACTAGCACCTGTGTCGTTCATGTAGGAACCGTCGGGACAGGGCAGCGGCATGTCACTCTGAATGGGGCAATAGTAACCAATGGGACAGACGTCGCCAGTGACTCCATCTACAAACGACAGCAGACGTGAGCGATGACAGGAGCGCGAGCCTCACGCCGACTAGTAGCATCTCATACCTGTGGGGTTGGAGACTGAGGCACTGTCAGTGCAGTAGTAACCGTCCAGACACGGGCCTGTGACATTGCTGCCACCAACGTCACTGCAGTAAAATCCAGGTTCACAGGCTAAGCATTGACCTTGACTGCTTTTACCTAAAGGGATAAAGAAGGAGAATACAAACTAAACTCTGATACAACTTACTCGCTGATAATACTTAATTCCTGAGGAATTGTGATGGCTGCCGCGTTATGCATGTCGCGTTATGCATATGTTATGTGTCACAGATCATTAATTCCTTCATGATCATGTCACACGTGTGACGCAGCGTACCTGTGGTGGGAGAATAAGTGCCGGCAGCACAGCCGACTGGTGACGGCGTTCCTTGAGGGCAGTAGTACCCCTCAGGGCAGAGGTAGCCCCACGTGTCATTCATCGGGTTCGATCTAAATCAAGCATGAGTGTTCACTGACCTACTTTATCTCTACCGCACCAAACCATCACATTATTCTGAGTACCTTATAGCCCCGGATTCACAGAAGTGGCCAGGGTCACACTCTCCGGCAGGCTCAATGAGTCCCGGTGTGTCACAGTATTTGCCAGGATCACAAGCCGTGCACTCGGATTCTTCTGTCAAGCCAGTCTCGTTACTGTACGTGCCAATTTGACAGTCGACACCTGGGACATGAGAAAACAACTTCGCTACGCCGCTGATATTGCCTTCATCAATTTGAAGGAAGGAAAAAGCAAGATTCATTTCAAGCAAAATTAAACAAACTATAATTGACATCTAAGGTAAAAAGAATAAAGATAATCATAACAAGCCGTAGCATTAAGAGTTCATTCAAACCTTCATAAGTCACTGAAACATTCAAAGAGTTTGAACATGAATATTCTGGAACACAAATATGATACGCACTGCCTAGAGGCATGAAGATCCACATGATGGTATCATATCCGTGTTCTACTAACCGGTGAAGGATCCGTTGACACAGTATTTCCCAGCATCACAAGGTTTTCCAGTGACGCCATCTGTTGGTGTGGGGTTGTCTGCTCCTAGCACACAGATGTATCCGGAGTAGCAGGCACCATTCGGCTCAGTAAGGCCAGCTTCTGAGCAGTAATAGCCAGCTGTACACATAGTACAGTCTCCTGAAATAAACAAAATACAATACGGTCAGAAAACCGAGTTGTCTACTCGTGAACTTAAATAGCAATCGCCTGGCTGCAACAGGGCCTTAGTAGAAGAGAGCAATAGAATTCGGTGGCAGCAACATTTCCAGATGCATACTATAGACTGGATTTTTTGCACTGGAAAATATTTGTGATAATGCCAGCAAAATTGACTGGAAAAATTTTTGCGATTGAAAAATTTTTGCAAAAACTTACAATCACCATTTATAATTACCACATAACCATTGAAGTTATTGTGATAATATTTTTTACCGTTGAGAACATTTGCAAAAGTTCGCAAAAATATTCTCTTGCAAACAAATTGCAGTCTACAGTAGGTCTATACAGATAGTGATCAGTATTTACACCAGCCATCTACGTGTGACCCTAAGTAGATCAGAGGATTGCATCACCTTCTGCGTCCAGACTCGTGTCATTGCTGAATGTACCGGGAGGGCAGGGATTCTGAGTGGCGTACTCAGTCCTCGATGGACAGTAGTATCCGGCAGGACAGGGCGTGGGGACGACAACTCCAGTGACATTACCCAGCTCGTAGTGATCGCAGTACGCGCCACTGGGGCAGCCATCGCAGACGCCCATTCCTTGATTGGGTGCATACGAACCTGCATATCACACAAAACAGAATAAATAACTCAGTTGAAACTGAGGTAGAGATAAAGAGGTGATACGAACGTTACCTCGTGAGCAGATGGTAGGAGAGGGAGAGCCGGCAGGGCAGTAGAATCCTGGAGGACATATGTACTCTGTCGGTGTGTACGTCTGCTGACCGCCAGGACAGTAGTAACCGTCAGAGCACAGTCCGGACTCACTGGTCAAACCAGAGCTCAGGCAGGCATAGCCTGAAACATCAGCTCCGATACACAAACTACTACTTATAAGTAGGTAGTGCGCAGCCATCAACAATCAACAATTATTTAACAGTAGAGCAGTAGTCTCAGACTGTGAGTCACATATCCATGGCAATAACAGCAAACCGAAAGTCACAAATGTTTCAGACCATGCACTTCCTCATAGGAATTGTGGGTAACCATGCACTTCCTCCCTCATAGAAACTATTCATTAGCATGACATCACAAAACTTAAGTATGAGATACTAGTTGTTAAAACTAGTTGGAGCTTATGACTCACGCATATACGTACGTATGTACGTATGTATGTACGTATGTATGTACGTATGTATATATGTATTTATATCATAATTGTGGATCTATGAAGCTTTGCGCCCGGTAGTAACATCCAGCTAAGTATTCTCTTTATCTGCCACTGATAAGCGTTAGTATGAGAAAGGAGCCATATTCGAGGGTAATCAATGATGAGAGCCATCTAGCGTGTTACCTGCTGTACAGTTGGTGCAGAATGACTCATCGGTTAGTCCTGTGGCGTTAGAGTAAGTTCCAGCAGGACATTGGGATGGGGTACCAGACCCCTGAGGGCAGTATCTACCAGGCGGACACACAGTGTCGGATGGATCAGGCATGACGTCACCTCCGGGGCAGTAATAACCAGCATCACAGTCGCCTGGATACGGATAAACAAACAAGAGTAATAAAATACTGGAATTCTAAATAAGCCTCAGTAGCAGCACATGGATACGAAATACTGTAGAAGTAAAAATAAATTTGAGGAAAATGAATGCAAAGGATCTTATTTAGAAATAAATACAATGAGTAGAAATTGCAATCTTGCAGCCGCTGCAATTACCTGCACTAGTTTCATACCTTGTGAAAATAAATGCATTATAAGCGACAAATATTAAGCGAGTTCGCAACCCTGCGACATGTCGAGTTTTCCGAATAAAATGTTATTGCTTTTAGTCCCGTGCTCTAACTGATAAATAAAACATAGTCATCTACCTATCTAAGATATTTGGGGAAAATGAAGTTTCGAAAATCACATTTAAAGTTCAGTCGCGATTATTGTTCCATATACAGTAAGTCTAGCTTACATGTTCCTTATCCACGGTAAGCATGATTCATTTAAGGTACAAGAGTTACACAGAGACTCACATCAGTGTAAGACATGAGACCCAATGACAGGAGTATGGAATAGATTGAGACCTGAAGGAGTGGCGAGCTCCGGGTCAGCGCAGTACTGTCCAGCAGTACAAGAGGTCGGCGCTGAGGAACCCGGGGGACAAAAGTATCCAGGCTGACACTTGCCACCAGTCATGTTCATCTCGAGGCAGGAGCAGATGTCCACACTGCTGTAGTTACCTGATGTGAAAGCATTGAGTCGAGGCAATATCAGAGTGTGCAGGGGCCACGCTGGGTGAGAGCAGCGATCAGAGACATACCGAGTACGATAGGTCGAGACTCATAGGCTCCTCCCGTACAGAACCAGCCAGCGTCACACATACTGGTAGGCTCGCTGTTACCATCATTCTCGCAATAATAGCCAGGGGGACACAGTACGCAGGCACTGGCGTTCTCAGCCTAAAAATTTAAATGATCTCCAGTGTGTGTTAATTTTGTTCTTCGATTCAGATGCGCAGCAGGTGGCACTGACCTGAGTGTAGTTGTTGTACGTTCCAGGAGGACAAGGATACTGAGTGGCGAACTCTGTACCGGTTGGGCAGTAGTGTCCGACAGGGCACAGGAAGTCCGTCGGGGTCGTCGTGTTAACCTCGCAGTAGAACCCAGCCGTGCATGGATCCACATTCCAGCGACCTAGAACAGAGGCATCGATAGAACAGAGGCATTGATAGAACAGAGGCATCGATAGAAGAGGCATTGATAGAGGAGGCATTGCATACGGGTTAACTCGAGAAGTGACAGGAGGGTGGTCTTACCAGTAGATGAAGTGTAGTAGCCAGCTGGCGATGGTGTCGGTGCCGCAGCGCCCCCTGGGCAATAACTACCAGCCGGGCAGACGTCACCCACCCCAGTATTCCCAGAGCCAGTCTGGGGGGTGGCAGTGTCAACACCATACTCGCAATAGTATCCTCGCTGGCACGGTACGTCTGGTTCGGAGAGTCCAGCAGACGTACAAGCATAACCACCTACAATCAGACAAAAACTACTGTACTACTGTACTACTGTACCGACACCCCAATGTCTATGTGGTAGTGGAGAGGTATCGGTACCAGAGCATTGGGAGCACTCGTCTTCCTGTGCCAGTCCAGTGGTGTTGGCAAACGTGCCGAGGGGGCAGTTGACAAGGTCGTCTCCAGTCCCCTCTGGACAGTAATGACCCCTCAAACATGGCAGGGCTTTGTCTCTCTCGGTACAGTAGTACCCAGCCGGGCAGACGTCACACACCTCAGCACCTGCAGTAAGCAGTGAGTCTAGTTTAGAACTAACAGCCAGAGGATAGGAGCTGATAGAGGCGGGCAGCACACTCACCGGTGTAGTTGGTGTACGTTCCATTGATACAGGGTAGCTGTCTGTCTGTTCCGGTGGGGCAGTAGTAGCCGGCTGCACAGATGTCACCACTAACGCCATCTAGTGGCGCAGATGTGGAGGCACCACTGATGCAGTGGTAGCCAGCCAGGCAGTCGTCTGTCGTATTCGTCATACCCGAATCCTCGCAGTATCGGCCTGAAACACGGCAGCAGACAATCATTGGAGTGCGGACATATGCCATGTGGCGTATAATAGCCTGGAAACCTACCCGGTGAGCAGGGCGTACAGTCATCCACACTGCCCATACCGACAGAGACTAGGAATGAGCCAGCAGGACACGGCACTGGGGTGTGAGTGGCATTCGGGCAGTAATGGCCAGCCGTGCACTGATCGCCGTACGGCGCAGACATCGGCTCGGGTTCCTCACTGCCTCCCGAACAATAGTAGCCTGATATATAAGACAGAAGTAGTCATAGACTGAGAGCTATGATAGTCAGTCTGTGCAATCAGTGACACCAGTTCTTACCTGCGTAACAAGCCCCGGAGACGGCACTGAGGCCGACCTGGGAACAGTAGTAACCAGGCGTACACGGCTCGCACTCGCTGCTATCCGTCAGTCCTGTCCGGTTGTTGAAAGTTCCAACAGGGCAGTTGGTGCCAACACCGCTTCCTTCAAGGCAGAACTCACCGAGGGGGCAGATGTCACCAGTCATGCCATCGGTGGGCGTGGCTATCTCAGCTCCCAGTGTGCAATAGTAACCATGGGAACAGAGCCCAGTCTCTTCTGTGTCACCTGCATTGGTAGTCACAATGAAAACTGAGTGAATGCTGCTTATACATGTACCATCATGATGTGTGTTGAATGGTGAAAGGGAGGAACAAGATGAAGAGTTAGAGGGGGAGAATTAGGAATAGGGATCGGGAGAGAGAGGGAGGGAGGAGATGTGGAGGGGTAGAGGAGAAAGAGCAGGAGAGAACGAGGAGAGAGGATGAAGGGATGGGAAGAAGGGAAAGAGGATGAAAGGAGGGGAAGAAGGAAGAGAGAATGAAGGGAGAGGAGGGAGAGGCGACGTACCAGGGCCTTGGCAGTAGTAACCCGGTGAGCAATCGCGGCACTGAGTGACATTCCACAGGCCTGTCTGGTTGCTGAAAGTGCCTGCAGGACACAGGTACTCGATTGACGTCTGCGTGCCCTCAGGGCAGTACGAGCCAGCTACACAGGTCTCAGGTATGTCCACGCCACGGTAGCTACGGTACCGACCACTAAAGTTACCGGTCAAGGTCAAATTTTCCGCATCCAGCAACTCGTAGTCACCTGCAGGAGAGATTGTATCTATGAGACTACTGCGATATTTTACAAGTGAATCGAATTGAACTGCTGAATTTTACCGATTGCTTGGCAGAAGAATCCGAGAGGGCAGACATCACAGTAGTCTCGTTTCCAGTGAGCCTGGTAGAAGCCGGATGGGCAGCCGGTCTCATTGTGTGAACCTTCAGGACAGAAGTGTCCAGGAGAGCAAGCGAGATGTGACGGCCTTGGTGTGTCAACTCCTGAAAGTAGAGATCAGATTGGCCAGTTGGTCTAGGCGTATGATTCTCGCTTCGGGTGCGGGAGGTCCCGGGTTCAATTCCCGGACTGGCCCAAACAGATTTTTTACCTTCAGGACAGAAATAGCCTGCATCACATAGTCCATCAGGTACAGAGTTGCCATAGCCGGCGCAGTATTGACCAGGAGTGCAGGGGAGACAATCACTGACATTTTGACTACCAGTTGTATCTACAATAGGGGGTGAATCATTTCATAACAGGTTTTTATGTTGTACCAAAATCCTAGAAGAAAATTAAAACCGCAAGACCATTCCAGAAGAGGAGTATCACTCATTTCTAGACTGAGTTCCAATGCAGTAAAGAAAGATCAAGCATCATACATTCAGTAATGGATGCATGTCCGGGCACTTACTAACGAATGTTCCAGGAGGACACTGCTGTTCTGTGGGCGTGCCCTCTGGACAGTAATGGCCAGTCTGACACTCGACTGGTGTTCCGTTATCGTCGCCGCCAGAGCAGAAATAACCAGCTGAGCAGAGACCCGTGGGTAAAGCCAGACCCTCCGTCTCACAGTAGCTTCCTGCGTCGCACAACATTGGCTGACTGGATCCCTGGCGGACAAACAAAACAAATCGTCACGAGTGATCTCTGAGATCAAAGACTTCATTGTACCAGTAGCCAATCACATGAATATATGGATAATATGTATCTTGCTAAGCATTACCAATCCAGGAGAGGATAACTCCAATCTGAACTTAAAAGAGTCAATCAAACCGGTCGTGACTTCGTTCAAGATGGAGGAGACGCCACTTACTTGAGGGCAGTAGGAGCCGACGGGACAGATGTCGCCGGTGAAGTTCTTGGAGTAGATGGGACAGATGTTATTGTCGGCTGTGGCATTGCTGTAGTAGACGGGGCGGCTGGAGTACGACCCGCTGGAGCAGTAGTAGCCAGGATCACATTCTCCATCTGGGACCTCAGTGCCAGCAGCACCGCAGTACTTCCCAGCTACAAGATACCAGTGATTACAGACGTTGGTATACACACACAGCACAGCGCTGTAATCTGAGATACCTATGTCTATGAAAGTCTAATATACTCACATAGAAATAGACATATTACATCAGTCAACGGTGTTACAAGTAAGGTTTGATTCTTATTATACTTTCTCTTCCAAAACAATATTTCATCTGCAGAACGAAACGCTAACTTTATCATGAAAAGTGATACAAATACATACACACATACATACACACATACATACATACACACATACATACACACATACATACATACATACATACATACATACATACATACATACA
>ERZ1740065.1649-NODE-1649-length-13550-cov-5.523231_pt1 | contig 13550 bp, 13 predicted proteins | sample MGYA00581738_ERZ1740065 | MGnify/ENA primary metagenome ERZ1740065 (study PRJEB43018, sample SAMN04849749) | marine metagenome | isolation source: floating plastic debris | place: Pacific Ocean | collected 2008-09-01 | study: EMG produced TPA metagenomics... | reverse complement strand
CTATAAGGTCGGGCAGACCTTCCCGCTGGACATGGAAGGGTTCCATGACTGGGCTGAAGGGCTCGACCTGATCGTGGTGGTGGAGGAAAAACGCAAGCTGATCGAAGTGCAGATCAAGGAGGCGATTTTCGACGACCGGCGCGGACGGCGCGTTTATGGCTGGTACAAGGGCGGTGCGGGCGCCATGCACCGCGAAGAGCTGTTTCCGACGCGCGGGGCGCTGGACCCGATCATGATTGCCGAGAAACTGGGCGGCATCCTGATAGAAGAAGGGCGTGATACCGAGGGGTTACGCGCCGGTCTTCAAGTCCTTGAAGCTGCGCGGCGCAACGATAATGCCGAAGATATCGCGGCGCGTCTGCCCTATATCTGCTCGGGCTGTCCGCATAGCTCCTCGACCAAGCTGCCCGAAGGGTCGCGCGCCTATGCCGGCATCGGCTGTCACTACATGGTGCAGTGGATGGACCGGGAGACAACCGGCTTCACCCATATGGGGGGGGAAGGTGCGAACTGGATCGGCGAAGCGCCTTTTTCGACCCGGGAGCATGTATTTCAGAACCTCGGGGACGGAACCTATAACCACTCCGGCGTTCAGGCCATTCGCGCCGCACTCAATGCCGGGACAAACATCACCTACAAGATCCTGTACAATGATGCGGTGGCGATGACCGGCGGTCAGCAGAACGAGGGCGATCTGGATGCACCGCGGATCGTGAAGGAATTGCAGGCGATGGGCGTGGCGCATATCGCCGTGGTCTATGATGAAAAGGAAGACGTTGATCTCAATGCGTTTTCCGGCGTGGAAATCCACGAAAGAGCGCATTTGCAAACCGTTCAGGAGACATTTGCAAAGACCCCGGGTGTGTCCGCAATTGTCTATATCCAGACCTGCGCCGCCGAGAAACGCAGGCGCCGCAAACGCGGCCTGTTTCCGGATCCGGACAAGCGCGTCTTCATCAACACCGATGTCTGTGAAGGCTGCGGCGATTGCGGGGTGCAATCCAACTGCGTGTCGATCGTACCGAAAGAGACGGAACTGGGGCGCAAGCGGGCGATTGATCAATCCTCCTGCAACAAGGATTTCAGCTGCGTGAAAGGGTTCTGCCCTTCTTTCATCACGCTTGAAGGGGCCAAGATCCGCAAGGACCCGACCACCAAGCTCGACATTCCCGATCTGCCGCAGCCCGTCTTGCCGACCATCGACGGCACCTGGAATGTGGTGATCACAGGTGTTGGCGGCACCGGTGTCGTGACCATCGGCGCGGTGATGGCGCAGGCTGCCCACATCGATGGCAAGGGGGCAGGCATGATGGAGATGGCCGGGCTCGCCCAAAAGGGCGGCGCGGTGCATATCCACTGCCGATTGGCAGAGAAACCGTCTGATATCAGCGCGATCCGGGTGGCCACGGGAGAAGCCGATGCGCTGATCGGCGGTGATCTGGTGGTCTCGGCGGGCGCGAAAACACTGGGGCTCACCCGGACGGGGCGCACCGGGGCGGTGGTGAACAGCCATGAAATCATCACTGGCGATTTCACCCGCAACACGGAGTTTCAGCTGCCCAGTGAACGACTGTCGCTGGCGCTGGAAGCGCGGCTGAAGGACCGGGTCGATCTCTTCGACGCCTCCGATCTGGCCAAGGCGACGCTCGGCGATTCCATTTTCTCGAACATGATGATTTTCGGCGCGGCCTGGCAGCGTGGACTGGTGCCTTTGACGAAGGACGCGATTTCGGAGGCCATCGCGCTCAACGGCGCTGCCGTTGAACGCAACCTGCGCGCCTTCGAGATCGGGCGGTGGGCGGTGCTGTTTCCGCAGGATGCCGCGGCGCTGTTGCAGCCGAAGGTTATCCAGCTGCCCAAGTCGGAAGGCGAAAAGATCGACTTCCGGGCGGCGCATCTGACGGCTTATCAAGGCGGTCGGCTGGCCCGACGGTACCGCAGGTTCCTTGAAAAGATTGCCGATAGGGAGATCCGCGCAAGCGCTTTAAAAGGGTATCATAAGCTACTGGCGTATAAAGATGAATATGAGGTTGCCCGGCTGCTTCTTTCCAGTCGTGAAAAGGCCGCGGCGGAGTTCGAGGGCGATTTCAGGATGACCTTCAATCTCGCCCCGCCCATGCTGTCGAAAACCGGGCCGGACGGGCGGCCGATGAAACGGACATTCGGACCGTGGCTGGAAAAGCCACTGTCGCTTCTCGCCCGCCTCAAGTTTCTGCGCGGCACCCCGCTGGACCCGTTTGGATACACTCAGGAGCGCCGGATGGAGCGGGCGCTGATCAAGCAGTACGAGCAGGACATGCGGGACGTTCTGCCTCAGCTCAGCGAGGCAACGAGACCTGCCATCGTTGCCCTGGCCGAGCTGCCACTGCAGATCAAGGGGTTTGGGCCGGTGAAGCAGGAACATGAGGTCAAGGCGGCCAAGCGGCGCGAAGAACTGCTCGCGATCATCCGCGCAGGTGGGGCCGAAACGGCACGCGCCGCGGAATAGCTGTCACAGCGCTGACATATTGACTGGGCATAGAGTGTCGCCAAAGCTAGTGTTTTGCGCAGGACGACGCCGCACGGAGCCAATGGGATGGGCCGCAATATCACGCGGGATATCAGCTATTCATATTCCGCCGAGACAAAGGGTGGCCGCGCGCTGATCCGCGTGATGGAGAACAGCACCGGTCGGCTGCGCCTGATCAAACGCGCCAGGGGCTACGAACGCGAGGTTGCACAGGGGCGCGATTTCTTCGACGTCATGGTCGAGCGGTACGGGCTGTCGCTCGAGGTGGTGTCGGGCGCGCTGGCCCGGCTCCCGCATGATGGGCCGTAGATCATGATTGCCAATCACCCCTACGGCATCCTCGACGGGTTGATGATGGGTCATATTTTGGCCCGCACCCGCGGCGATTTCCGCATTCTTGCCAATTCGGTCTTTCGAAAGGCCGAGGAGTTGAACCGGGTTGTCCTGCCGATCAGCTTTGACACCACCAAGGAGGCGCTGGCGCTCAACCTTGCGACGCGCAAGACCGCGCTGAGCTATCTGCGTGACGGGGGCGCGATCGGCGTGTTTCCGGGCGGCACGGTCAGCACGGCGGCGCGGCCCTTTTCGCACCCGATGGATCCCGGTTGGCGCAGTTTCACCGCGCGGATGATCGCGAAATCCGGGGCCACGGTCGTGCCACTCTATTTCGATGGTCACACCAGCCGGCTGTTCCAGATCGCCAGCCACATGCATTCCACGTTGCGCATGGGCCTGCTGATCAAGGAGTTCCGCAAACGGGTCGATACACCGGTTCGGATCGCCGTTGGCGCGCCCATCGGTCGCGACGTGCTCGACCCATTGGCAAAAGACGGCAAAGCGATGATGGATTTCCTGCGAAAAGCAACGTATGAGCTTTCCACGGACCCCGAGAAGCGATTTGATCTGGGGTATGAATTCGAAGAACGGCATCGGTCGTGAACCGGTGCCTCAGAGGCACCGGAACAGATGACTGTTGGGATTTTTGATAGCGGATTGGGCGGCTTGACCGTGCTGGAGGCGGCGCAGGCACGCCTTCCCGAGGTGCCCTTTGCCTATCTGGCGGATAGTGCGCATGCGCCCTATGGCGTGCGGACCGCCGACGATATCTACGATCTGACCTGCACGTCGGTCTCGCGTCTTTTCGACGCCGGCTGCGATCTCGTGATCCTTGCCTGCAACACGGCGTCGGCGGCGGCGTTGCGGCGTATGCAGGAATCCTGGGTGCCCGAGGACAAACGCGTGCTGGGGGTGTTCGTGCCCCTGATCGAGGCGATGACCGAGCGCCAATGGGGCGACAACTCGCCGCCGCGCGAGGTCGATGTGAAACATGTCGCTCTCTTTGCAACGCCGGCCACCGTGGCCAGCCGCGCATTTCAGCGCGAGCTGGCGTTTCGGGCGATTGGCGTCGATGTCGAAGCGCAGGCCTGTGGCGGCGTGGTCGATGCCATTGAAGACGGTGACATGATCCTTGCGGAGGCGCTGGTGCGCAGCCATGTGGACGCGTTGAAGCGCAAGATGCCGGAGCCGGATGCGGCAATCCTGGGCTGCACCCACTATCCGCTGCTGCAGGATACCTTTCAGGATGCCCTGGGCTCGGAGGTGCGGGTTTTCAGCCAGGCCGCGCTGGTGGCGGACAGTCTTGCCGATTACCTCGCGCGTCATCCGGAGATGATCGGGGCAGGTGACGGCAGCTTTCTGACCACGGGCGATCCGCGGCGTGTGAGCGACCGGGCGACACAGTTTTTGCGACGACAGATCACCTTTGATCCTGCCTGAGCATTTCAACTTTTTCGAGACGGACCTTCCATGACCTATTCCATCGCGATCCTCGGTGCCTCTGGCTACACCGGGGCAGAACTGATCCGGCTGATTGCCGAACACCCTGATCTGAAGATCACCGCCCTTGGCGCGCATTCCAAGGCTGGCCAGACCATGGCCGCGGTGTTCCCGCACCTGCGCCACCTCAAGCTGCCAGCGCTTTTGCAAATCGACGAAATCGACTTTGCAAACATCGATCTGTGCTTTTGCGCCTTGCCGCACAAGACCAGCCAGCAGGTGATCTCGAAACTGCCCGCCACCCTGAAGATCGTCGACCTGAGCGCGGATTTCCGGCTCCGGGATCCAGCGGCCTACACGCAATGGTATGGTAACGATCACACCGCGCTCGAGCACCAGAAGGAGGCAGTTTACGGGCTGACCGAATTCTACCGGGAAGAGATCGCGGCCGCGCGTCTGGTGGCGGGCACGGGCTGCAATGCGGCGACCGGTCAGTTCATCCTGCGCCCCCTGATCGCGACGGGCCTGATCGATCTCGATGACATCATTCTCGACCTCAAATGCGCGGTATCGGGGGCCGGGCGGAGCCTCAAGGAGAACCTGCTGCACGCGGAGCTGTCGGAGGGCTACCACGCCTATGCGGTTGGCGGCACGCATCGGCACCTGGGGGAATTCGATCAGGAATTCAGTGCCTTGGCGGGCAGACCGGTGAAGGTGCAATTCACACCGCACCTGATCCCGGCCAATCGCGGCATCCTGGCGACGGCCTATGTCAAAGGGGCGGCAGAGGCGATCCACCGCGCGCTGGCCGATGCCTATGCCGATGAGCCCTTCATCGAGGTTCTGCCGCTCGGCGAGCCCCCCAGCACGCACCATGTGCGGGGCTCGAACTTTTGCCACATCGGCGTTGCTGCGGACCGCATCGAGGGCCGCACAATCCTCACCGGCGCGCTCGATAACCTGACAAAAGGTAGCAGCGGGCAAGCGTTGCAAAATGCCAACCTGATGTTAGGTATTGAAGAGACCACGGGGCTCATGATGGCGCCTCTTTTCCCGTGAGGATGGATGAAAAGTCTCAAGAAACAGCGCAGGATACAGATCATCGCCGTCGCGGCGGTGGCGCTTGCGCTGTCGACGGCACTCATCGGCTACGCGATGCGCGACGGAATCAATTTCTTTCGCGCCCCTAGCCAGATTCTGGCGGAACCGCCTGAGCCGACCGAGGTTTTCCGCATCGGAGGGCTGGTGGAAGAAGGCTCCATCGTGCGGGGACAGGGCGAAACGATCCGTTTCAGCGTGACCGATGGCGGAGCTGTGGTGCCGGTGACTTATACCGGTGTCCTGCCGGATCTCTTCGAGGAGAACCAGGGGATGGTGGGTACCGGTCGTTACATTAACGGCGTCTTTGAAGCCTCTGAAATCCTTGCTAAACATGACGAGACCTACATGCCCGCCGAAGTGGTGGACGCGCTCAAGGAGCAGGGCGTCTACAAGGACCCGAACGGATAACACCGTACGGTGGTTAAGAACGCTGACTTTCCGACACGTTAACCAATAAACGGCCTTATCCGCCGCGATATGACGCGAGCGGAGGGCAGATTACATGCAGACGGTCAGAGAGATCGCGACGGAAATCGTCGCGCGCGAAGGCGGCTTCGTGAACGATCCGGACGATCCGGGCGGGGCGACGAATTACGGTGTGACGATCCACACGATGCGGGCCCTGGGCATCGATCTCGACCGCGACGGTGTGGTGACGATTTCGGATGTGCGCGCGCTGACCCGGCAGCACGCCATCGAGATCTTTGAAAAACACTACTTCGAAAAGCCCCTGATCGCGCTGCTGCCGCCGGTGCTGCAGGCATCGGTCTTTGACATGTAAGTGAATGCGGGCAGCAACGCGGTGAAGATCCTGCAACGGCTGCTGCGCGACATGGGGCACAAGATCGCCGTGGATGGCATTCTGGGGCCGCAGAGCATCGCCGCGGCGCAGGCGGCCTATCTTGAGGCCCCCGATCATCTGGCGGATGCCTACGGTATTGCGCGGCGCAACTGTTACTTCCGTCTTGCCGACCGGCGGGCGGCCAGCCGGAAATACGCCCGGACCCGCGCCGGCGGCAAGGGGGGCTGGATCAAACGGGCGGAGGAGTTCATCTCCGAACGCTATCACATGACAGAGCAGCAGTTTAAGCAGAGGGTCGCGGCATGGGTCTGATATCGGGCATACTCAACGTCATTTTCGGGAACGATCGCAACGTGATCATGGAAACGGCGGAAGTCTTTCGGGAGAACACCGAAGAGGGCGCTGCGCGCTCACAGGAGCTGCGGCTCGAGGCGATGAAACAATTCGCGCGGGAGTTCGAAAGCTCCAAGCAGAGCTGGTTCGACCGGGTCATGGACGGGGTCAACCGCCTGCCGCGACCGGCGCTGGCCCTGGGAACGCTGGGGCGTTTCGTGGCGGCAATGATCGATCCGATCTGGTTCTCGGCGCGCATGCAGGGGATAGCGCTGGTGCCCGAGCCGCTGTGGTGGCTGCTGGGGGTCATCGTTTCCTTTTACTTCGGCGCGCGGTACCAGGTCAAAAGCCAGCAATTCCAGAGATCCATCGCGCAGACGATGTCGCTTGCGCCGCGGGTGGTGGAAAACCTCTCGGCCCTCCGGGCGCTGCGTCCGACCTCGCCGGGTCTGGCCGATACCGGGCATGATGCGCGCCTATCGACCCTGTCGGTGATGCCGGACGACAACTCCGCGCTTGTCGACTGGCGGCGACAGCACCCGCCAGCCGCGACAAAGTGAACCACGGATTGGCGCGATTGTCATTGGAAGCCTCTGCCTAGCCCCGTATACTTGCGGGTATGATCACAGAGTTCGGACATTTCGCGCTGATCCTGGCCTTTCTCGTGGCCATTGTTCAGATGGTGGTGCCTCTGGTCGGGGCGCATAAGCGCTGGCCCTCATGGATGGCGGTGGCCGAACCCGCGGCCTCGGCGCAGTTTCTGCTGACGGCTTTTGCCTTTGCCGCACTAATGTATGCCTTCATCACGTCGGATTTCAGTCTACGGCTGGTCACCCTGAACAGCCATTCCGCCAAGCCGATGATCTACAAGATCAGCGGAACATGGGGCAACCACGAAGGCTCCATGCTGCTCTGGGTACTGATCGTGACGCTGTTCGGCGCGATGGCGGCGTGGTTCGGGGGCAACCTGCCGCCCACGCTGCGCGCCCGCGTTCTGGCGGTGCAGGCGGCCATTGGTGTTGCCTTCTTCGCCTTCATTCTCTTTACATCGAACCCGTTCCTACGGCTGGCGGTGCCGCCCTTTGACGGGCAGGACCTGAACCCGCTGCTGCAAGACCCCGGTTTGGCGTTTCATCCGCCTTTCCTGTACCTGGGCTATGTCGGTCTGAGCATGGCCTTCAGCTTCGCGGTGGGCGCGCTGATCGAAGGCCGGGTCGATGCCGACTGGGGGCGCTGGGTGCGACCGTGGACGCTGGCCGCCTGGGACGTCCTGACCATCGGCATGGCGCTAGGGTCCTGGTGGGCGTACTACGAACTGGGCTGGGGTGGCTTCTGGTTCTGGGACCCGGTGGAGAATGCCTCCTTCATGCCGTGGTTGCTGGCGGCAGCGCTGCTGCACTCGGCCATCGTGGTGGAGAAACGCGAAGCGCTGAAGAGCTGGACAATCCTGCTGGCCATCCTCGCCTTCGGCTTCTCGCTCATCGGTACGTTCATCGTGCGCTCCGGCCTGCTGCCCTCGGTGCACGCCTTTGCCAATGATCCGGAACGGGGCGTGTTCATCCTGATGATCATGGGCTTTTTCATGGGCGGCGCGCTGATCCTCTTTGCTCTGCGGGCAAGTGCCATGGAGGCCAAGGGCGTCTTTGGCCTTGTCAGTCGCGAGAGCGCGCTGCTGGCCAATAACCTGTTGCTCGCGGTCAGTTGTTTCGTGGTCTTTGTCGGCACCATGTGGCCGCTGGTGGCCGAGATGTTCTTTGACCGCAAACTCAGCGTTGGCCCGCCTTTCTTCAACATGGCGTTTTCGCCTTTCATGCTGGTGCTGGGACTGATCCTGCCGATCGGCTCTGCGATGCCCTGGAAACGGGCGCGGCTGATCCGCGCGATGCGCCCGCTGCGCTATGTCTTCGTTCTGGCGCTGGCCATCGGCGGGCTTGCCTACGCGATGCAGAGCGGACGCACGCTGCTGGGGCCGATTGGCATGTTCCTCGCAGCCTGGGTGGTGATGGGCACGATTGTCGATCTCGTGCAACGCACCGGTCGGGGGGCAGGGCGGCTGGGGCGCCTGATGCGGTTGCCCCGGGCCGACTGGGGCAAGATGGTCGCCCATGCCGGGCTTGGGATCACGATGATGGGCGTTTCGGGCCTGATGGCGTGGCAGCAGGAAGACATCCGCGTCGCGCAGTTCGGCGAGCCGTTCGAGGTTGGCAGCTACACGCTGACCCTGAACGATGTCGTGAACAGCGAAGGGCCGAATTACATTGCTACCACGGGCTACATCACACTGGCCCGGAACGGGCGCGAAATCTCTGAGCTGCGGCCCGAAAAACGGATCTACCCGGTGGCGCAGATGCCCACGACGGAGGCCGCCATCGACTATGACCTGGCGCGCGATGTCTATGTGGTGATCGGTGATCAGCAGGCGCAGGGCGGCTGGGCGGTGCGGACCTATATCAAGCCTTTCACCAACTGGATCTGGATAGGCTCCGCACTCATGTCGCTTGGTGGCTTGCTGAGCCTCTCCGACCGGCGGTTCCGCGTCGCGGCAGGCGCGCGCAAGGCACCTGCGGCGGTGCCTGCGGAATGAAACGGCTGGCCCTCCTCCTGGCGTTTGTCGCGAGCCCGCTCTGGGCGCTCGACCCGACGGAGATGCTGGACGATCCGGCACTGGAAGCGCGGGCCCGGGCGCTTGACCATGCCTTGCGCTGTGTTGTCTGCCAATCGGAATCCGTGGCCTGGTCCAACGCCAGCTGGGCCGAGGATGCGCGCCGCACCGTGCGCGAGTTGGTGGCGCAGGGGGCCAGCGACGAGGCGGTGATCGATTTCTTTGTTGCGCGCTATGGCGAGTTCGTTCTGATGTCGCCCCGGGCCAGCGGGTCCAACTGGGTCTTGTGGGCGGCGGGTCCGGCCATGCTGCTGCTGGCGATGGGCGTGGGATATGGCTATCTGCGCAGCAGATCCCGCTCCGTCGCGCCGCAAGAGGCCGCCCTTTCGGAGGCGGAAGAGGCGCGTCTGCGCGAAATCCTGAAAGATTGACGCCTCGTTGCTCTTTTCTGAACCGACCAGTTTGATATGACAGGGCAAGCCTGAGGAAAAGGACGCCACATGGACTATCAGACGCTGACCTATACGCTGCAAGACGGCGTTGCCACCATCACGCTCAACCGACCGGAAAAAATGAACGCGCTCAGCACCCAGATGCGCGCCGAAATTTCCTATGCCGTATCCGAAGCCGGCAAGGTGGCGCGGGTGGTGGTGATCACCGGGGCGGGCAAGGCCTTTTGCTCCGGTCAGGACCTGGGCGACCGGGTGAGTGCGGCGAACCTCGACCTGGAGCGCACGCTGCGTGACGAGTACCAGCCGATGCTGCATGCGATTGTCGAGTGCCCGGTGCCGACAATTGCCGCCGTGAACGGCCCGGCCGCGGGGGCAGGCGCAAACTTGGCGCTGGCCACGGATGTGGTGATCGCAAGCGAGAGCGCCTATTTCCTGCAGGCCTTTGCACGGATCGGCCTGATTCCGGATGCGGGTGGCACATATGTCATGCCCCGCACGATGGGGACGGCCAAAGCCATGGGGGCGGCGCTTTTTGCGGACAAGATCACCGCGCGGCAGGCGGATGACTGGGGCATGATCTGGGAAGCGGTGCCGGATGAGGCGTTTGACGCGCATTGGAAAGCGCGTGCGGCGCATCTCGCACAGGGGCCGACCGCCGCCTATGCCGCGATCAAGAAGGTCATTCGCGGCAGCTGGGACAACTCCATGGAAGATCAGCTGACGCTGGAGGCGAAACAGCAGGGCCAATGCGGCAAATCGCGCGATTTCAAGGAGGGTGTGCTGGCCTTTACCGAAAAACGCGCGGCGCAGTTCGAGGGCCGCTGACCTCAGTCCCTGCCCGGAACGAAGCGTTCCACCAGAAGCACATCGTCCACTGTCAGGCGGGGACCATCCGCACAGGCGACAATGGCCACGGCGACGCCATCGGCATGTACTGTCTGCACGCCGCCCGCGACATCCGTGATGGTGATGGTCGGGGGCCTCTCGCCCTTGTCATAGACCACGGCGATCTTGTCTTCATCCTCGGCCACGTCCGGGATGATGGCACCCTCCGGTCCGCTGATGGGCGTGTTTGCCACCGGCATCCGCCTGGCCAGAGATTTGTCGTTCCAAAAAGAGCCGTCCACCTGACGTACCATCCGCGCCTCGCCACTTTACCAATCCGCGATGATGCACGTCATGTACATACGAGCGTCCTGTGCGCCCGACCCCGCGTAACCCATTCAAACAGCACGGAAGGTCCGGGAGAATGATGCGGCCCCTCAAGAGGGGGCGCAGTGTGGACCGGTCCATGCAACCGACGCCACTACCTAAAGCGTCGCCGTGAAAGGGGTCAAGAAATCCGGGCTATTATGCAGCGGTCCGAAACAATGACACATTTCGAACACATTTCGCTGAGGGGTTCGGAGACAGTGCAGGCTCGGTCCATCGGCAATCGCGACGGAAAGGGCGCTTTGTTCACCCGGTAAGGCCAGGGGTGATTCGCCGTGTAGTCTGACCTGCGCCCGCAAGGCGGACGCAGGCCGGGATGGATCAGCGGTTTTCGATATCCACGTAGCTGCGCGAGGTCTCGCCAAGGTAGAGCTGGCGCGGGCGACCGATCTTGTTCTGCGGGTCGGCAATCATTTCTTTCCATTGGGAAATCCAGCCTACCGTGCGGCTGAGCGCAAAGATCGGGGTGAACATCGAGGTGGGGAAGCCCATCGCCTCGAGAATGATGCCCGAGTAGAAATCCACGTTCGGGAAGAGCTTCTTGTCGGCGAAGTAGGGATCGGCCAGCGCTGCGGTCTCCAATTCCTTGGCGACCTGCAGGATCGGGTTGTTTTCCACGCCCAGCAGGTCGAGAACCTCGTCCGCGGATTGTTTCATCACCTTGGCGCGCGGGTCGAAGTTCTTGTAGACCCGGTGGCCAAAGCCCATCAGGCGGAAGGGATCGTTCTTGTCCTTTGCACGGGCGATGAATTCCGGGATCCGATCAACCGTTCCGATTTCGTTCAGCATCTCCAGGCACGCCTGGTTTGCGCCCCCATGCGCCGGTCCCCAGAGGCAGGCCACACCGGCGGCGATACAGGCAAAAGGGTTGGCCCCGGACGAGGACGCAAGGCGCACCGTCGAGGTCGAGGCGTTCTGCTCGTGATCGGCGTGCAGGGTAAAGATGCGGTCCATCGCGCGGCTGAGGATCGGGTTGACCTCGTAATCCTCGGCGGGCACGGCAAAGCACATGCGCAGGAAGTTCGACGCATAGTCGAGATCGTTGCGCGGGTAGATGAACGGCTGGCCAATCGAGTACTTATAGGCCCAGGCCGCAATCGTCGGCATCTTGGCGATCAGGCGGATCGAGGCGACCTCGCGCTGGTGATCGTCGTGGATATCGGTGCTGTCATGGTAGAAGGCCGACAGCGCGCCCACCACACCGACCATGATCGCCATCGGATGCGCATCACGGCGGAACCCGCGGAAGAAGTTGATCATCTGCTCGTGCAGCATCGTATGATGCGTCACCAGCAGTTCGAATTCCTCCAGCTGGGCCGCGGAGGGCAGTTCGCCGTAGAGCAGCAGGTAGCAAACCTCGAGATAATGCGACTGGCTGGCAAGCTCGTCGATCGGGTAGCCGCGGTGCAGCAGTTCGCCCTTGTCCCCATCGATGAAGGTGATGGTGCTGTCGCAACTCGCTGTGGAGGTAAAGCCGGGATCATAGGTGAACACGCCTGCCTGACCGTACAGCTTGCGAATGTCGACCACATCAGGCCCGGCAGTTGGCGTAAAGATCGGCAGATCGAAATCCTTGCCGTCAATGCTCAGCTTAGCGGATTTTGTGCTTTCAGCCATGGGAGGTCCTTCCTGTCTTGCTTGCGGGCGTACCCGCCATTCGGCACGTGGCGCGCAGAGCACCCCGGGGCCAATTGGTTGTGCAGGGGTTAGCCTGCGTCCTCAGCTGCATCTGTCAAACGGGCGAGGGTCTCATCTTGGCCCAGAACCAGCATCATGTCGAATACCGAAGGGGTAACGGCCCGACCTGCAAGCGCGGCGCGCAGCGGGCCTGCCAGTTTCCCGAACTTCGTGTCCCTGCTTTCCGCAAAGTTGTTCAGGATCCCCTCCAGATTTTCTCTGCTCCAGCTATCAGTTTGCAGCTGCGGCGTCAAATCCTTGAGTATACCACGGGATACCGGATCAAGGTTCCTTGCAGCCTTCTCATCCGGCTCGATCGGGCGGGATGTCAGGGCAAAGTGAGCCTTTTCAAGGAGTTCCGGGAGTGTCTTTGCGCGTTCTTTCACGCAATAGAGCGCGCGGGCCAGCATATCAGACTGACCTTGCGTCAGCGGTTGCGCCTCCGTTGCAGCCAGATAAGCGGTGATTTCTTGCTGCAGCGCGGCGTCATCGGCCTGCGCGATGTGCTGGCCGCAGAGGTTTTCAAGCTTTTTGAGATCGAAGCGCGCGGGGCTTTTGCCGATGCCGCCCAGATCGAACCACTCCCGCGCCTGCGCGTCAGTGAAAAATTCGTCATCCCCGTGGCTCCAGCCGAGACGCGCGAGATAATTGCGCATGCCCGCCGCAGGATAGCCCATTGTCTGGTATTCCTGCGCGCCAAGCGCCCCATGCCGCTTGCTGAGCTTCTTGCCATCGGGCCCGTGGATCAGCGGGATATGCGCCCAGACCGGCACGTCCCAGCCCATGGCCTCATAGATCATCATCTGACGCGCCGCGTTGTTGAGGTGGTCGTCCCCCCGGATCACATGGGTCACGCCCATATCGTGGTCATCGACAACAACCGCCAGCATGTAGACGGGCGTGCCATCGGAACGTAACAGCACCATGTCATCGAGCTGGTCGTTGCGGATGGTGACATCCCCCTGCACCTGATCGCGGATCACGGTCTCACCCGTTTGCGGGGCCTTGATCCGGATCGCAAAGGGCATGTCGGGATGGGTGGCAGGATCGGCATCGCGCCAGGGAGAGCGGTAGAGCGTGCTTTGC
>ERZ1740065.1648-NODE-1648-length-13552-cov-12.702082_pt1 | contig 13552 bp, 8 predicted proteins | sample MGYA00581738_ERZ1740065 | MGnify/ENA primary metagenome ERZ1740065 (study PRJEB43018, sample SAMN04849749) | marine metagenome | isolation source: floating plastic debris | place: Pacific Ocean | collected 2008-09-01 | study: EMG produced TPA metagenomics... | reverse complement strand
ACCAACTCCCGCTAATTATCACTTCATTATCACATGGCCTGGTTCTGTTGGCTTATGTGGTCTAAATAAAACTTTCAAATGTTTTTGTTTTTTCTCCTCCCCCCCCCCCCCTCCACCCAATGCAGTTTCATATATGAAAACATTTAGAACCAAAAAGACCAGATATTCAGTTTTTTTCTAAACTTTGCGAAGCTATAGCTTCCTACAGCTAACGTTATGTCATCTCACATTTGAGCTCAGCTCAGCAATATCTAACCAATAAGCCGCAAAAGAACGGTAGGAAACCAATAAGAATAATTTAGCCCTCAATCTTCGCAGCAAATATACTGGAGGGTTGGGGGAACGCGAGAGACTTGCCGTCTATGTACAGCATTCACATTGTTCCAGTTGCCATTTTGAGGGACAATGAGATTACGACTATGTATTCAAACAAACTCAACTTGTGCGCGAGCTGGAGTTTTCCCCTCCTGATTCTCTGATGTCATCACTGGCGTATCATCTGTAGCGTCTTGTCTCTAGCGTATGATCTTTGGCTTTGTGGTGTATTACAGGAGACGGATGGATACTCAGGTTCTGATATCCGACTTGTAGCCAAAGAAGCGGCCATGCGACCAGTCAGGAAGGTCTTCGAAATTCTGGAGCATCACACAGACGGTGTGTATTTCAGCTGGTGACTTTGTACCCCAGAGATTTGATTGGTTGCAGCAGTTGACCTTATTTATGTTTTAGCTGACGATCTCCATATAAAACTAGACCCAGTAACAACGGCAGACGTCCGAGCGGCCATCGCCCATACGAAACCGTCTGCGAGACTTCTAACAGAGAAGTACAAAAGGTGGCAGCAGGAGTACGAATCTGTGTAATAGTGAACAGTAACTGAGAGAGACAGTCAAGCTGGCAGCAACTAACGCGTATGTGGACAGGCCTCTATTGTGTGCGCTTCATCACATTCTATATCTGAACATTAGAGCGGAGTTCGCTGTCCAATGGGATGCTCATAGTATATCAACTGCCTTCATATCTATGCACAAATTTATTTTTTGTGACTTTGTTGGATTTTTATTTTCGTCATTTGCTCAACATACCCGTTGATGAGAGTTTGTTCCTCTCGTTATGGCATACTGTCTGTTTGCAATGTTTCAACATACATGTATAACTGACCCTTTTTGTTGTTGATGGAATTTTATTAGAAAGAGGTGCCTTTCAATATGTTATCATCCTGTTTATATATGATTTAATAACAGCATGTGATAAAATTTTGAAGTAATCGATGAGATGACGACCAGCAGGTTTACTGATCTGATTCAAGGTCTCCATGTTATCGTGCTCACCGCTATGTTGGCATGCTTTTTCACAGCAGGATTTTCATCGTTGGTTAGTTCAGAGATCTGAAATCGTATTAGCATGATGAACTATTTGATGCAGATATATTCGCTACAACCCGATTGTTACTTCAGTTCACCTTAGAGACATGCTGGCTGAACCATTCCCTGCCCTCAGGAGCCTCAGCCAGGCATGTAATAGCCTTGAGAGCATTGACTCGCACCTCTGATGACCTCCCATCCTCCAGAACATTTACAAGTGGTTCTAGGGCTCCACTACTGATCGCTGTGTATTTCCCTTTGGTAGTTATGGTGATCCTGTAAATACAGACAGGGATTTGACACCTAATGATATTTTACACAGACTGTTGGCAGTATGACGCAATCCATACATCATCAAAGCGCCAGCCGCGTTAGCCCTCACATCGGCGTCATCATCTGACAAGAGTGGAACCAGTGCTTGCACTGTGCTGACTTCCACAGCCTTATTTTTACCCGCCAAAGGGACACTGAAATAGCAATGACCTACATTATATCATGCTGTAGCAACCCTACAGTTTTGGGTGGTATCAACTTGAATACCTGAGATCCATGATATTCCTGGCAGCTTTGGCCTTGATCTCAACATTTTCATGTGATAGAAGTTGAGTAAAGACTTCCATTGCAGCCGATGCCAATGCGTCTGCTGTGTCGACCACCATTGAGAAGTGAAGCTCGTCTAACACCAACAGTTTGATCTCGTCTAGCTCCACAGGTAATTTGGCAACCAATTTTGGAACGAGTTTCTCCATCACCAGACCCTCAGCACCAGATGGTGTCTCAGAAATCATCTTCAGTGTCAAGTGAGCATTCCTCCTGACAATTTCTTCACTGTCGTCCCACAGTTCTGACACGGGGCGAATTATTTCACACTCCAAAAACACCTCTCGTCCGATAGCATGCTCTAGAAAAGTTTTCCATTCATTTCCAACCTGGTTGATTGGTGTTAGATTGTATTCTGGCTATTTACTCACGTGCGATAGTGTGGAGACAGTCAAGAGTCTTCTCTCTAATCGTGACATCACTGTCCTGTAGTAGTTTCTTCAAACTTAGAGCAATGCCTTGTCTCAATGCAGTAGCAATGTGTTCTGGATCATGCAAGTAATCACTCAACGACCGGACAGCGCGCTGCCTAGTCAGTAAGACTGCATCATTGAGCTCTAAGTTCTGAAGTAAAAGAGAACATTTGATGTACTATGGATGTGTAGTCGGTTGTTGCATGAAACTTTAGGTGATGTAGAAATGGCCACAGACCAACCGAGGAATAGCTCCTGCTCCGAATGCCAGCGGTGTTTTAGTTATGTCTATCTGAGGTGGATATTTTGCTGATATCACAGACTGAGAGGTCATGTTGGCTAGAAACACAGCAATATCGATGAAAATCAGTTCTAACCATTACTTCTATTTTTATGGTGTGGGCAAAGGAACATAATATTATAGGCGGCAACATTATTACATATAAAGGTACTCTAAGAGTCAGGTTTTGAACTAAAAAGCATAAATTTTACGTAAATTAGAGTTGGATGGTGTTGATTGTGAATATGACTCACATAACTCAGGTCAGACCTTGCAAATATTTTCTCGGTGTCAGAATCGCGTTTTATCCCCTCTGCCTCCGCTGTCGCTATGAGAAACGACATGATGGTTTTATATCATTGGTTGATGCATAGATATCAGAATTTCAACGTCGTCGTACTTGATGTGTTTATGTACAACTTAGCTTACCTTCTATCGAGAGGTCTATGTTACGCCTACGAACACTACGCACCAACGGTTCGACCGAAATACAAACCGTAAAATCGTTCTATCTGCGCAATGTTTCCAAGTGAGGAATTGTCTTCTCACATCATACCTTCACCAAGAGCAGTATTCGTAAACCGCTCTGCGTTCATCCATCGGGACCAACGTGCCGTGTAGGACTTTGGATAAGGAAGATGTCTTCCAAGCACATTTATGTAGTCACGAGGTAATATTGCATGTACCTAGTGTACGCATGTTTATGTGACATATTACCGCAACACTGATACCAAAGAGCACATGTCTTCATTGCATCTACTTGTATCTGTAGGTCTGCTTGTTCGTACAGCAGACATGATCGGCATAGATATAGTCAAATTTCGCTCATTTATGCATTTTATCAAGCCATAAAAAAGTTAACAACATAGAAACAAGTAATGGATGAGTAATAAAAAATAGTAATAGTCTAGAAGCATTGCACATGAGATAGGGCAGTGGAGACTTCACAAGCATAACATTGTTAGCTGAGTGAAAGCGTGCCTTTAAATATCTTCTTCATAGCAGCACCTACAGTGGCGGGATTTTCTGGATCATCAGTCGTATGATGCACAATCTAAAAGATAATCACTTGCAGCAAATTCTTGTTACACGCATGCAGCTGTGCAACAACTGCAGAAAATAACCTTGAAAAGGAATGGTTGCACATCCGGCAATGATGTGTCATAGATGGTATCGAGTTCCGTCGGAGCAGGCACCTTGGGAACAAACTGCTCGTGATTGTTCATAGCCTCCGTTATTGTAAGCATCTTTGCACAGAGATGTTCACTGAGTTTCTCGGAGAACTGCTGACGCTCTATAAGTAGGCAGTGAGAGTTATTTGGACACCAAGTTGTGTGCTGAATTTTGGAGTTGTCATATCTCAACACAGCAAACTCGGCTATAGTAATAGAATAAAATCTCACACAATCGCCAGACAGGACTATATACATCTTTCTAAATTTATCTCTAGCAAAATGCAGCCCTAATTATTTCATAAGATCGAAGCAGCTGGGCGAGAGCAAGTTCATAGTTGTGACTCCAATCCGCAATGGCAATCTGTCAAGCGTGGCTCTGCTGCCCCCTACATCGCAAAATTCTGTCAAACTGTGCTGGTTTGAAAACTGAATAGCCAAGTCGGTAATATCGATTTAACTGTCCCTTAAAAACTTTTCAGTCATGGAAATTTACAATGCCACTATTACATCACCGCACAGGAACTTCCTGTTCACAATCAACTCCAAGGGTTGGAGAGAGCAGTCGTGGTCGTTGGAAGACTAATACCAACGCTGGTACGGAGAGAGTCTACCTGACAGCCTCTAGAAAACTAGTTAAAACATATTTCATGTATGCTGCGATCAAAATGAAAAACGTATAGAGAAGGCTTGCCTCACAAAGTCTAGCCAGTACCGCGTTCTATACCTGGCTAGTGCTAGTATCAGTAGAGTGTATGGTGATAGGCTATGCATCTCACCGTGTTCGTTGGACAGAGAGATTATGGTGACTGTGATAGACCAGACCTCCCATGGTATGCACTCGGGAGAGAACGGCCAGGCGCTTCGCTTTCTGTGATAAAACTGCAGCTCCACCTGTCAGCAAACGTCAGCGATTAACAATCATCGATCAACCTTCAACTCCACGTCTAGCATCAACGCTGACAGCTACGACCAGCATTGAGATTATCATGATCTGATGAAAATAATAAAAGCTCGCTACCAGTGGTCGGCCGGTTGGTTGAGTATTCGACTCTCATTCTGAAGACTTTCCTTTTTCAGCTCAGAGAAAGTGCAAGATTTCCTGTGTCATTATTTCGTGCAGTAAGCACAGCCTCATTACTAGTTACAGTTCCATTCCTGCACTACTGCAATGCCGGATGACAGCAACTATACTGAGATTGGTCAGTAACAGGATAGCCAAGCTAACCAACAATGTCAGACAGTGTTGAAAGTTGAAACTCTCCTGACACCTCATGCATTTGACTGATGTGAACTGACAAAATTTGAGGGGAGAAATGCCTCTTCTCACACCACTATAGTCCGCATGAATTTCCTCACCAGTTTCTTTCATTCGGCTCCTTTTTTACTTTTCATCACAATTAACTGCGGGTGTGCTGCAGATGTGCTGCAGATGTGCTGCAGGCGTGCTGCAGCCGATGTATGTAGGACAAGCTTACCACGCCGGTGACTGGCTCGTTAAAACTGGCAGCCTCTTTAGCTCTCAGAGCTTCACAGAATAGACCGAGCTCATGTTTCAATCGGTGCTGAAGTATCTGAGACGTCATCCTGACCTGCCTCAGCATGAAAACATCGTCATAAGTACCCGGATACCAGGCGTACAATAATAGCTGTGGATCACTGTGCCTTACATAGGTGAAGTTAATTCTCTCGCAGTCCACATCCTCCACTCCTATGGTACCAATTGAGTACCGAGCACCAGTCTTGTAGTTGAACTGAATAACAGAAATAAAAAACTCGTGAGATGGAAGTGATCAAGTTATGATGGCTCTAAAATAGAGCATAAACCTCAGATCAATCAGGCTCTCTTTTCTACCAAATTTGAATAGAATAACTAATTCTGACCTTGACATTGGCAAACTTGAGCCTCACAAAAAACTGCAGTTTTATTTTATATTCATGTGCATCAAATAATATGCGCTATGCAACTAGGCATCGATCAACCATTTACATAGGAATGACATCAAACTTGATATTGTGTAAGACAACATAAGGATATGATGGTATAGAATAGTATCTACCTTGCCAGAAGATCGGTGTAGAAGAAGAGCATTGAGAAGAGCTACAATCAGAGAGCAGATGTTTAAAAGTAGTCGTGCACAACGCATGTGACTGTGACTGCAACACGATAGGAAAAGTATCATGGTGATGCAATACCACTCTATTATTACCATACTAGTAGCAGTAGATATTCTGCTTCGAATTTTCCCCCTAAAAATCTGATATGATATTCGTAGCTTGGATTACTAATTTCTACATACAGTTAAGCTAGCATACAGTACTCTAGGTAATTCCTAGTTGAGACTCAGTTCGATTAGATTATTGTGAGATTTCAGGTCGCATGTATGAGTATCAACTTACCATGCAGCCCTTCTTCAACTTGATGCCCTTCAACCGTCTAAAATGACACCAAAAGAGCCAGAAATGAACTTATAACAACCAGTGCGTTTCAGTTTCTGTGAGGCTGTCAAGTGCACTTACCAAGTCCAGACGATATGTTCTTGCATTCATGTGGTGGCTTTCAGATAAAATTATCTGAGGATTTATCTGAATTACTGGCCACTACTCATAAGAATAAGTTTAAGCAATTCATGGGGTTCTAAATGAGTTTAAACCGTTATATATAGGATTGAGCTGTGCACATTCCGATCACGAGAAATAGAAATCGTGTTTTCGGTGGTAGGCGGGAGGTAGGAAAGACCGTTGGAAACAGATAGTGACGCCGTAGAATCCGATGGAGCGGAAACGAATGACAATGAGCTTGGCAACTTGTCAATCGTGATCATCAACTCGTTCTCATTAGTACAATAGTACCTCTAATAAACGCCAAACGAATGTATTTCTCTGTTATTCGCTGATATAGAATGCAGCTTGATGGGAGATATTTGGTTTATTTATGGTCAAGATGAAAGCATGCCCAACGACTGTGAAATGTGAAAGATGTGAAACCATGTGAAAGATGAAAGTATCACAAAATGTCGGCGGAAAGGGCGGAGCTTATATTATTTAGCCCAGTATTTTCAATGTCGAGGTCAAAAAGTTTCCATCTGTGGGCACGGCGTGGACGTTCTCTTGTATGATATATGCGAGTGATGATTGTAATGGAAGTATAGTATATGATTGTCTTCAACTAAGTTTCAACGCTAGCTTTCCAGCATAACCGTAAGTGTGCTAATTTTCACGTCAGTTTACCGATTTTATACGCATACTGCTTGATATTGAGATCTAGATGACTGGTGGTGCTTATCATGATTTGATTTGTCTGTTTGATTTGGCTTTTTTTGGTTGAAGGTCCTCATATACTACAATTTAAATATACATCATGACTGACCCACAAGATGATTACACGAAAACGCTGAAACAAGAAGATTTTGGGGTGATTATGAAGAGTATGATGGGAGAAGAGAAGCGAAGGACTGCAAGATTTGTGGAGACGTGGAAACTGATAAAGGCGCAACGACCCAAAGAGGAGTTGATGGTTCAGGCTGCGTTTGAAAGCTGTATGTTTAAGTCAGCTCTTAGCTGCGTAGCAGGTAGATTAAATCTTATTTACTCGCCATATAAATCACTGTATACATGATATCCACATATCTCCTGTTTTAGGATTTGGTATTGGAGTTGTGTTTGGGATATTTACTGCCAGTATCGATCCTATGTCGACATATTCAACAGCGTCTGATAAGCCTCCAACAACGAGGGAATACCTCAGAGAGGCCAAGTCTCGCTCGATGTCTTATGGAAAGAACTTTGCTGTTGTTGGAATGATGTTTGCTGGTATTGAATGCATGGTAGAGAGTGTAAGTAATACAACACACTATTCCATACTGAATTTATGAGATATAGATCAGCATGATGCGTCACCTTTTTGTTTTTGAGTTGGAAAACCAACCACTCGGATCAAAGCACTTTTAACCTGCTCATCACACACCATGGTCTCAGACACGGATAGTTGTAGTTAGTTATAGAGTATAAGTTTGTTGCTCTAGGTTGAGTTTTGTGTTACTGTACCCTCTTGTGGTTTCAGTTGATAAGGAGTAACTTTACACACCATTCATAGGGCTTACATTGAATGGCATTCTGCTGATCTCCTCTGTTTTATATCCATTCACCAATGACTGGTATGATTCCAGTATAGAGGAAAGACAGAGCTGGCCAATGGCACCATATCTGGTGCCATCACAGGAGGTCTTCTAGGATTCAGAGGTAATTGGTTTTAACTACCCAGACCAGTTTGCCGGGTCCCCTCGCCATCTCTGCATATACGTCTCGTATTTTCCAGCTGGTCCACAGGCTGCTGTGATTGGAGCAGCAGGCTTTGCAGCATTCTCAACTGTGATAGACTACTATCTCCGCGGACACTGATCAACGACTGATTTATTGATAATATATTATCCTCACATTAATCAATACAAATCAATGTTAGAAACCCCACAATGTAACTGGCGCGAGTCTTAAGACTTGGCCATCTTTGGTATCTTAGTGTAGATGTATACGGCTACTGACAGTATGAGGCTCCAGATTCTACGCGCCCACTCCACCTTGGTACTGGCCAGTCTTATAAATACAAGGAACATCACCACCATCCAGAACCTGTCAGCCAGCTTGATCCTAGGCAAAATGAAGACGTATCAATCGACTACCATTCACCTGCCCGCATACTTCAGTTAGTGCATCAGGGGAAATGTTCCGAGCATCACCAATTTTGTTCCATTATTTAAACTTAGGTACTTAAGTACCCAACCGCTGTATAGATAGCTCACCTGTGTATGGCCCTCCTGGCAGCGGGCATGCCTGACAATGGCTCCTTGGCCACATACTGCTTCACCCCGAGGCAGAGACCCTCAATATAAGTCGGCCAGTGAGTGCAGGACGTATCAATACCGAAAACCTACAATCAGACGTCATTGAGTTGTGAGCAGCGCGATGTAAATGGTACTGAGATCGGCATACAATCCAGGAGATACAGTAACTATAGAATTCTAGGAAATGCAGCTGCATACACCGCAAAACGAGGAATTTTGCAACCATTATTTTTGCCTTTTCATCTGCAATGAAACTTTGGAAAAATATGTTGTGTTTCTTACAATTAGTATAGAGACAATTGACGGAGGAGAGCAATATTTACATGTTCAATTTTTGTGATCGGCCAAAATTTCTCAAAAACAAAATTTGGCTAACTACTCACCGGTCATAGCATACAACTTCTAAATGAAAAACATCTATGCACTGGGCGTAACTTGGAAGTCCAAATCAGCAACGGTTTTCAATTAAATTAGTTTAATCAAGAATTTACTGTAAGAAAAGAAACTAATTATGCTATTTCATGTGAGCAGTAAACATGGCCTCCGCTCTCCATGTCACATGGGTATCCAGATATAAACAGAAAAATACAAAGTTCTTCACTGAATGCAGACCCCAATAACGTCCTAGAGGAGAATCCTAAATACTCAAGTCTACAAAATAAGTAGTAGAGAGCAGGGTCTGTCCTGGAAATAAGCTATATAGGCCTGGTAAAATAGTATATTAATGATATACCTCGACTATAGGCCTGGTATAATAGTATAATAATTATATACCTCGACTATAGGCCTGGTATAATAGTATAATAATTATATACCTCGACTATAGGCCTGGTATAATAGTAGAATATTTATATACCTCGACTCATCATACTCAATGTCTCGGAGTCTCTGAGTTTAGGGGTAATGATGAGTACCTTTTTGTCTGCAGAGGAGAGTTTTGACATGAGTTCCTTCACATTGCTGTTCTCTATCATCCAATCACGGCAGGTGAAGTACTGGACAATGTTGAGCAGCTTGAGGAACTGCTTGTTTGAGTTCACATAACTGAAATACAAGAGAGCATCATTGAAATATCAACAGAACTTCTTCAACTTGAAACGTGTCACTTCGGGAGATAAATATACATCAGTATTATATATATACACAGAGGCTAGTAGTAAACTCTGAAGCTGTCACGAGGTGATGACTGTGTACTACAGTACTACAGTACTACAGTACTACAGTCAATCAATGTATATTAGAGTGTGCGTGGAGAGTATATTAAAGTGTGCATGGAGAGTATATTAGAGTGTGTGTGGAGAGTATATTAGAGTGTGTGTGGAGAGTATATTAGAGTGTGCGTGGAGAGTATATTAGAGTGTGTGTGGAGAGTATATCAGGTTGTAACTCACTGAGGGGACCTGCCCAGCAGCAGGTTGATGACATCAGCGATGTAGGCGGGAGCAGTGTGCAGTAACAGCCCCTTTAGACTGTACACCAAACTAGAAACAAATCGGAGAGGTTCAGATGTATCAACAAACCTACTGTCCTCTGATTGGCTGGCTGGATGCCAGTAGCCTACCTGCTATTGGTCATTGAGGCTTTGGGAACTCGCAGCACGTAACTCAATGGATTCTTGCGGAATGATGAACATACAAATTCCTCTGTAAAAGTAGCACTGCATTTTAATCGAGTTATTCTAAGATTAACTAAGATTAAATGCCCAGAAGATCAATTTCATGCCACAAGATTAATCTTGTGGCTATTTGAGGGTAAATTTCACTGATAAACCAAGAGTAGCATGCTACAAAGATCTGTGAACTAGCATGATTGTTTATTCATCTAAGAAAACTCAAAACCAGTGCAGTTGAATAACACTAATGACCCACCTAAAACGTTACAGTGATGTCAGCTGCTGCAGCTGGTAGCAATGATACTGTTGTGAATTCTACAGCTCAGGAACTAGTTTTTGGTGGCAGGATTAAAATAAGATTAGTAAAAGACTAAAAATATTGATAGGAAGATTAATCGAGATTAATTATTTTGAAGAAATGCAGCACTATGTAAGAATACAGTACAGTAATAGTCAGTGATACACACATCATGCTGCATGAGTTCGTTTAGATAACTCTGCGGTCAAAGATGTTCTCCTTCCTAAGATACTAAGGCCTTAGGCCTGAGGCCTGATTTTTGACAATGTAAGAATGACATGCAATCAGCAGCATCATGAGAGATGCTGGCTGTGCCTAAGTGACTGAGAGTGAGGCTAGGTAGCTACACTTCTGGAGCTGACTTGCACGGTGGTATTTACTACTGTACTACAGGCAGACGGGAGGAGAAAACTCCGCTGGCGTTAGTCCTAGTAAAGGGAAGAAATCGCACAGAACAATCTCAATAAATATCACTGTATGGAGTTATCTTCTCTACATATCACATGTAGCAGCAATTGCAGCCACACTTTTGTGTAACAATTATGAGAATAGTGAGTGAGATACAGGTCAAGGTGAGATAAAGGTCAACATGAGGATATTTACCTAAAGACTGCCAGGTGAGGCGGCGGCTGGAGTTACTGATGAGGTTGTAGACCCTGGTGGAGCTGTCACTCGAGGTCCTTGCAGCCTGGTACCAGGCGACGGCCACCATCGTATTGACGACAGTGTCAGCGGGTATCAGTTCGGCCGTAGACTTGGGATTGCCTTTCAACACTCGCAGCTGACCTTTACCGGACTGGAAACGAGTGGTGCACAATTACTGGATACTGTTAAACAGGACATCTTTGCGAGCATAATCTTTGCATCTTTGTCTGTGATAAATTTTGCCAGAATATATTTTTGAATTTCTTGTTGCTAAAGTATAGACAATCAATCTACAGAGAATTATTTGCATGTCCGATCTTTGCTATCAGGCTGAAAATTCTCAAAAACACAAAAATTAGACAAACACAGAAATTTCCTGTTTTACAAAACAGAATTCAAAATGCGGTCAGTGATGAAATTTAGGTCATAGGTCATAGGTCATATGTGTCAGTAGATGAGGAGGATGGCAGGAGATACTTACAGCGCGTACGATAGGGACAATTCCATTGGGGCTGTCTATCCAGTCCTGTAATAGTATAAGCATATCCATGGGTAAAGCAGTAACGATGGTATCTCATTGGAATTTACTGATCACTGACAGGAAATGGCTCTCTCCACGTTGATCCTATCAGAGAAGGTCTGACAATGGATATGGGGAGGCCAGAAAATTCTTCTTCGATCAGAAACTCGGCAAGCGCTTTGGTATATGTGTATGAGTTGGCGTGACCTTTCGTCAAAAACTTCTCCATATCGTGGAATATGTCATCGGCAAGCCATCTGCAAGAATGGAAGAAATAGTAGGCATACTGTCACAAGTAACAGCATAGATCCCGAGTATTGCATCACCTACTCGCTAGCATTCAAGAGTCTATCTGGGTGCAGGGCTGGTCGGTAGACCATCTCACTGATTGTAGGGTGGTTACAGCCAACATACACACTGGACAAGTGTACAATAGAACATATGTTGGAACTTCTCTTCAATAAATTGTAGAGGTTTCTAGTGCCATGAACATTAACTTCTACAGATTCCCTGTAATAATAGAAATGAAATTCATAGGTTGTGGTATGCAGCCGACACCTAAATTCACTGCATGTAGTATATCGTACCTCAAGTTGGACTCGCATTTCGAAACCTGAGCCAAATGGAAGACAACTGTCACCTCCTCAAGCAAAAGTTGCCTGTCAGATTGCTTCAAACCCAGATCCGTCTGGGTCACATCCCCCTCAAGTACTCTAATATTTTCGGAAAAGTGTTGGTCTTTTTCTCTCAGTTTCTCAAACACCTAAATGTCCACATTACCACCAACATGTTATACAACAATAGGAGTCATACAGGAGTATAACAGTGTTCTTGTAGCAAAAATCACAGTACCTTGCTCTGAAGTATATAGGAAATTCTATCTTCTACATTGGAATGATCGCCTTTCCGTACAAGCACATACAGGGTATGCAAATCAGGACATGACGACAGAAGTTTGGTAACGAAGAGCTTGCCCAGGAAGCCTGTGAAACCGGTTACCAGTATTTTCTGTCCAGCAATGAACTGTTGAACTTGAGACATTTTCGGACGCAGGTGTGAGTTCTATTGAACTTATGGCGATCTACACACGACAAAGAAAATACCCTGCACTAGAGCATGTCCTTCCCAACCGGCCTAATCAGTTGAGGTTGCAAGGTGCAACTTTGTGATGGTTTTATCTACTTTGATAGCAATCATATTCGACCTTGACCTTTTGATCCAGTTCGGTAATACCGGAAATATGAGTTTCGACATCCACCATTTCTCTACCAAAACGCTTTGCCTACCTACCATTCACCACTAGACTCTCTACAGCTTGCTGGCTTTTCAGCTGCTAGGATTGTATTTTAAGTTTAATGGCAATCATGTAACTAAGGCGTGAATATGAAGTGGTTTCCATGCCTTCATGTTAATATTCAGAGGCCAAAGCCTAGCAATTCATGTATGGCTACAGTATTATATCATTATCCAGGCCCAAGAAGACTGCTACTCCCATCGCTATGTCAATTAAATACTGACACTAAGGCTGTGTTATGGAAAGTTGCTTCCGAATTTCCTCTGACTTCTTCTGAGACCAGCCACTGTTTGACAGTGCAGCTTTCTCTCTTGACACAAGACACATCTCTAACACCAACGGCCAACACCATTGTGCAGACTATCAATCAACTAAACTAGATAGATCTGCACAGCTGACTGTGTCTAACACACAAAGATTGTCATTCACTGCCTGCCTTCCTCCCTACCTGCATGCCTCTCTCCCTGCCTGTATTCCTCTGTATGCATGCCTCCCTCTCCCTCTCCCTCTACC
>ERZ1740065.1647-NODE-1647-length-13554-cov-5.155271_pt1 | contig 13554 bp, 9 predicted proteins | sample MGYA00581738_ERZ1740065 | MGnify/ENA primary metagenome ERZ1740065 (study PRJEB43018, sample SAMN04849749) | marine metagenome | isolation source: floating plastic debris | place: Pacific Ocean | collected 2008-09-01 | study: EMG produced TPA metagenomics... | reverse complement strand
TCTGATCGGCTTTCCTGTGGCGTTCCTGACATTTCAATTTGCCGGTCGCCATATCGCCGCAGCGCCCTCGAACCTTTGGCTCATTACAGCGCTGGCGGCTGTGATGGTGGTGCTGGCGAGCTTTGCGATCGGGAACGCCTATGGTGCCTATTGGCTTGGGCTCCCAAGCGTCGCGGCGGTCGCGACCTATTCCGCGCTGGGATGGTTCTGGATCTTGAAGCCACTGCGCAAGGTCAATTCGCAATGAAAGTCTGTCCTACAACCAGCTGTGTGTGGCATGGGTAAGAATGTGATCGAACACCTTGCCACTTCTTCGCGCAGCCGCCTGTTTTTGAAGCCCTATTGCGCTTCCTCCGCCGCCTTGGATTGGGCGAAGTTCTTTACCTCAGGACCGTGTAACACGTGGTCCATGTCTCACCTTGTGGACGGGAACTCGAAATGACTGATACACCCTATGATGTGATCGTGCTGGGCTCCGGGCCCGGAGGCTATGTCGCCGCTATCCGCTGTGCGCAGCTGGGGCTGAAGACCGCGATTGTGGAGCGCGAGAACCTGGGCGGCATCTGTCTCAACTGGGGCTGCATCCCGACCAAAGCGATGCTGCGCTCGGCCGAGATCTTCCACTACATGCAAAACGCCAAGGATTACGGCCTTGTCGCCAAGGAGATCGAAGCCGATCTCGATGCGATCGTGAAGCGCAGCCGGGGTGTGGCCAAACAGCTCAACCAGGGTGTTGGGCATCTGATGAAGAAGAACAAGATCACTGTCCATATGGGCGAGGGCACGCTGACCGGCCCGACCTCGTTGACGGTCAAGGGGGATAAGGGCGAGGAGCAACTCAGCGCCAAACACGTCGTCGTCGCCACAGGCGCGCGGGCCCGCGATCTGCCGTTCGCTCCCGCCGATGGAAAGCGCATCTGGACCTACCGCCACGCCATGGTCCCGCCCGAAATGCCCAGCAAGCTGCTGGTCATCGGGTCAGGCGCGATCGGGATCGAGTTCGCCAGCTTCTACAATGACATGGGCGTCGATGTGACGGTGGTCGAGATGCTGGATCGGATCGTGCCGGCGGAAGACGCCGATGTCTCCGCCTTCCTTGAGAAAGCGATGAAGAAGCAGGGACTGTCGATCTTGACCGGCGCAGGGGTCGAAGCGCTCGATGTCAGCGCCACCGGTGTCAGCGCGAGCATCAAGGACAAAGCGGGCCAGGTTGAAACGTCCGAATTCAGCCACGTCATCAGCGCTATAGGGATTGTACCCAACACCGAGGATATCGGCCTTGAAGCCCTCACCGAGATGGATCGCGGCTTCATCCAGATTGATCCTTACGGCCGCACCAAGACGGCCGGCCTGTGGGCGATCGGCGATTGCACGCCGGGGCCCTGGCTTGCTCACAAGGCCAGCCACGAAGGCGTCACCTGCGCCGAAGCCATCGCGCAAGAGCTTGGCAACACCGAAGTGCACCCGCACGCCATGGATCGCAACTCCATACCGGGCTGCACCTATTGCCATCCGCAAGTTGCCAGTGTCGGCCTGACCGAGGCTCAGGCCAAAGAGGCCGGTCACGCGGTCAAAGTCGGCAACTTCCCCTTCATTGGAAACGGCAAGGCGATTGCGCTGGGCGAAGCGGAAGGCTTTATCAAGACGGTGTTTGACGAGGCGACGGGTGAGCTGCTGGGCGCGCATATGGTGGGCGCGGAGGTTACCGAACTGATCCAGGGCTACACTGTGGGTAAGACGCTTGAGACCACCGAAGTGGAATTGATGCAGACGGTCTTCCCGCATCCCACCTTGTCCGAGATGATGCACGAAAGCGTTTTGGACGCCTATGGCCGCGCGTTGCACTTCTGATTGGTGGGCATGCACAGCGCGCGAGCGAAGAGGTCATTTGCGGTTCGGCCAAGCTGTGCTACGAATCAGGATGGTTTGTATGAGGCTTGATTGAATATGATGTCCCCCCCCCCGCTTCTCGCTTCGTTTGCAACGATGTCCGCGATAGCCTCACCGGCCGCCGCGTGTGACCTTCATGTTCCGGGTCAGATGGCGGGCTTTCATCGCTACAATCCGTTCGCGAGCGCGCTCCAGCAATTCCCCGACGCGTCAAAGACGAGTGAGAGCGTGGCTGAGGCAGAGGCTCTTGCGGCTAAGAAAAAGGACGCTGAGCAAGCGAGGGATGCGCGTCGTCGCCAGCAGGCTATCGATCGCGATGAACCCCGCGACGAGGACCGAGACAGCGACGCCCGCGGGACTGCCCAGGAAGGGCGTAGCGCTCTTTCCTGACGATGGAATTGAAAGTCTCAGGGGTTGGCCTTTCCTATGGGGCTCAACCCGTCCTCGACAACGTGTCTTTCACGCTTGAGTCCAATGGAAAAGCGTTGCTGCTGGGCCCTTCCGGTTCGGGAAAGTCGAGCCTCATAAATGTGATTTGCGGATTGCAGCGGCCGGATAGCGGCGCGGTTGTCCTTGGAGAGGATGCCCTTGCAAGCAAAGACGGCGTGAGCAAAGCCGACAAGGTGCGGCGAAGATCGATAGGCATCGTCTTCCAGACCTTGAGGCTAGTCTCGGCTTTGACGGTTCGGGCAAACCTATTGCTGGCTCAAAAGCTTCAGACCGGGATGCAAGACAAAGAGCTTATCGACACGACCCTCGACCGATTGGGAATTGGGGAGCGGGCCGACGCTCGCCCCTTCGAGCTTAGTCAGGGCGAAGCTCAACGCGCCGCAATTGCGCGCGCGCTTGTGGTCAAACCCGCCTTGCTGATCGCTGATGAACCCACCTCAGCGCTCGACGCCGCTAGCGCCGAGAAAGTCGCACACCTTCTGATTGACGTGGCTGAGAACGCCGGCGCATCGCTGCTGGTGGCGACCCATGATGTGCGGTTACAACCCTTTTTCGAGCGTTCGTTGACTTTGGAAAACGGACGGATTGCGAAATGATATCGCTTTCTCTGGCCTATCTCCGCGATCGCCCGCTTACGACCGCGCTCAATGTGCTGCTGCTGGCCATTTCGGTCGCTATGTTGGTTCTTCTTCTCCAATTCGGCGAGCAGGCAAAGGAACGCTTTGAGCGTGACGCACGCGGTGTGGATCTGGTCGTCGGTGCCAAGGGTTCCCCTCTCCAGCTCATATTGTCGAGCGTTTTTCACGTTGATCAACCCTCGGGCAATGTCCCTTTTTCTAGTCTTGACTTGTTGCGCCGCGATCCGGCGGTTGCGCGCGCAGTGCCGTTGGCGCTTGGTGACAATTTCCGGGGTTACCGGATTGTCGGAACCGATCAGAGTTTTGCCGATCTCTATAATACCGAAGTGGCCGAAGGGATCCGTTTCGATGCGCCCTTTGAGGCGGTGCTGGGCGCTAGCGTGGCGGCGCAAACCGGCGCTCGGCTCGGTCAAAGATTCGTTGGAAGTCATGGCTTGGAGCTCGATGAGGAAGGTGAGCAAGGGCACAATCACGCTCCGCTCAAGACCGTCGGGATCCTTGCGCCAACTGGGACCGTGGTCGACCGGCTTATCCTGACCTCTTATCAAACGGTTTGGGAGGTTCACGGGATCGCGCATGACCATGACCACGAAGGAGGCGAAGGTCACGCTCGTGTCGAGGAAGAGTCTCACGACCATAGCGAGCACGGCGAGGATCACGACCACGGCGAGAGCCATGGTCCGCAGGGGAGTGAAAACGCGCTCGGATCATCTGCGGGGGAAAGCGCTACTCCTGCAATCCTGCAAGCCGAAGGCAGCGGGCTTGAACCTGAACTAACAGCGCTTTTGGTAACCTATAGCAACGCGTAGGCAGCGGTTCGAAAACCTTCTCTCATCAACCGTCAAAATGAGATGCAGTCGGCGGTGCCAGCCAATGAAACCGCGCGCTTGCTTGAATTGCTAGGCGCAAGCCTCGCTGGCGTTCGCCTGTTTGCTTGGTTGCTCGCTTTAACCGGTGGCCTTGCGATCTTTGTTGCGTTGCTCAACATGGCCCGCAGCCGCGAGGGGGATTTGGCCTTGCTTCGAGTGATGGGCGCGACCCGCGTTCAGGTCTTCGCAACGGTCATTATGGAAGGGGTTATCACTGCGGCTTTGGGCGCCACGCTTGGCTGGTTGCTGGCGCACGTGCTGATCATGGTCGCAAAGAGCAGCTTCGTCACTTTGGCGGATCTGGGGTTGGAGGCTTGGCGCGTCCTGCCGATTGAGGCGCTGTTGATTGTGAGCGTGCTGGGTATAGGAGCGTTGGCTGCCCTCGTGCCCGCCTGGCGCGTGTTCAATCTTGATCCAGCGCGTGTCTTAGCAAGGTCGTAGATTATGAGTGTTGTTAGCCATTGGAAAGCGGTTGTGGGGTCTCTGACGTTGATCGGATTGAGTGTCGGCCCCACGGCGCAGGTCACGCTGGCCCAGGCGCCCGATCCCAAGGCCGGGCCTCCGATCGAGGATATCTGGAAGCCAGCGGCCACCCCAAAAGGGGGTGTGTCTTGGAAAATTCTCGAAGCCACCGGCGAGACAACTCGAACCGATGAACAGGGTTACATTCTCTCAAAACCGGTATTCACGTCGACGGTGAAGAGCTTAGAAGGGACCCGCATCAAGGTTGCGGGCTGGATGATGCCTCTGGAAAACGCAAGCACGCAAAAACGCTTTGTGTTGCTCGGATACCCACCGGGTTGCCCGTTCCACTTTCACGCCGCGCCCAATCAATTCATCGAGGTGCTGGCTGAGACCCCGTTCGAGACGAATGAAACCAAGGTTCACATCGTCAGTGGGGTGCTCGAGCTCACAGGGTACAACGAAAGCGGGATTTTCTATCGCTTGCGCGCCTCAGAGCCGGCGTGATTAGCGGTTCGCGCCCTTGGCCGATTAGCCCTTGACCGAGCGCGGTGCGTCCGCTTCACGATCCATTTCTGTCTTATGCGTCGGTTAGGACCAAACCCGGCGGCGCCAACGCGAAAGTCCATTTATGATGCGCTCCCGACTCGTTACCGCTGGCTTCCTTTCGGGAGCAATAGCGGCGTTTGGGCTAAGCACGCCCCTCACCGCGAAGGAAGGGATGTACACACCTGATCAATTGCAAGAGATCGCCGCCCAATTGAGAGAATCCGGGCTTGAGCTGGAGCCAGAAACACTGGCGGATCTGACGAGCTTTCCCATGGGCGCGGTTGTCTCGCTGGGCGGCTGCTCGGCGAGCTTTGTGTCGCCCGAAGGCTTGGTGGTGACCAACCATCATTGCGCGCGCGGATCGGTGCAGTTCAACTCGACCGCTGAGAACAACTACCTCGCGAACGGCTTTCTTGCTGCAACCAAGGGAGATGAGCTGCCCGCTGCGCCGGGCTCGCGAGTCTATATCACCACGGACGTGACCGATGTCACCGCCCAGATGCGCGAAGGCACCGAAGGGATGGAGCCGCTGGCGCGCTACGAGCTTGTCCAACAGCGCCGCAAGGACATCATCGCTGGATGCGAAGAAACGCTGGGCTATCGCTGCCAGGTCTCCGGTTTCTTTGGCGGTGCACAGTATAAACTTATCAAGCGTTTGGAAGTGCGCGACGTGCGTCTTGTCTACGCTCCGGCCGACAGCATCGGCAAATATGGCGGTGATATCGATAACTGGCAGTGGCCGCGCCACACAGGCGACTTCGCCTTTTACCGCGCCTATGTCGCCCCCGATGGTTCTGCGGCGGACTTTGACGAAGCCAACGTGCCATACGAGCCGGAACACCATTTGAAAGTCAGCGCCAAGGGTGTGGCTGATGGCGATTTCGTTATGGTGGCGGGCTATCCGGGTTCAACAAATCGCTACACGCTGCTGGCCGAGGTCGAGAACACCTTTGAATGGAATTACCCGACCTTTCAGAAACTGATCGAAGAGTGGATCGCCACTATTGAAGACGCCGCGCCAGAAGGATCTGACGCGCGTGTAAAGTATGAAAGCCTGCTGGCCGGCCTCAACAACTTTGAAAAGAACCTGCGCGGTCAGATGGAAGGCGCACAGCGCGTCGGCCTGGTTGACCGTCGGCGCGCTCGCGAAGCCGCTCTTGCGGAGTGGATCGCAGCCGATGCGTCGCGTGCCGAATACGCCACTGCCATTGCGGCTCTGGCCGAGCTGTCTGAAGAGAGCGCCAGCGCCTCGCGCACCAACTTCTGGTACGGTAACGCCGCGCGCGCCTCCCTATTTGGCGTTGCCCGCCGCCTCTATCGCTTGTCGAAAGAGCGCCAGAAGCCCAACGCCGAGCGCGAGAGCGGCTATCAAGAGCGCGACATGACGTTCTTTAGGCAGAGCATGCAGGCGATCGACCGCCGGTATGACGCGGGCGTCGACAAGGCGACCTGGACCCTCTTCCTAAAGGGGTATCTTGCGCAGCCAGTCGAAGAGCGTGTCGGGGTGCTCGACAAGGCCATGGGCTTCACTGCGGACACCACCGCAGACGATCTGCCGGAATTGCTGGGCGCTTTCTACGCAGGCACCACATTGGGTGATCTCGACACGCGCCTTGCGCTGATGGACGCCTCGCCAGAGGCCTTAGAGGCCAGCGAAGACCCGTTCATCGAGCTCGCCGTGGCGATGTACGATTACGGATTTGACCTCGAAACACAGAGCAAGACGCGCGCAGGGCGATCGCTGGCGCTGCGCCCGGCCTATATGGAAGCGATCACGGACTGGCAGAAGGAGCAGGGTGTTCTCGCTTACCCAGACGCCAACAGCACTTTGCGGGTGACATTCGGAAACGTGCTCGGCGGATCGCCGCAGGACGGGTTGATCTACGCACCTTTCACGAGCCTTGAAGGCATCACCGCAAAGGACACGGGCAAAGACCCGTTCAACGCGCCAGCCAAGCAGTTGGAACTGATCGAAGACAAGAACTACGGCAGCTACAAGCTCGACGCGATCAACTCGGTGCCCGTCAACTACCTCTCTGACCTTGATGTGACCGGAGGCAACAGCGGCTCGGCCACGCTCAACGCCAGGGGCGAACTGGTGGGCCTGGTGTTTGACGGCACCTATGAGAGCATCAACTCCGACTGGGACTTTGACCCTCGTACAACCCGCTCGATCCACGTGGATTCGCGTTACATGCTGTGGGTAATGGACAAGGTCGACGGAGCGCAGGCTCTTATCGAAGAGATGGACATTGTGACTGAATAAGGCGGACTGACCGCACCCGACTGCTGACTACCAAACGAAGGAAACTCCTTTGAGACTGATTGCATTCCTCTTCACCTTTCTTCTTGCGGTGCCCGCCCACGCGCAAGGTATCCAGCAAACCAAAGGAAATTTTGAAGACAAGTTCCGCCAGCTCGACGAGGTCCTTGCCGACCCTAACGTCTATCGCAACGCGTCCGGCGCGCCGGGGCACCAGTATTGGCAGCAGCAGGCTGACTACAAAATCACCGCGGACCTGGATGAGGACAACCGGCGACTGACAGCCAAAGCGACCATAACCTACAAGAATAACTCGCCCGATACGCTGCCCTGGATCTGGATGCAGCTTGATCAGAACATCTTCAAAAAGGACTCGATGAACGAGCTCACCAACACTTTTGGTGGGCCTGGCCGTCGCGGTCCGGCTGTGAGCGCGGCGAGCGGTTCGAGCCCCGCGCGCCTAAGCCTTGCGGAATTGCGCCGGCAGCAGCGGATGGAAGATGTCTCACACGGCTATGATATCACGCGCGTTTCCCTGACTAACGGTCGCGCGCTTTCTCACACGATTGTGGGCACGCTGATGCGCATCGATCTGGCGACCCCGCTTCGCCCTGGTCAAAGCGTCAGCTTCAACATCGACTGGGCGTTCAACATCGTCGAAGAGAACGTGATCTTTGCGCGCTCAGGCTACGAACACTTCCCCGATGACGCGCGTGAAGGTGGCAACGACATCTTCCTGTTCGCGCAATGGTTCCCACGTCTGGTCGCCTATTCGGATTACGAAGGCTGGCACAACAAGGAGTTCCTTGGCCGCGGCGAATTCACGCTCGAATTCGGCAATTACGACGTGACGATGAATGTGCCCAACGATCACATCGTGTCGTCGACCGGTGTGCTTGCGAACCCGAGCTCTGTGCTGACATCGACCCAGCGCCAGCGTTTGGCGCAGGCGCGCGATGCCGATGCTCCGATGTTCATCGTAACGCCGGAAGAGGCGCTTGCGAACGAATCGAGCAACCCGACTGGCACCAAGACCTGGCGCTACACCGCCCAGAACGTGCGCGACTTTGCATGGGCGACGAGCCGCAAGTTCGCCTGGGACGCGCAAGGCCATAAACAGCCGGGCGCCAAGAATGAGACCGTGATGGCGATGTCCTTCTACCCGAAAGAAGGCGGCGAGCTGTGGGAGAAGTACTCTACCGCCGCCGTCGTCCACACGATGAAGGTCTATTCGCGCTTCAGCTTTGATTATCCCTATCCCACTGCACAGTCAGTCAACGGCCCTGTGGGCGGGATGGAATATCCGATGATCACCTTCAACGGACCGCGCACCAACCTGAACGACGACGGTTCGCGCACTTATTCTCTGAGCGAGAAAGTGTTCCTGATTGGCGTGGTGATCCACGAGATTGGGCACATCTACTTCCCGATGACCGTCAACTCGGACGAGCGTCAATGGACATGGATGGATGAAGGCATCAACTCCTTCCTCGACAGCGTGGCTGGCTATGAATGGGACCCGGATATGCCGTGGACCCGCAGCCTTCCGCGCGATCTGATCCCGTATATGACTTCGACCAATCAGGTCCCGATCATGACGCAATCGGACAGCGTGCTGAACCTTGGGCCAAACGCGTATGGCAAGCCGTCGGCCGCTTACCACATCCTGCGCGACACAGTGATCGGCCGGGAGCGTTTCGACTTTGCGCTGCGTGAGTATGCACGTCGTTGGAAGTTCAAGCGTCCCACGCCGACCGATTTCTTCCGCACAATGGAAGAAGCCTCGGGGACCGATCTCGATTGGTTCTGGCGCGGGTGGTTCTACACCACTGATCACGTCGACATCTCGCTCGACACGATCCACAAGCTGCGTCTCGACACCAAGAACCCGGACATTGACCTTACCCGTCAGCGCCAGACCCTGGCCGAGGAGCCGGAGAAAGTTGGCGTTCGCCTCAACCGCGAACAGAACCTGCCGATCTGGGTGCTTGAGAACCCGGGTGTGACGGACTTCTACGACGAGAACGATCGTTTCGTTGTGACACCCAAGGACACCAAGGGCTACGAGGGCTTTCTCGAAGGTCTGGAAGATTGGGAGCGCAAGGTTTTCGACCGCGCCGTGGAGGAAGACAAGAACTACTACGTTCTCAACTTCTCCAACAAAGGTGGCCTGGTAATGCCGATCATCCTGGGCCTGACCTTTGCCGACGGCACAATCGAACGGATGTACATCCCGGCCGAGATCTGGCGCCGCAATTCGCGCAATGTCAGCAAGCTGTTGGTTTTCGACAAGGGCAAAGAGCTCGCCGCGGTTGAAGTTGATCCCAACTGGGAGACCGCCGACGCTGACATCTCGAACAACCACTATCCGCGCAAGATCATCGACAGCCGCGTAGAAGCTTTCAAGCGTCCAGACCCGACTTCGCGGACCGGCCGTGACCTGATGGCGGAAGTGCTTGTTGTGGGAGAAGATGAAGAGGAGACGGAGGGACCTGAGTGATCCGCTCTCTGGTTCTTATGATTGCGTTGTTGCTGGCCGTTCCGGCGGCCGCGCATCAACAGAAGGTCACTATCTCTTCGATCGCGCACAATCCTCGATCAGGTATGCTGGAGGTGGTGCACAGAGTACCACTTCACGACGCTGAGCACGCTTTGCGATCCCAAGGTGCGTCGGCTCCGGACGTTGTTGGAGATGTGGAAAGCCGCCGAGCCTTTGCGCAATACGTCGCAAGGCGTTTCTCGGTCAAGAAGGGCGAAAAGAGCATAGCGCTCACGCTTCTCGGTTCTGAGATCGAAGGCGGACGACTGCTGGTCTATCAAGAAGCTCCTTCGCCGGGGCCTGGAAGTGAAGTGATGGTGCACGCCCAGATCCTCACGGAGGTGTGGTCCAGACAGGAGAACCGCGTCAACATCGGAACCGGTACGACGGTCGAGACATTGATATTCTCGTCTGGAGATCGCCCAAAGAGCGCTCGCTTGCCCTGACCGCTTTGCCAAATGCCTCAACCCATCGCTGTGACACATGAAGCTTCAGTCCTTACGGATTGTGTCCAAGTCATGGTGATATGCGGTGTTTCGGCGCATTGCGTGACATCTCAAGACAAGTCGCGACACAATCCTCGCTTTCCTGAACCGAGCGTCTAGCTGGCGTTCATTTTCTGCGACCTAGAAATCGCTCATCGAGTTCGGCCAACGCGGCGTTCATGCGTTCGAGCTGCGGCTGTGAAGGTATGGGATTCAGGTCCCAAACAGGCAATTGAGGGAGTTCACCATGCGCATTCTGATGACGACGACCGCTCTGGCTTTGGCCGCGCTGGCGCTGCCGGCCCAGGCGCAATCTATTGAACGCGATATAGAGCGTGATGATGGGCAAGCCACCCGCACCATTACGGCGGAAAGCCGCGAGGGCAAAACCGCCACTGTCATCCAAAATATCGAGCGGAGTGAAAATGGCGCGACATCGACGACGACCCGGACAGGCCCGGATGGCCAATCGGCAAGCGTCGATCGCTTTACACAAACGACCGACACGGGCCGTGAGAGCGGAGTTACAGTTACCGATCGAAACGGTGATACGGCTTCGCGCAACTTCGCAAGGAGCTACTCCGAACAGGATGGCCTCACGCGCAGCGCGAGCGCTACGAACCGTAGTGGCGAGACGACATCCAGTCAGGCCAGCCGCAACTATTCCGAACAAGATGGATTCACACGAAACGCCAGCGTGACTGATCGCAATGGCGACACCGCAAGACGCAGCCAGAGCGCCCAATGCAGTGATGGTACCTGCGAACGCAGCCGCACCAGCACAAACCGTGAGGGTGAAAGCCGTTCGGTCACCAACACCGGGCGCCGCCTCGATGACGGAAGTGTCTTGCGCAATCGGTCAGTGACGCCGTCGAATGGTGAAACTCGCAGCCGCGAGTTTTCGCGCCGCGGAAAGTCTCGGCGAAACTGATCCAACGTTCGAGTTTGGCCTTGCCAAGTGACAGGAACGGGCCCCGTGTGTTCGGTGCCCGTTTCTTTGGCGATCAAACCGTTCAAGGTGATCGAGCTCGATCGCTAGCTTGGCTGTGATTTGCCGATTGACGCGCGCAGCTACCTGCGCAAAACGAGATGCATGCGCACACGTAAAACGGCAATTCGCCCGCTCGCTCTGCTCTCCGCGACCGCCTCGGTCTTCGCCCTCGCGATCACGAGCGCCGCTTGGGCTAATCCCAACGCTCAAACAGATGGGTTTAATACAAAAGAACCGGATGCTTCCGCCTCGGTGGCCACGAGCTACTTCGCGAGCGAGAGCGCGTTGCCCTTCAAAGCACCCGATTTCACGCAATTCTCCGAAGACGATTACATGCAAGCTTTTGAGCAAGGGATGGTGATCCAGAACGCGGAAATTCAGGCGATTATCGACAATGTCGACGCTCCCACCTTTGAGAACACGATTGTAGCGCTTGAGAAATCGGGGCGAATGCTGGGCCGTGTGAGCCGAGTGTTCTTTATGTACACGGGCACCAACACAAACGAACGCCTTGACGCTATCAACCGAGAGGTCAGCCCGAAGCTTTCGGCCCATTCCTCGTCAATAACGCTGAACTCTGCGCTCTTCGCACGGGTGAAGGCGGTCTATGGCGAACGCGAGGTGCTTTCGCTCGACGCCGAAAGCGCCAAACTGCTTGAGAAAACCTATGAAGACATGGTCAAGGCGGGGGCCGAGCTGACAGAGGACCAACGGGCGCGTGTCAAGGCGATCAACACCGAACTCTCCTCATTGACAACGCAGTTCAGCCAGATTGTGCGTAACGCGACCAATGATCAACCGTTGGTTGTTGAGACCGCTGAGGAGCTTAAGGGGCTTTCCGAAAACCAAATTGAAGCGGCCGCCGCCAAGGCCAAGGCTTTGGGCCTGGATGGTCAATACGCCATCGCGATGCAGAACACGACACAGCAACCCTTGTTGCCTGAGCTCGAAAATCGCGCGGTGCGCGAGCGTTTCTTCAAACTTAGCTATGGGCGCTCGGACGGCACCAATTCTGAATTTGACACGCGTATGCTGGTGGCCAAAATCGCCGCCTTGAGGGCCGAAAAAGCTGAGCTTTTCGGCAAGCCTGACTGGGCCAGTTATATCATGCAGGGCAACATGGCCGACACGCCCAAGCTCGCGCTGGATTTCATGGCTCAGATGGTGCCCGCGCTCGCTGAAACGCAGCGCCGTGAGGCGGCCGTGCTCAACGCCAAGATTGCCGAGAACGGGGGGGATTTCACGGTCCAGCCTTGGGATTGGTATCACTACGCCAGCATGGTGCGCGAGGATCGGTTCAACTACAACGAAGCCGAAGTGACCGAGTATCTGCTGCTAGAAAACGTACTCGAAGACGGCGTGTTCTACATGGCGAACCAGATGTATGGCCTCACCTTCGAGCGCCGATCCGACATTCCCACCTGGCACGAAGATGTGTGGGTCTACACCATCTTTGACGCCGATGGGTCAGAGCTCGCGCTGTTCTATTTCGATCCGTTCCAACGCCCTTCAAAACGCGGTGGGGCATGGATGGGTAGTATCGTACCGCAGAACTATCTCCACAGCGAAAAGCCGGTAGTGTATAATGTGCTCAACGTGCCTAAAGCCGCTGACGGAGAGCCGCAGTTCATCAGCTGGGACTGGGTGCAGACCGCGTTTCATGAGTTTGGCCATGGCCTGCACGGCATGTTTGCCGAACAAGAATATCCCAGCCTATCCGGCACCGCGACGCCGCGTGACTTTGTAGAATACCCGGCACAGGTGCACGAAATGTGGCGCAATCAGCCTGCGGTTCTCCAGCACTACGCGAAGCACTACCAGACTGGGGAGACCATGCCGTTGGCGCTGCTTGAGCGCATCGAAGCCGCGTCAAAATTTAACCAAGGGTACGACTTTGGCGAGGTCATGGAAGCCGCTCTGCTCGATATGAAATGGCACTCACTATCCGCTGAAGAGGCGGCCGCGCTCGACACCCCGGAGAAGGTAATCGCGTTTGAGAATGTGGCGCTTTCTGAACTTGGCCTTGAGGTGGATCTGGTGCCGCCGCGCTATCGGGGAACCTATTTCAATCACATTTTTTCCAGTCCGACCGGCTATTCATCAGGGTATTACAGCTACCTGTGGACGCAGATGCTAGACCATGACAGCCGCGATTGGATCGTCCAAAACGGCGGCCTGACACGCGAAAACGGACAGCGCTTGCGCGAAAGAGTGCTAAGCCGGGGCGGGACGATGGATTACGATGTGGTCTATCGCAACTTCGCCGGACGCGAACCTGACGTCAAATACATGCTCGAAGCTCTCGGGCTGCTGCGCGGCGAAAACGCGGAGTCGCAATCGTCAAGCGAGTAGGTGGGAAAAGCCCATGGCCGTCTAGATCTGCCCCAACTCCCGCAGGCGGTGACGAAAGAACTCAAC
>ERZ1740065.1646-NODE-1646-length-13554-cov-10.993111_pt1 | contig 13554 bp, 14 predicted proteins | sample MGYA00581738_ERZ1740065 | MGnify/ENA primary metagenome ERZ1740065 (study PRJEB43018, sample SAMN04849749) | marine metagenome | isolation source: floating plastic debris | place: Pacific Ocean | collected 2008-09-01 | study: EMG produced TPA metagenomics... | reverse complement strand
TCCTAGTCCTAGTCCCGTATTATAGTCCTGGTCCTAGTCCTAGTCCCGTATTATAATCTTGGTCCTAGTCCTGGTCCCGTATTATATTGTATAAGAGCCCAAGATCCATCCTACATATATCCATCCTATATCCAGATGAAACTCAGACACACGGTCCGTGTGTATCCCATGCTATCACTGGTACACTCTCGACCAATCTCAGATCTTCTTTCAAAGAATTTCAGATCTACTTCGCCATGGTTCGGACAGTACCGAACTGCATGGTTCACATTGTCGCAGATTCTCCTTGAGGTTCATTTGCCCCATGTATCTGAGATGAATTATGTGTGAAGCAAGCTCTACCCATGCCCTAGTTATAGTTATTGTATTGTCAGGGATAGTTACACAATTAGAGGCTGGTCAGGCTGCTCATATACAAACTTTTCTTGTCTTCATTGCGGGCAGGGAAGAAGTACTTTTCAAATTATTTGTTTCTATTTTGGGCTGTTCAGAAGCTGTGCTGCATGTTGCGAGAGAAACTCTGATGCTAAAATATATAACTTCATCGGCTTCCTCTTATGACCATAATTGGTATGATGTTGTCTTGTTGCTCATTCACACGTAAATGCAATGCCATCACTGCTTGCTAATATGTACCCTGTGCTGACAAAATCAACCCAAAGGTGGCTTTTTTAGGTGGTTGGAAATGCCCAATTAAGTCAAAAATCACCCCAGAGGGTCCTAGATGTTAACCATAGCGGAGGGAAAACATAACTTCAATTAAACCTATACATCTCCGCCAAGAACTAAGTTAGAACCTTGGGATAAATCTCATTCCAAAGAGAAAAACTAGTTCTATCTAATACACATATCGATAGAAACATATCAAAACTGACTGGGTCAATTACGTTAGCTCTGGTCACATATATGTAGAGTCATGCTAGGAATGATTGAACTCCGAGAAGTGGGTCATCTGATCTAACCATGTACGAGTAGTACAACTGTCCTCATTCCTACATTACTTGTCCATGCTGAGTGAGCTCAGTGTACATCTGTTATCGTGCTGCTGATTTTAGTGCCATCTGTTGAGAAGCTCGACTGGAAAATACGTCATGTCCTTGACCCTAGTGGGGAGAATGTAAGTTTTGATTATCCATTTATCAACTGTATTACAAGTGCCCAGGCCACTGGAAGCTCTTCTACATACAAGTACAAGGGCCTTGTGTTTGTACTTGGCGGTTTTACAAATGATCTTCTATTTAGGTGATTGAGGAACCATTAGTAGATCTATCCATGGATGTCCTTGACCCGACCACAGGGAAAAGTGAAGCACTCAAAGTCAGCGTGACATCGACCAAGTTTCAACTATTTCTGCACGGTACTGTGTGACTGTTGTCGATGGTGTGACCAATTTTATATGATGAGTAACATATACATATTTGATTATATAGAAATGAAGCAGGCACGGGATGCCATGAGTCACGTGGTAAATAGCCTATGATCTATGGAGCTGAGAGGAGCTACAGACATATGGACATTAGTGCAGAGACGGACATTTCAGCTTTATTTATTCTGGTCCATACATTATTCTCACGTATTTGTAGTATGAGAGATTTCATTGATGTTTCAACAGTGAAAATTAGCGGTTCTTGTACAAGACAGTCACGTAAAGGAAGCTACATCCTGCTTATGAAAATATACAAATGCAGTCACGTTTTTACGTTCCGCTAGCAACATTCTATCATTCAGCATGCAACCCTGTCGACAATTAATCGATGAGCTTCTTAGATTTGAAGTATTTCCTTAGGTACAACACTTGCCACGTAGCCAATCCGATCAGACAGAGCATGCTGAAAATACTGAAGAACAGGACTCTTGAATGCGTCGACTCTGCAACAGAAGAGGAAGATATGAGATGATAACAGTACCGCATCAACTATCTAGAAAACATTTTTGTTTTGTTGTTCATACCATTGGTGTCTCGCATCTCCTCCTCGCGCGCTCTCATGTACGCAAAGTCATTGACTATGCTCTCGCTGAGATCTTCCAATTTCCTCAGTTCCTTCTCGAGGGGTTTCAGTTTCTCTGCCTTGGCAATGGCATCATAATCTTTCATCTCATTGCCATGCTTAGCGTCAAGGAAGACAGTACGTTCTCTATTCTCGCCACCAGGAGCTGTTCAAATGGAATAAACATACATATTTACTCATGCCATCGTTAGAAATTCACAGCTTCATATTAGTAACCCTGCGCTTACATAGCGTACTGGTGAAACAGATCTCAAACAAATCAAATTCTTCAACACTAAAAGCAAACACTCCCTTCAGTTGGTTGTTGTCGTTTGAGTAGAAGACATGGTCCCGCGCATCTGTAATCTGCAAACACGAATAAGAACATTAACATGGGCCAGTACCACCAAACGGTTGAAAATGATAGCAGATACACGGGTAATTCCATAGACAAATAAATGCCTAAACGTATTTATGCAAAATAGGTTGAAACAATAGTACGCCTATCTTGCACTAATGACCAGCTGTCCCTAGACTTCATACTATTCCGTAGAATCTAACCTTTATCGCGGTATGGTGTCCTCTGACATCTTCAAGTTCGTACTCCCCTTTTACAAGAGTGTGCTTGTGAATTTCCTCTTTAATGCACCGCTTTCCATTCGCAGGGATGTGAAACCGTAATCCATGGACGAGAGGCAGGCATAACGCAAGGGCAGCAAATACTGTTAAACGGAGATGGCCCATGCCAGTTCTATTCATCCTAGCTCGAAATCACAGCAAACTTTAGAGAGTTAAATAAGATTTTATAATATAGAAGAGTGTGCAAGCGAAGAAAACTATTTACAAAGCGAACAAAATCTCAAACAGACGTGGCATCAATTTGCTTCGCTGGCTTTGTCTGCGTTGCACTACTTGCACCAAAATTTTATTCAAAACATATGTTGCATAAAATCATCAATATTTTTGTTGAGATGATTAATGATTATTTTTTTAATTCCATCTATTTTAAAACAGCTATTTCCCAAGTATATCCATGACAATGATTCTATGCGGTACTACAATTATCTCAAGGTTATTTGAAGTTCATGTTTCTGGTTTCAGTTTGTGCGTGTGCGCTGTACTCCGTAGAGAAACAGAGGGACTGGTATTGCCTCTTTGTTGCTGCTCTTAGGCCTGTTGTGTTGTCTATACACTCGAAATCTGTGGAAAACATTCATTATTTGCTAAAATTATATTTCTAGATATTTCAATATGGGGAAACCTGGTGGAAAGTGAGTATATTTAGACTGGTCCAACCAACTCATACTATAATAAACTAACTAATTGATGAGTTTTGAATTTTCGATAGACTGATCATGGTGATGCTCGAGAGCATGGCTGGTACAGGTCACAAATACGTGCGCTTACGACCAAGGCTAGCCAACAAGATGGAACGGGTGTTATATGATCAAATTGGTAGGTACAAGTTCTAGTGGATGGATACGATATCGTATGTGTGCAGCATCAAGCAAGTAGTAGTTTGCTTCTATGCTCCTGGATTCCAAGATATGTAGCAATTACTTGGACTATTATCCTCTAAAATTTTGTGCAATTATTCTGGGATGTATTTGTTATAATCTACATATGATAAAAGGCATCAAGAGTTATATTTTGTGAGTCACCGTATCATAACATTATGATCAGAATTATAGGGAGAGAGGGAGGGGGAGAGAGGGAGGGAGGGGAGAGGTAGGAGCAGAGAGAGGTAGGAAGGAGCAGAGAGAGAGGTAAGAAGGAGCAGAGAGAGGCATGGTGGGACAGACAGAGGGAGAGGAGAAGAAACTGATGGAGATGAGGAGAGAGTGAGTGGGGGAGGGAGGGAGAGAGAGAACAATAAAATTATTAAATATATATCACTTATTTCAGTTTCGGTTTTAAAAGTTTATGAGAAACTAAAAATACTGGCAACCTCACTAATAAATGAATAATAAACAATGATGAGAGGTAAAATTACCTGAGAGTTATGTCCGTTTCTTCTCATCAGTAACACTGTTTGACAGCCGTATGACTTCACTTATGACTCTATATAATTCTAAACCAATTAGTAGCTGTTGAAAGGCAAATACGTATGGAGATAGGGGCAGTTGTTGGGAATATCCATTTAATTACAAACCATTGTAATTATTGCGGCCTGAACTATAACGGTTTTGAGTGATGGACAAAGATGGCAGTTGTAATGATAACTGATTGGGATGTGAAATATAACCTAATTATATATTATATTATTATATATTATATATTATTATACTGTAGACTGGAAAATGATTGATATTAAAAGTAATTGCGATTTCGATGGAACAAATCGTGAATTATTTATGATAAAAATTAATGCGAATTCCGGTAACTCATGTTGACTACTGACTGAAAGAGAAAATATTGCGCAATCATTTTTTTTATCTTAGTAAATCGCGATTGACACATTTGTTTTTTCTCGCAATCATTTTCCAGTATACAGTAACTATAGCGACAAGACTACAGTAGACAACAAAGTGGGCCAAACAAGAGAAGATAAATCCCTATAACAGTACCGGACTTTTTTATTTTGATAGTGTTGCTGAGCAACTCGTTATCATTGCTATAAATAGAGCATCAGTATATTTACAACCATCACAGTATGTGGGTTATGTGTTGTCATACTATTTCCTGGATTTGTCTCCTCTTGTTCTTTATCAACTATTGCTGAAGTATGGAACTGAGGAATGTAAGATAAGAAGAATCATTGTATTAGTTTTCAGCTTTCATATAGTTCTCACATGTTTCAAATTGATCTTAGTATTGGCTATTGCGCTCTCGCGATGTATCTGTTTGTTTTATCTCCTACAGTTCAGAACAATGTCCTATACAGAGAGCTGAAGAAAATAAGAACTATCCGTAGCAGCTGACCCTCATCACCCCACAATGACGAGCAGTACTCCAGCGCCACGTGTTATGATCATGTTTATCTTTGTATCTATGGTAAACAATATCATATCTGTTTGTCTATCAAGTATACCAATATGAGCAGACCTCCTTTATAAATCGATAAGTCATCCAGTTGTTCTTGACTGTATTCGGTTACCGGCTTATCTTAAATGTCAGCAAACAAATATCTCATACGTATATCAGTATTTCCTGTCGTCTGGCATCGCATTACCGATGCTATCAATAATTTGAGGATGTTAGGAGTTGTTATCTCCCTGTCTGTTGGTATGGACTAGAAATTGTGAGCTGGTAACAAGGCAGAGATTACATAACTCGGCATCACCAAGCAATATGCACCCAATTGCTACCAGTTGCTGCCCTTTGGTCATATTGTTTGCCTTGAATTCATTCCGATAAATTAAAAAGCAATCAGAGAGTGACTGCAACAAATGTACAATCAATGACTCTGACAAAAGATTAAACAATGTTACCTCATAGCCAGCATTGACTAGCAGCGTAGCTACTATTGAGTGCGCGAGTTACACTGCAGGCTCGCCCAGTCCCTCCACTCACCTATGTGGAAGGCTTTATAGAACTCTGGCTACGAATCATAACGGATGGGTGATCACAAGCTTGCTAAGGTTTTCTTTTTTATCAGCATATGTTAAGTATGCAAACAAAGTCTTGCTCGCTGGATGTTAAGATAGCGAATAGGAAAGTTTAGGAACAGTCTGATACTCAGGAGCAGTGGATAAGAGCGTTCAGTCAGCTTCAGTGTAGAAGCTTCACAACTATTGGAGTTTAGTGTGTACTGTGACATAGACAGCCGGCCTGGTCAGCAAGTTGTCAGGATCCTCGTCGCAAGCCTGCTGGTAAGTAAGGTCTGCTGCCAGGCACTATCTAAGTTGTAAGAGACTGTCATACCCAGCTCCAAATATCTAAAACGGCGGATAGTCGATGCTCAGTTTCAAGTTGTGCATGACTAAGTTGAGAAGTATGAGGGTTTACATCACTTCTAGCTGTGATGATACCTAAGTAGTAAGATAGAAACATAGGGAAAGTGGTCAGGGGTGAGGAATTAGATGAGCAAGTTAGTGAGCAAGGGGAGGCGAGAAGGAAAGAGGGACTATGTGAGGAGAGAGGTGGGGAGCAAGGGCAGGAGGTATGGAAAGAAGAGAATAGATGAGGAGTGATAGGAGGTTGAGAGTAATTGAAGTAATGAGTGAAAAGAGAGCAGGAAATGAAGATTGAGGGAGATGAAATAGAGAGCAGAAGGAGTAATAGATGAGGAGGGGAAGAGAGTGAGGTGGTGATGGGTGAGGAGAGAAGGAGGAGTGATGGGTGAAGAGAGAGGGACAGTGGTTATGGTTGAGGACATAACAGAGAACGAGGAATGAGGGGAGAGGAGAAACGATGCAAGGGAGTGATGGATAAGGAGGAAGGGGAGATGGCTGAAAAGAGAGGGAGGGGTTATGGGTAAGGGAAGAGAGGTGAAGGGGTGACGGGTTAGGAGAGAAGAGAGAGGGAGGCAGCATTCAGAGTATCACGTTCCCTATAAAAAGTGATTGAAAATTCAGGCTTTTCTTTGTCAATAAATTGTGTGGTCACGTTTCTCCTATGCATGCCATTGGCTTCGTATGTGATTGAATAAATAAACGTACACGCAGAGACCGCTGATGGAAAAGATTTGGGGACATTGTGTTAGCTGGTGCCCAATATGTAAGCATGCCTGTTTGGCGTAGGCAGGGATGTACTGGTTATTGATCAGCAAGGTATGATCATACGTAGATCCTATATTGTGTGTCACCATTGTTATAAGGCATACTACAAACAAAGAAATCAGTACATCATAATTTAGATAATAACTGTGGAGCAGCTATCCACCAACTGCGCGTAGACAAATAACCAAGTAACTAATATCTTGCCTCAATATTTCTAGGAAGAGTTCCAAAGCTTGCTACGCCGCACATCCCATAACACGGTGACGGTCAGCCTACCAATGCAACATCCAGACATGTTTATTATAGTGAAGTATGCTGATAACCAGAGTCTAGTCTGTAACCCTATGTGTTCAGTGGTGAATCTCCTCTCCTCCATTAAAAGCCGCACTGGTCATGGCGACAAAGACATGCTCATAGACCTCTCCGACGAAACAGGTGAGACATCACTGGGCCATCGCAAACAAACTAAGGGTGTTTCATAACCACTGTTCACAGTTCAGCCCGAACTTTTTTTCATCAACAGGCCTTGTCATAGATCTGGAAGTCCATGGAAAGGACTACGCGAACAAGCACCTGTCCTCACAAACCACATATATACTGATGGAGAAACAGTTGCTAGAGGATCCAGACGAGGAGGCGTCGACTATATCTCAAGCCCTCCAATCATATAACTACATCCCGCTCTTAGACAGATGCAAGGAACTATACCCAAACTTCAAAGTACATCTGTCTGAGCAGCAGATGAAGAAGTTAAAGCCGCTACGCAACGTAAATAAGAGTCCATCACCTGCCGGAAAGATGGGTACCAAATCGATAACGCCTCGGGCTGGAGCTAACCCTATCAGCGGTCGACCGCCAAGAAGTAACTCTAGGCAAAAAGCATCTCGAAATTAGCAATGCCGAGACATACAGACACATATTGCATCAAACCGACGAATCAAAGCAAACCAATGAACCTGCCTCTGGTCGCGAGTGAAAGCTTCGTATTTATTTTTAATAAAATCTTTTGATCATGACAAATGGATGTAATTAAATTCATCGGCGCATGAATAGAACAAGCAGTGCTGAAAAGTAAGTGGTACATATGCCGCAGGCAATGTTGTGATTACCTTTATATGTACCTACGCACCGTTTAGCTCCAAAACTGCTAACTCACTGCCACCTTAGGACTCAGATTCCTATCTAATTAGAATTCAAGTTGACATCAAAGCGTCTTGGCGACCTTGCACTGAAGGAGCTGCGGAATAGTTACACAAGAAAAACTCTGCGATATTTTTGCTAATTTGTGTTGCTGGAACCGGACCAAGATACCGAGATTTCATAAATCATGTGACACCTGTGCAGGTGCCAACCCCACAGGCTATCACGTATAAACGGAGAGGAAACGCCGGAGGAAATGTGTAGGATAAAACCAGAAGTAATGTATTACAAGTACAAGTCTGTGGGCACAGTACAAGCCCGTGACATGAAAGAGGGGAGCAGTCCGGCCGCAGATGAGAGTTATTTGCAGTATCTGTCAGCTTTCATCTTCTCCCTTCTGTCCAGCATCACTTCATGCAGCTTACCGTCACCCTTAGCTATCTTCAACGCTGACTTCTCACCAGGGTTCACTCTCAACCTCCTGTCCTGGAAGCTCTGAAACTTCTTCCTGTCAAACACAACAACACAGAGTAACAAAGTAGAACAGTTGCAGTAATTGTCATACTGTAGAATGGAATTATTTCGCGATTTGAGAATTTTGGCGATCAAGGCAGCGATCGCTGTTCACAAATATTATCAAGACGCATTTATGAAGAAGTATGTCATTATATACAACTAAGACTGAACCAAGAACACTAAAAAATTGTAAGATCACAAAATTTTTTCTACAAGATAAAAAAATTTTGTTCGACAGTATTTCCCATCCTGAAAGTTCTTGAAAAATTATTCAAGAACTCTTAGGATGTCTTAAGAATTCTGAACGAAGTTCTTACTTTGAACAATTTTAGGGCAGGAAATAGACAACTACCTGACTTTGAATTCCGTACTTACACATAATTAACTTCCGTGTCGTAGACTTTCCCACCTCGCTCCTCTACAGGCACATCCTTCAAGGGATCGACCTCTCGGTTAGTGTTAGACCTGGCCTGCAAAGTAAAGTGGCATCTGATATAAATCGCGTTCTGTTGCAAGTAACCATCAATATCTTCTTATGGAAAAAAGTTACCTGCAGGAACTCGCCAGGGCCAGCTTTCTTACTGGTGCAGACTATGTCCCCCTCCTCGTCTACGCTCATGAAGCAGCCATTGGAGCCTAGAAGCGCCATCTTGCCCTGGAAGAAAATCAACGAAGACCATGACAAAAAAAACAGCAATAGCAGGGGCAGACGATTCTGTCATTGAGTCACTAACGTCTTCGAACACAGGCTCCCACTGCTCCCTGGGGCCGATAGCATCAGAACGACCTTGAACTTTACCCTTCTCATCGACGGACAGGTATTTATCAAAGCCCGACTTGAGTGAGATCTTGTCGGTGTCCAACACTCGTAATGCCATCAATATCTCCTCAGGAGACGGCCCAGACCCTGAGAGTAATGCAGTAACAGCTAATACCAACAATCAAGGAGGACAACAATAGGGGCAGGGGGATTTCCGATTTAAACTGGAGTGAGAATGAACTATTTCTATATCTGTATTAGCCAAGTAGCACTAGCACCTGTAAGCACCTGTAAGTATGCCCATGCAAGTCTAGGTCTAAGTAAGTCACATAGAATGTTAACCATTTCGCTCACTAATTTAGCACATAACCTACTCTTTTATCAATACGCAAAGCGTTGCAGTAATTGGAGCTGTCTTCCCCATTTGCCCTCGCCACTATTTCTCACTTGGTCAGTCATTGGAAAACATCAGTAAGGAGAAGGTAATTCCAACCTCCCGACAAAACTTGTATTACAAATTAAATCAGTACTGCATAAGTAAAAACAAATGCTAAAAAGCCTGTTGAGAAATAAATGCGATGAGTAAAAATTACAATCTTGCAACTTCTGCAATGAGCTCTACAACTACTGCAATGAGCTCTACAACTACTGCAATTAGCCACAAATCTTCTGAAAAATAATTGCGCTGTATGATAAATGTGAGAAAATGTTGTTTTGAAAATTGCATTTATTCCTCAATCGCAATTATTTTTACGTATGCAGCAGGTCTTAGCTACGATTGCAGCTGAACCGGGCCTGTAGAGTGCCCCTACCTGAATCTTTAAGTGCTCCGACAGTGAAGAGGCCGTTGTCGAGGGCAGAGACGTAGGAATGAGGGCCGATCTCGATACAGATTGAGCCTGAGATGTCTTCGACCTTCTGACAAACCCACCATCCTCCTAGTAACAGTAGATGACTATGAGAGTCGCTTTTACTAACACTACCACGCTCCCTCACAATTAAGACACTCATCTAAGCAGGTGAGGTCAGAATTCCTCGACCGTGCCTACAGTACCTTATAATATACATAAGTTACGTCATAGACACTGCGTCTAAACCTCGAGGAAATTGAACGTACCAGGGTTTCCTCAATATTAGGACGAGCATCTTAATCTTGAGGAAATATGCTAATGTCAAGAACTATGTGGCTGGAGATACTTTGTTCTACTTGTTGCAAATGAGAACCTTTGTCATACATAAAGGCCTACACATACTGTCGAACTGGATTTGATAGCTACGGCCTAACTGTAGCGAAAATGGCGACCAATCAATCTTCATTATCACTAGATTACGCTACAGAAATTATGCCCATTATACCTTATATAGGAGTTGTTTTCTTATGCATGGGATGGCTATCGTTAGATTGCTATCATTTTGATTTCTTGATGGGTTTGAAGGAAACACTAACATTTCTGTCGCTATCAAATCTGGTTCTACAGTACATGATCTGGCAATGAGAGAAATGTACATACCTGTGTACATGTAAATGCATGTATGTGTACGTTACATTATCTGTTACTGTCACTGATGAGAACGCCTACTATGAGAATTTTGAAATCATACGTATAAATCAGTTTTACAAAAATTGGCAAAATTGCACATCTGATCAGGATAACGTGAGACGAGATTTACGATCCCAAATCTAACCATGCTTCTTAGTGTCCTCATCAATAGCCTTAGCAAGAGTCTTGGACGATTTTGCGCTAGGTCCGTCATCTTCATCATGCTTCCTTTTCTTATCCTTTTTGTGTTTCTTGCTGAAACACACAGATAATATGACACCTAAGAGTGTTTCTGCTCTAAGCATCAATGAGTAACATAACAAATATCAAAAGTAAATTCGTTAGGCCCATGAAAATTCAATGAATGCTTGACTTCTGCTCAACATAATAATACACTGATCACGATTCACAAACATCATATGATCAGGCTACAAGCTGCATGGCTAACCGATTTGGAGGACTTGTAAGTCCATGTATGAAAGGAGAGACTTGATAGCTATTGCGCCATAGTACGACAGCAAACAGTAGATATTCATACGACTATTTCGTACAGCATTAAACAAAATCATCGAGCAATGTGCTTTCTGACTCGTGGAAAAGCCGAGTGATTAGTAGAATGAAAGTGGATTACCTCTTGTGCTTTTCACCTTTGAATTTCAACTTCCCTCCCTTCAGCATCGAATACTCCATTGTCACTAGGTTAAACTTCAGTTCCTTTTTACAAGATCAAATCGCTTATCAGTAGATGTATCGGAGGTGTGTACCAAAGAATGTGTTGAAGAAAGATTCTCTTTGGTATCAAAGTATGCTACGGATCAGATAATCTTCTTGTTACTACTGGAGGCTGACATATTGGTATCGAGATATAACGCGAAATCTCGAGTTTTATTAGTAAACAAAACAGCGTGACTTACTAACGTTTGCACTACAGCGCTGCTGATAGAAGTGATCCACAGATCAAGTTGAACGTTAGAAATATCTTCGTCAATGGACAGTTATGGGCACACGTAGTTAAATCCAGTTTAGTATTTCATGTGAACTCTGGAGTTCCAGATTTCTCGCTTACACTGCTTGCACTTGACTTCACCATCACCACTCATCTGATTTCGCAGTAAGTTGAACAAGTCAATCCATCCATATGTTGTATGCAGTATTCATAAGCCATTTGTTTCGTGCCTGATCTAGACCTATGTTCATAGTTTTACTAAGTAATCAGATCTACTGAATAGTATTGTGTTTAGATAGTAGTAGCTTGTGATTCAAGACATCCTCGTTCTCTCCCTTCTCTCACCTTCTCATCTTCCCTCTCTCATCTTCCCTTTCTCCCTTTCTCATCTTCCCTCTCTCCCCTTTCCTCCTCTCTCTCCCCTTTCCTCCTCTCTCTCCCCTTTTCCTCATATCTTCCTCTTCACCTCTATGTCCCCCAGCTCCAAAGCTCCTCATCTCTCACTCCCTCTCTCATTCATTCTACCCTCTCTTCTCTACAAGCTTTCTCATCTCTCACCCTCTCTCTCATTTATTCTCTCCTCTCCGCTCTCCCCTCTCCCCTCTCCGATCTCCACTCTCCTCTCTCCGCTCTCCCTCATTCCCCATCTCTCATCCATCCTCTCTCCTCTATCTAGCTCATTCATATAATTCTCTCCTTACACAATGTGTAACAGATTTTGGCCACAGATAACATTAACTTGTTGAAGATACAATTAGCCTGAGGTGTAGAAGAATCCTCGTCTGAAGCTCGATATCATGAACTCCTGCTGTTTTCACGCTGTAAGGTTGAACAAAGATGAGTGATCTGGCTGCAGCTCGGGTCATAAGTGAGCAGATAATTGAGTTCAATGTCACTCATCTCCCTACATCATACTCAACGTCGCAGAAGTTGTATCACCCGAAGTATGGAAGCACATGTCTGTCTATCCAAGTTGGTTAACCTTGATGAGGTGCACCGCTATCTCCTCACATATGTTAATGAAGTGGAAGAAATCTCTGATAATATGGAAATAAACAAGATACCCAGGTGGACATCTGGGTTCGAATTGTCGCCGACTTGACTAATGAGGTGGAAAACAACCTTAGATGGTCAAACTTGCATGATTTACTCTGCTGGCAGATTTATTTTCCGAATCAAATTGATCATTTAGCCGCAGCTGGCTAGGGCACATCGATATATAATGCAGGTGCTCCTGGCGGTTATTCCAAGCACTAACAGCCCTCAGACTGTTTTATTATTCTTTAAGATATTTATCACTGAATAGACTAAGGCAAGTACAAACCCGACCACAGTGTTCGGCTTTGGTGTAAAAAAGCCAAAAACCATGCGCTGACACAAACGCAGTAACTGTACTCACACAAGGGAGGTGAGAACTGAGTCCTGTTTTCTAGTCTGAGTCAAAGGTTGCATCACATGTACCAATGCCTTGCCAATGCCTTGCCAATGCCCTCGTTCGGTGCAGTGTTGTCGTCATGATAGTGATCATTGCTTATGATCTACATGAAATCATAACTATGAGGCTATGCTACTCTATTTTCATCTCAAACATCAGGGTCAAATAGGGTAACTATGTACTGCCCTCTACTGTGATGATGGAGATCCTACTCTGTAGATAATCAGCATAGATATTCCTCTCTCAATCCTCCCTCTCCCTTAATCTCCTCTTCCTCAATTCCCTTCCCCCAGCCTTATTCACCATGTCCCCCTAGCCTTATTCACCATGTCTCTTTAGGGATTCTTGTGCACCAATTATGGGTCATGCCTCTGTAGGTTTGTGTACATATAAAACATCCATGCTGGTATCTTCTTTGTCAGATGGCTGCCATTCAACTGAGCCCTCTTCTCAGGGGGGGGGGGGGGGGGGGGGTGTTTGGGGGGGGGGGGGGGGTAAGGGGTTGGACAGGGTTGGAGGGTGTTTTGGAATTGATTTGAGGAATATTAAACAGCAACAGACGAGACG
>ERZ1740065.1645-NODE-1645-length-13554-cov-11.657086_pt1 | contig 13554 bp, 14 predicted proteins | sample MGYA00581738_ERZ1740065 | MGnify/ENA primary metagenome ERZ1740065 (study PRJEB43018, sample SAMN04849749) | marine metagenome | isolation source: floating plastic debris | place: Pacific Ocean | collected 2008-09-01 | study: EMG produced TPA metagenomics... | reverse complement strand
CCCCCCCCCCCCCCCCCCACTCTCTCTCTCTCTTTCTTTCTTTATTTCTCTCTTTTTCTCTCTCTCCTCCCCCCCTCCTCTCTCCCTCCTCCCCCTCCCCTCTCCCCTCTCTCCCCCCCTATCCTCTCTCTCTCTTCTCTCCCTCCCTTCTTCCCTCCCCCTTCTCTCTCTCCATCTATAATTTTTAGGAACAGCCAGCTATAATCATGCGTTGCGTTGTGTCCATGTGTCCATGTGTTGTGTCGTTGTGTCGTAGGTGGCGCCGAGTTTCCATCAGTGTCAAGGGTAACTCTGTGACACTGTTTGATAACTGTAAGGAAGTGGAGACTAAGAAACTCGACAGATCCGATGCTGACCTTGACACCAGTGGCGTTGTCTTTGTCGGAGCCGAATACGGAATGGACGCCAAGTTTGAGGTAGGAATTATATCATGCGTGCAGTTGGTGAGACATGGCAGCAGTTAGCAGGTGTCAGCGCGATGGTTGTCGGTTGCAGGGAGACATCCAGGACCTGGCTATCATTGGCGACCCGTCTGCTGCCTATGACATGTGCCTCGTCTACAGGCCTGACTGCGACCCACAAGCCTTGGAGCAGCAGCCAGCCCGAGAAGAGAGCAGCGTGAGTCAGACTGTCAACTACCAGCTGTGACGCTACAATCCTGCTATGTTACCACGTTACCTTACCGCTGGTTCTGTTGTAGATTGGGGGCACTGGCCCTGTCACGGTGGAGTACATGCCTGTAAGTATTTTAATTGCTCGTTTGTAATTTGATCTATTCTCGCCTCAAAGCACAGGTCATATCAATCAAACTCCAGACGACTTGACCTCATGGCCCGCAATGTGTGTTATCAGGGAGAGCCTGGACCACCAGGACTGAGGGGACCACCTGGACCTATGGGTCCTAAAGGAAATCCCGGCCCAGCTGGCAGAGACGGCATACCCGGCATGGATGGAATGCCTGGAGCTCCTGGTAACGTGATCGTTATACCGGTAAGTCTGTCCGTTTGTCTACTGGTGCCCCGGACCCCTGATAGAGCGCTGAGTAACATTGCGCTCTGAATCAGATGGCACAGGGAGACAGCACTAAGGGCCCGAGCGGCGCCGCCCAGCGTGCCAGAGCCGCTCTCATGCAGCAGATGGCATCGATGAGGGGAGCTCCCGGCCCACAGGGTCTCACGGGGCAGCAGGGCGCCATGGGCCCACCTGGTCCAGGTGGCATGAAAGGCGAGGCTGGAATACCTGGAGAACAGGTGAGAATTAGTATCTTCAACTGCCTGCAGCCACCTGCAGCCGTGCAGTCAGCCTGTCATTGCGTCACTGTGTGATCCAGGGTATGCCGGGCATGAGAGGAAATCCAGGACAGTCCGGACCTCCAGGACGCAGGGGTAAGAGTGGATCACAGGGAGAGAGAGGAGAGACCGGACCCCCTGGACCGAAGGGAGACAGCGGCTACCCCGGCCAGTTTGGAATGCCTGGAGAGAAAGGAGATGTAGGTCTATCAGGAGATCAGGGACCACCAGGACAGGAAGGTCTGAGAGGCTTATCCGGCGATCAAGGACCAAGTGGACCCGATGGCCCGGCCGGTGACCCAGGACCACGTGGTTTCCTCGGACCTCGCGGATCCCCCGGTCCAGCTGGAGCACCAGGTGCGTGGACTATTCTAGCTGGCCCACTTCTATTCCATTCATATTGATGTGACATTACTACTTTCTCTGTATTTCAGGTGCTCCTGGAGTGGAAGGACCTCCTGGACCTAAGGGAGACAGGGGCTCATTTGGTCCTCCAGGACCGCCAGGCGCAGCAGGTGCCTCCGGTCCAGATGGCGCTCCCGGTCCCGCAGGAAACCAAGGATCACCTGGTCAGTAATTCATTCTTGCATTATTCAGCGCTGGATGGTTTATGGTTATAGATAGAAAAATAAAACCAATTTGTCAAACGCAGGACCTGCTGGCAATGAGGGAAAGCCAGGTCTGCCCGGCCTTCCTGGAGCCGATGGTGCAGCTGGGTTCCCGGGTCAGAAAGGTGAATCTGGTTCTAAAGGAGAGAGAGGTCCAGAGGGACAACGCGGTCTGACCGGACCACCTGGCGTTCAAGGAAACAAGGGTAACGTGTCTGCTATTTCATGGCTACTCAGGTCTATCATTCTATGTATGTCTAACTTTTATGTCTTCACACAGGCACATCTGGCGAGAGGGGCGACCATGGTCAGAAAGGAGAGCTCGGTGTAACTGGACTGGATGGACCGACCGGCGACCCTGGTCTACCAGGAGATCGTGGACAGAAAGGAGAATCCGGGCCGTATGGAATAGATGGAGACAGCGGTCCCAAAGGAGACAGAGGGATGCCTGGTGAGCAGGGTCCCGCAGGCCCTCCCGGTGAGAAGGGTCCCATGGGAATTCCTGGTTTCTCAGGCTATCCCGGACCTCCAGGTCAGAAAGGCTCTCGAGGCCAGCAAGGACGCAAGGGAAAGCCTGGTGAGAAGGGAGCCAGTGGCTCTCGAGGTGTCATGGGAGAGAGAGGACAAGCAGGTTTGTCTGTCCAACCACTCGTGTGAACCAACTTTCTGCGTCTGAGTTTTTCTCAATAACTCTTTGCATTTGCTAGGTCCAATGGGCCAGAGAGGTGAGAGAGGAAACCCTGGACCTCATGGTCCCGGTGGACCTCAGGGAAACCAGGGAGCTCCTGGACCAACTGGAGAGCCAGGACCTCAGGGCGCACCAGGCCCAGAGGGACAGCCCGGCTTCCAGGGCCCTATGGGATCTCCCGTAGGTTACTGCAGAGTCAATGCTAGTTCTCAGAGTCAATTAGCAAAAATGATAAATTTATTTTGTTTCTAGGGAACACCCGGAAATGATGGAATCCCAGGTGCCATGGGAGAGAGGGGACCTCCAGTGAGTGGAGAAACTGTAAATTGTCATCCTCCAGTTTGTCATTGCTGTATATTCACTGTGAGCCTATTGTTTAGGGGTTGCCTGGAGACCCCGGACAGCCTGGTCCAGTGGGTGTGATGGGCCAGAATGGACCACCCGGACCGATTGGTGCTGCAGGAGAGAGAGGAGACCCAGGGGTTCCTGGACCTCCAGGTCCCGCTGGATTCTCCGGTGATCCAGGCAGAGCTGGCTTCCCTGTAAGCCTCACTTGTCATAGAACTAACTCAGCGCTCCGATAATCCACTTTACTATACCATATTCATTCTCAGGGACCACCTGGCCCTATGGGTCCTCCTGGACAAGGCCTCGGCATACCTGGGGCTCCAGGACCGGTGGGAAGCAAGGGAGACTCTGGACCATCTGGAAAGGATGGTGAGAAAGGACCGCCCGGTCGCAGAGGCAAAGAAGGAGAGAGGGTCAGTGAGTCAGCTCTCGCAGTGGCTCCGCTGTAGACCCCGTAATCTACTGCCTTTGATTCAACAGGGATTCCGTGGGCCTCCTGGCACTCCAGGACCAGCTGGAGAGCAAGGAGTTCCTGGCCAGCCAGGACCCAGAGGCAATTTTGGACCTATGGGACCCAAGGGAGGCAGAGGCGCTGATGGACCACCCGGAAAAGATGGACCAACCGGCCCACAGGGACCACCCGGTATGCCTGGACCTCAGGGAATCAGTGGACCACCCGGAGAGGTTAGTCACATGTGGCACGAGATCGGCAGTAAATCTCAGGAATATTTAAGCCTTTAGACTGTAATTCCTTTGAATTGAATCAAAGTAGACAGGCTGCTGCAACAGTACTGGTAGACAGGCTGCTGCAACAGTACTGGTAGACAGGCTGCTGCAACAGTACTGGTGAATGATGTGATATTGAAGATAAATAAACACTCATCGCTCATTTAATCGTATCTTCGTCCGATAAAGTATTCGAGCCTATCAGGATGGTATTGGGGGAAACCAACTTATTTCCCATACTTGACCTCTACAGAAAGTTATCAGCGTAGTTATAGCTCTCATTGGCATAATTATGATTGCAGTTGTGATGTTGGCAAATTATACAACCTGAAAATCGTTCAGCCTCATTCTGAGAGGACAGTCATGTCGCTATAAATATTATTCCAGAATATTCTGTGCCCGCTAGAGTAGTATATACTACACGGTGTTAGTGGCAGCTGTTGAGGAATTTCCGTTAGTTTGTCACCTGCCAGTTGACCACAGATCGTAGTTAACTGACAGCGCTGTGTGATACAAGCAGTCGACTTGTAATACTAACTGTTTAGTAGTTCATAGATAAACACAGCAGACATAGATTATCGTAAGCAGCTGTCCTGTGTCAACTAACTAACGCTTTCTCGGCTCATCTGAAACCCTATGGCTGTGAATTGCAGGAAGGTGCACAGGGACCTCCTGGTATATCTGGACCAAAGGGAGACCGAGGTACTGAGGGTTCGCAGGGTCCCCCCGGCCTGAGAGGCCCAGTTGGACCAAGAGGTGCCCCTGGACCTCAGGGATCAACCGGCGAGAGAGGAGAGCGCGGTGATCAAGGTATTGCCTCAGTTCCCACCCCGTCTAGTTACTCCCGCACCTGCGCTATCCTACCTGACACTGTGTCTGGTTGTGAATATAAGATTGCCTGGGTTTCTAGGTGTGTCTGGAAGCAAGGGCAGCGAGGGACCACCAGGCGCCCCTGGCTTGTCTGGAATTATGGGTAAACAGGGAATGCCAGGACAGTCAGGTCCAAAGGGAGAGGCTGGTGATAAGGGTGAGTGTCGGCTGACGTGCTGCACTCGTATCAACAATGAGGTATGATATTTTAGCCTGAGACTCGCATTGCAGGTAAGACTGGACCCCCTGGCCCAGTGGGACCAGCGGGAGCTGTCGGTCAGACTGGCCCCAGAGGAGAGCCAGGGCTGCCAGGTTCTGAGGGCCCTGTCGGTATGAGAGGATACCCAGGTAGGAGGGGAGAGTCTGGACAGCCCGGTAAGTATTGCCCTCACACTTCCTTCCTCTCAGTCTATTGTCTGTGTGGTTTTACATTGGGCTGTATGATTAGGTGCTGGAGGCGAGGCAGGAAAACCAGGAGCTCCAGGCACACAGGCTGGACCCCCTGGACCTAGCGGACCAGAGGGCCCTGGTGGCGCCCCTGGCGATAAGGGACAGCCAGGAGAACCCGGACCAAAGGTAGGAACTGCTCTGATATGAGAGACTCGACAGGGTTGCAATGCGCTGATAACTGATTGGCTGTTTGCAGGGACCAATCGGACCAATCGGAGCTCCTGGCCAGGCAGGTCCTGCTGGTATCATGGGACCAAAAGGAGAGAGAGGCAAGGATGGTAAAGACGGCAAAGACGGTCCCACTGGCCCACAGGTACATAGACTATTTACTACACATACACTGACGTACGACTGACCGTCTGACTGACCGTACAACTGACGGTACGACTGACCGTACAACTGACCCAGCCATTAACTGGCATCATTTTTTAGGGCCCAGAAGGCAGCATCGGCGAGGCTGGTCCACCTGGCCCTCGCGGCAGCCCAGGAAAGGATGGAAATCCTGGTATGGTTGGTCCTCCTGGTCCAGCCGGCGAACCAGGAGAGCAGGGATCTCAAGGTAACTCGCTGCTTCCATTGCCGCTTCCATCGCCACTTCCATTGCCGCATTATACTATGACACCATTATCTCATACCTATCATCCAGGACCCCAGGGTATCCAGGGACCTCCAGGAGGATCTGGCGTTATTGGACCCAAGGGAGCCCAGGGCCCACCCGGACAGCCAGGAGCAGCCGGAGACACAGGACCATCAGGCACTGCTGGTATGTTGTGTTTCCATACACCGTGTGTTAGTGTGGATCATGGTGTGAGACGAGTATGTACCCAATTTCAGGCAAGCCCGGAGAGACAGGACCGGTTGGCGATCCAGGTATCCCAGGAGCTAAGGGAGAGACTGGAGACAAGGGAGATAAGGGTGACCCCGGTCTGCTTGGACCTCCTGGACCCCCAGGCATTCTTGGAGACAAGGGACAGCGTGGCCCCACTGGTATGCCAGGACGCGAAGGCCCCAAGGGACAGCCAGGTCAGTGATCATCTCACCACAGCCAGTGATAGCTGGTAGATGGTACCCACACCTTATCAACCATCATCGCTGGGTTACAGGACCATCTGGTGCTCCTGGCCTTCCCGGACCCTCAGGCCCACCTGGACCCACCGGAGCACCTGGCACTTCAGGATCGAAGGGAGACAGCGGAAGAGATGGACCTCCTGGACCCCCAGGTCCTCCTGTGAGTCTATCAATCATTCCTGTAGTGTAGAGGTCTGACAGGAATTCCAGGATGTCACGTGCTCGTACAGTAATGATACCTTTCAATATATCATACGACAGGACACCTTGAGGAGTGACTTAAAGTGCAGTTCTAAGAGTTCGTATCATCAAAACAATGTTTTCACAATATTTTTCTTAAACCTAATTAAAAATAGTAAATATTTTATGTTCAAAAAACTTTCTATTGTGTCGCAATTCTCAAATGTAGATATTTCTACACGCGAAATTCTCCCAGTGTGCAGTATAGAACCCACTCGAGTTATTTATTTTAACATAAATGTCGATACATAAGTTTCAATGAGAGAGAGAGAGAGAGAGAATGGTACAGTTCACTGGTCTAGTGGTAGTGAGACCTTCAGGGATCAGAGTGTGGGCGCCGCCATGACCAGCAGTGGTACTACTACTATTACACTACTAGTGCACTGCTAGGACTCGGCTCTCACTGCTCCAACTGTTGACAGGGACTGCCTGGAGGCGACGCTACATTCGGCAGCCCGGTACCCAACGATTTCTTCGCCAGGACTATGAGACAGAGGAGAAGGAGGAGAGATCTGACCAACCAGATGGTAGCTGACGAGCCAGAGCAGAATATGTTTGACATGCCACCAACTCCTACGCTTGGTAAGCTCCCCTCCCACACCACCGGCAGCGACAGCTACTACTAACCAGTCACTCTAACCAATGATATCACTCATTCTAGGTCATGTGATCATTGTAACCAATTTTATTACTTATTCTAGGTCATGTGATTGAGAAGATTTTCCAGGACATTGATGACCTGAAGAGCGAACTGGATGAGGTCCGATTCCCGAATGGAGCACGCGAGTCCCCCGCCAGGTCTTGTAAGGACCTGTACCTCTCACATCCAGAGTTCAAGGACGGTGAGTCACAGTGACACTTATCGACGGGTGGTTGTGGGTGTGTGTGTGTGTGACAGCAGTAGCTCTCGTTTACAGGATGGTACTGGATCGACCCCAACCTGGGTGTGATTAACGATGCCATTCAGGTCTGGTGTAACATGACTGCCGAGGGAGAGACGTGCGTCTATCCTAAAAAGGGCCACGAGATGGTGCTTCCTAGAAACTGGCAGAAATCTAGTCCCAGCAAAAAAGACAGCTGGTTCTCAACCCTCAAGGGAGGTTTTGAGGTAGATATACGTTCCGCATGAGTGTCGCCGCATTCCTAACGGGACAAAGATTCATTGACTGATGATGTTTGGTAGGTTGAGTACGCACACGGGTCGCAGATCTCCTTCCTCCGCCTCATATACACGTCTGCCTCTCAGAAGATGACCTACTTCTGCTCAAACGTCGTCGCGTACAAAGACAGCCGTACGTCAGACACAAGAAACGCTATCAGCTTACTGGGAGCCAATGACTTTGAATTTGGCCAGCGCTCATTGCGGAAGAAATACGTGCTATTAGACGGCTGTGCTGTAAGACACGCCCCTCACACTAGCCAATGAGATTGTCTCATCTTCCGTTCACTCTAACACGCTCTCTGAATTGTAGGACCGTCCAACCAGCGGTTTCACCATATTCCAGATCAGCACAAACAAAGTTCATCAGCTACCAATCGTAGACCTTCAAATATCAGATTTTGGTGAATCGAATCAGAAGTTCGGCTTTGAAATGGGACCAGTCTGCTTCGGATATTAGCTGTATATCGGACCAATTTACACTGACCACTACACACACTATACCTAAACATATTGCTTGACATAGAGGGAGCCACCCGTCGGTGAATCCCACGCTGATTCGTTGGTGCTATTTATCGTTTATCTGTGATGGAAAGTAGACTCAGTCAGTTAGTCACGATGTGTAAGTGTCACGATGTAACAACTTACTCTCGTCATACTTACACACGCTTGTAGAGATGTACGTAACGACCTACGGTGGCCTAACTCCACGAGCTCTTTTTTAATTTTTCTATGTCGGGCGGCCTGCCTCTCACGACGTCGCGCGCGTTTAAACTTGGATTTTAGTTGTACTTGTCTATATGAACTCGATATCTTACAGTCCTTCGTATGGATGGGTGCATTCGCCCTCGCTCTCAGCTGGGATAACTTAAACTCCGTGCGCCATCCACGCAACCCCAAGTCTTGTCCAGTCACACCGTGAGTGGGCGGGGCTTGTGGCTGCGTGGAAACGTCTCGACGATGATTGATTCACTCGTGGATCAGAGTTGAGACAACGCCACGCCCCATGAACAGCGTGCAGGACGAGTGCGCATGTACTCACTCATTCTCAGTGCTCAGTGACCAGTGCTGCTGCGGGCCAATAGCGTGTAAGAATGCCACACTGGCTCAGCCAATCAGTGATCGAGTACTATCAGCGTTGTCAAGTTTAAAGGGGTTTTGATATTTCACTCTGTAGTGAATTGCAAGCGCCGCGTTTCTAGTGACATCACTAACTGCTGGGCTGCTGATTGGTTGAGAAAGATGACTAGTCTAGTTACAGTTTCGTGAATATTTTCATGAATTAGTCTGACGTTGATTACGCGGCGAGAGAGAGGGCGTTGACTAAAGTGGGGAGACCTGCTATTGTATGATACACTTGGTTCTCCCGCCCGGCCACCCGCTACCCTGACAGCTGGTAGAGTGCTGATAGACTTGTAAAGAAATACCTATTGGTGCTGAATGTACAATAATTTATATCATTATCGCCATCACCTCTCTGCAAATGTTGTGAATAAAACCTTACTTTAAACCCATAGCCCACAAGAATCTGTTTGCATTTGGAGTTGTGTTCTCGCTCATATATTCATGATGAAGTGACATCATGGTGGTTCAATAACAATATGAGACCAGAGACCAGACAAGAGAAGAGATCAGACAGCTCAATTCAGTTCCACCCTTTTCCACAGTTGCTGTAAAAGAGGAAGTATCTTTTATTCTCAGCAGCAGAGTGAACAGGAACAATCGGAGCAAAATTTCAAGGTTTTGTTTATTATCCTCTCAACTGTTCACTAGTTGACTTTGGAAGAAGAATTATACATTGAGTAAAGGTACTTACAAACAGGTGTAGAAGCAGTTGTCCTTGACAAACTCTCTCCATGCATCACCTTTGCACATACCTCTGGCGGCGTAGACCTGACACGTACTAGCCCTCAGCTTGTCGTCACACAGCTCTGTCAATGTGAAACAGTTTCCCGTTTAGCTGCCCTCTGCTACACCTTGGCTAGAGGTCCATACTGGTAGTACTTACGGATCTGGTTGTTGCGCAATATAGTGTTGGAGTTAACAATTCCTTCCTTCTCCAGTTGACCAAACAGTTCCTCAGCTGCCAGAGTACCAGCCATGGAGACAGCGGCATCCTTCTGTTACCATGGTAACAATATACTTTATAGAATCATAATTGCCGTACGACAGCAAAGTTACAACTTCGAGAACCTACACTTGACTGGCTGGCGGTCTTCATTGCCGATTTGCCAGTAGCTGTGTCAGTGATGGACACCATAGCCTGAGCCCTACCTGAGATCGGCACTTCATTCACTCGGAATATATGCATCTGTATGTCTCGACCGAATAGCTTGGCCTGAAAATCTCCACAATATGACAACGATATGGCACGTGCGAGAGTACCAATGGTGACGCATGAAGTGGATGTGCAGTAACGGAGAGTCGGTGGGAGTCGTGTGTGCTGTAAAACCAGGTTTGATAGCAATGGAATAGTTTATGTCCGTTTCAAAATTTTCAACTCAAATGAAAACTATAATGATTCAGGTGTAACGATTCCTTATGAGAGGATAACTCCCATATACGGCATGATGAGCGTAATCTCTATAGCACTATCTAATGATAGAGATGATATTTCGTCACAGACCATTGCTATCGAATCCAGTTCTGTAGTATGTCCTTACTGCTAACACAGACACTCAGAGCTGGTCCACAGACTGTTGAACTTCAGTAAGAGATACTTGTTTACAAGCTGTTCACCATACAAGGGTAGGCTACACTATCGTACAAGGGTAGGCTACACTATCGTACAAGGGTAGACTACACTATCGTACAAGGGTAGGCTACACTATTGTAAATTCATGCAAAATTGCAGACATCTACGATTATCTCCCATTGCTATTCACAGATATCAGTGAAATCAGCTCATCGCAAATCATATAACATGTTGAAGTTTAACATATGAGAATAAACAAACGAGATATCATAGTCTGTACATAAACATATTTTCCTCACAAACCGTTTGGTAATTAAAAATGTGATAGCGTAGAGGTCTTACATGTTTTATGGCCCCTTGACCACCGTGATCCTTCTGCACCCAGCTGTTGAAGAAAGTAGTCAGATGGCTGCGAAGGGTTTCCTGGTCGATGATCTCGGCCGAGGAGAGCTGGCCCAGCACCAGCAGCAACACTGAGTCAGCAGAAACGAATGGTCAGAGCAAGGTAACAGCCTACATTCGGCACAGAGGTGGAATCGTAGGTACTTACAGGGGAGGCAGTGAAAGAATCTCATGGTGGAAGTGGATTGAGTGGGTGCGCTGATGTCGTACAGGTTCAGTGACAAGCCTGTGAGAAATGTCATCTGTCGACTGATTCCGATACAACACAAGTCGGATAAGAGAAACCCGTCGCTACGATCACATGACCTTACTGCGCAATGATCGTCCAATCATAGCTAGCTCCGCTACACGGTGAAGTTGGTTTAAAAAATCGACTGTTTTCTAATGGCATTAAATTATATTAATATAATCTGCTACAAAATACCTTACATAGGATACACACTGCCGTACGTACAATACATACAGCCGTACGTACGATACATAAAGCTGTAACTGATTATGACATATTTCTTTGGTGAGTATCAGGGAGTAAACTAATACCTACAAATCGACAATACTACGACAAGCCGTCGACACCCGACCCGCAGCGCCCTCTACAGGGTGATAAGTAATGCGATTTTTCACACGAGGTGGCGTGACTAGACGCGCGTAGATCGGCGAAGCGTGAGATATCAGTCTCTCCGGGTGCAGAGGAGATAAATCCATATGAGATGTGACTAAATTCAGTGACTGTGCGTTGGCCGACACAGGGGAGTGAGTTGTGCCCTCGTGAGTATTGCTGCTTATGTTGCAGGAGTTATAGTTGGTGCGTTGAAGCATGATGTCGGTAATTCTTTGGTTTACTGCTGCGTCCTGCTGGATCATCGATTGAATTGTCGGCATCGGTCGCGGCAGTGCCTGAGGAGGCATAAACACGGCGGATGCTGCCGTTTGTATGTAGGGCTGACCGCCCGGACACTGCTGCTGCTGTTGTTGGCTCACCAGAGAGATATCTGGACTCCTATTGGTGCCCTGCAATAACATCAGTGCATTGTACTAGTGGCCAGGTACTAGTGGCCAGGTACTAGTGGCCAGGTACTAGTGGCCAGGTACTAGTGGCCAGGTACTGTAAAATGTAAGTTTTTGCGAATTGAGAAGATCTGCGATCAAGCTGTCAGTCGCGAATTCTCACGCACATTTATTTTCAATGTGATTACATGAGACATGAGACATGAGACAGAGGTTGAAATATGGCCGCAAAACAGTCAGATCCCAAATATTTCACTACATGCCTCATTGCAAAAATTTTCCACGAAAAGTATGAAAGCGTCAGAGTCCTTTCCATCATTTGACAAAGGAAAACCCCGGTTTTCCATATATGATTGACTTCATGCCGTCGCGGTACTAATCCAAATCATCAGAGTAAGATAACACAACTCCTATATCACATTAGGTTAAGAAACCTGGTGCCCACGAGGCAGTGAGTAAAGGCAATTTGTATGACACACGCGGCAATGATGAGGGTTTGACTGACCTGATAGAGGCCAGGGCGGATGCCACGCCTCCTCGTATTTGTACGGTACTGGTGTCCCTCCACATCCTCCATGTCAAAGTATGTGCGTCTGTTCCTACCTCCTCTATGCTTCCTCTACAATAGACAGCGTACAGCATACTGGATATAGCAGTAAATCTTCTAATGAGACATAGACTGAATTCCTCATATCCCCGGTAGCGGGTACAAGGAGTTTTATCAGGACCTGAGACTAGAGTTATAGAAATACTTCAGTGTTTAAAAGAAGCTTTTACTACAATTGAGAGGTAATTCCTCACTACTTGGAGGTTTTTGTTATGTTTTATGGAAAATTAACCATCTCATTGTCAACGCTATAACTTCTGAACTCCTGCAAAATAAGAATCTTTTTGTGAATTGAGAATTTTTGTGATCGAACTGTCAGTCACAAATCCATAAATAATTTCCAGCACACCTACTTTTTATGCCGTCGTATGAGACAAAGTTCAAAGTACAATAAAAAACATTGCAAGATCGCAGAGATTTTTTCTGCATACTTGATTGCAAAAATTTTCCCGCACAAAACATTTTTGTTTTACAGAATTAAATACACGAAATCCTGTTATTCACACTCGGGACCGGAACTTGGAACCAGCACTTTGAACCAGAACTTGGAACCAGTATAACTCAGAACATCCGAGCTACTAGAACGGAAAGAGGGTCAGAGCAAAGTACAGACTCGCCTTTTTTATTTTGTTTTTGAATCCAAGTTCATATAATAACTGTTTTATTTCACTAGTATATGAGATTATTGAAGGGCATATAGAGGAGAGGGTAGGGTATATGGAGGAGAGGGTAGCGATTATTGTGAGGTCGCTAGTATTTCTGTTTGCAGTAGTGAGTGCACACTGTATAAAGATACTGCTGTTACTGCTACTACAGCAGACAGAGAGCTCAGCACCAACAACAGCGAGAGTTATCCTACCTTGTCAACCTTGTGCTGTTTCTTTCTCTCCTTCTCTTCCTCCTTCCTCTTTCTCTCCTCCTCCTCGCTATAAGGCTCCTGACTGAAGTCAAGCCGGCCCTGCATGGCCATCTGTACTTTCTGTGGGTTAAATTTCTCTTCCTTCTTGAACTTGCGTTTTATCTCGGTGCGAGTGCGCTTAGGAAACATCTGGCACATGAGCGAGAAGTCTGAGCCTAACAAAGACCAGATTTGTGTATTTCCTGTGGAATCCTAGGCGGAGGGAGGCTGTTAGAACTGGTACACACGTACCGACAGCGGCCAGGGCCTTGTAGAAGTATTTAGTTTCCGTCGGCGACCAGAACCTGAGTGACTGCTTCGGGCGGAAGCTGCTGTAAGTTGCTGCCTCGCCGTCATTGTCCATCGTCTGTAACGAGTTGCTGATAGCAGTGAGGGCGGCGGTAGAGAGAGAGAGGGAGGGAAGGAGAGGGGAGAGAGAGAGGAGAGGGAGAGAAGGGATACAGAGAGGAGAGGAGAGAGAATGGATAAGAGCTAGTC
>ERZ1740065.1643-NODE-1643-length-13565-cov-5.886306_pt1 | contig 13565 bp, 10 predicted proteins | sample MGYA00581738_ERZ1740065 | MGnify/ENA primary metagenome ERZ1740065 (study PRJEB43018, sample SAMN04849749) | marine metagenome | isolation source: floating plastic debris | place: Pacific Ocean | collected 2008-09-01 | study: EMG produced TPA metagenomics... | reverse complement strand
TCCTGTCGCGCACCGCGCCCGAGTTCATGGCCGAGCTCTTCAAGATGGAAGTGCCGGAAATCTACGATGGCATCATCGAGATCAAGGCCGTGGCCCGTGACCCCGGTTCTCGCGCGAAGATCGCGGTGATCTCCTATGATGGGTCGATCGACCCCGTGGGCGCTTGTGTTGGTATGCGCGGCTCCCGCGTGCAGGCCGTTGTGAACGAGCTGCAGGGCGAGAAGAGCGATATCATTCCATGGAACGAAGACCAGCCGACCTTCCTCGTGAACGCGCTGCAGCCTGCCGAGGTCAGCAAGGTGGTTCTGGACGAGGAAGCGGGCAAGATCGAGGTGGTCGTGCCGGAAGAGCAGTTGAGCCTCGCCATCGGTCGGCGCGGTCAGAACGTGCGGCTTGCCAGCCAGCTGACCGGTCTCGACATCGACATCATGACCGAGGAGCAGGAGAGCGCGCGCCGTCAGGCCGAGTTCGAACTGCGCACCAAGCTCTTTGTCGACAACCTCGACCTCGATGAGTTCTTTGCGCAGCTTCTGGTGTCCGAAGGCGTCTCGAACCTCGTAGAGGTGGCCTATGTCGAGCTGGATGAACTGCTGGTCATTGTCGGTGTCGATGAAGATACCGCCAACGAGCTGCAGGCGCGGGCCCGTGATGTGCTGGAAGCACAGAACAAGGCAGCCCTCGAAAACGCCCGCAGCATGGGTGTTGAGGACAGCCTGGTTGAATTCGAGGGTCTGACACCCCAGATGATTGAAGCGCTTGCCAAGGATGATGTGAAAACGCTGGAAGATTTCGCCACATGCGCTGACTGGGAACTGGCCGGTGGATGGACGACAATCGATGGCGAGCGCGTCAAGGATGACGGTGTTCTGGAACCCTTTGATGTCTCTTTGGAGGAGGCTCAGGACTTGATCATGACCGCACGGGTCATGTTGGGCTGGGTCGATCCGGCTGATCTGGAGGCTGCGGCCGAAGAAGAGCTGGAAGACGCCGAAACCGAGGAGACCGGGGCCTGATTTCAGGCCTCGGGGTCAGCTGATGGGTCGCGGTGGCGCTCCCAAAGACCGCGGCGACGGTCCGGACCGCAAGTGCATTGCCACGGGTGAGGTGCAGCCGAAACACGGGCTGATCCGTTTCGTGGCAGGTCCTGAAGGCCAGATCGTGCCAGATGTTCTCGGCAAGCTGCCGGGGCGCGGAATTTACGTGGCGGCGGATAGGGCGGCGCTTGAAAAGGCGGTGCAAAAAAAGCTCTTTGCCCGCGGCGCCAAACAACCGGTGACGCTGCCGGAGGATTTGTTGGATGAGGTGGAACGGCAGCTCGCGCGCCGTGTGATCGACCTCATTTCCCTGCAACGCAAGGCTGGCAAGGCCGTTGCCGGGTACGAAAAGGTAAAAAGCTGGCTTCAGATGGAGGAAGCCGAGGTTCTGATTCAAGCGGTAGATGGTTCAGGGCGGGGGAAATCGAAATTGAGCACCCCGCATTTCGGTCATTACATTGGCTGGCTGACGGCAGATGAATTGGGTTTGGCATTCGGACGTCAAACTGTGATACATGGGGCGCTCGCCTCTGGTGGACTCACGCAACGTGTTGTAGAGGAAGCCAACCGACTTAAAGGCGTGCGCGTAAAGGAGGGTGGCAACGGCCACTCGAAAGGATAGACGAGCTTCATGAGCGATACTGACGGCAAGAAAACATTGGGTCTGCGTGGCGGTGGCGCGCGTCCGGGCAACGTAAAGCAGAGCTTTAGCCACGGACGGACCAAAAACGTCGTGGTGGAGACCAAACGCAAGCGCGTTGTGGTCCCGAAACCGGGTACGGGTAAAACCGGATCGGGCAGTGCTGCGCCCGGAGATCCGTCCAAGCGTCCAGCGGGTATCTCTGATGCTGAGATGGATCGCCGGTTGAAGGCGGTTCAGGCGGCCAAGGCGCGTGAAGCCGAGGAAGCTGCAGCCCGGGAAGCCGAGGAAAAAGCGCGCGCGGAAGAGCGTGAGCGTCGTCGTGCCGAACAGGAAGCCAAGGAACGCCAGGAGCGCGAGCGCGAAGAGAGTCTGAAAGCCAAGGCGGAAGAAGACGCGCGCCGCAAGGAAGAAGCTGAAGCCGCCGCCAAAGCAGCCGCTGCCCCGGTTGAAGAACCCGTCGTGGCACGGCCGACAAACACCAAGGCGCCCGAGGCGGCACCCCGCAAGCAGCAAGATCGCGACCGTGACAACAACAAACGCGGCGGTAAGGGGGGCGACGACAACCGCCGGTCCGGCAAGCTGACGCTGAACCAGGCGCTGGCGGGCGGCGAAGGCGGGCGCCAACGTTCGATGGCCGCGATGAAACGCAAGCAGGAACGGGCCCGCCAGAAGGCGATGGGCGGTCCGGTCGAGCGCGAGAAAGTTGTGCGCGACGTGCAGGTGCCCGAGGCAATTGTCGTCTCCGAACTGGCCAACCGCATGTCGGAAAAGGTGGGCGAGGTCGTCAAGGCGTTGATGAACAACGGCATGATGGTCACCCAGAACCAGACCTTCGACGCCGATACCGCGGAACTGATCGTCGAGGAGTTCGGCCACAAAGTGGTGCGTGTTTCCGATGCGGACGTCGAAGACGTGATTAAGGAAGTCGAAGACGACGAGAAAGATCTCAAGTCGCGGCCGCCGGTTATCACCATCATGGGTCACGTTGACCACGGCAAGACATCGCTGAAGGATGCGATCCGCAACGCCAAGGTGGTTGCGGGCGAAGCGGGCGGGATCACGCAGCACATCGGCGCCTATCAGGTGAAAACCGACGGTGGTCAGCTGCTGAGCTTCCTCGACACGCCGGGCCACGCGGCCTTTACGTCGATGCGGTCCCGCGGGGCACAGGTGACGGATATCGTCGTTCTTGTTGTGGCCGCGGATGATGCGGTGATGCCGCAGACCATCGAGGCGATCAACCACGCGAAAGCGGCGGAGGTGCCGATGATCGTGGCGATCAACAAGATCGACCGCCCGGCGGCTGATCCGGACAAGGTACGGACAGACCTGCTGCAGCACGAAGTGATTGTCGAGAAGATGTCCGGTGAAGTGCAGGACGTCGAAGTCTCCGCCATTACCGGCCAAGGTCTTGATGAGCTGCTGGAAGCTATCGCGCTTCAGGCGGAAATCCTTGAGCTGAAGGCAAACCCGGATCGCGCGGCACAGGGTGCGGTGATCGAAGCACAGCTGGATGTGGGCCGTGGCCCGGTGGCGACCGTTCTGGTTCAGAACGGCACATTGCGTCAGGGCGATATCTTCGTTGTCGGTGAGCAGTACGGTAAAGTACGTGCGCTGATCAACGACAAGGGCGATCGCGTCAAGGAAGCCGGCCCGTCGGTGCCTGTCGAGGTATTGGGTCTGAACGGGACACCCGAAGCCGGTGACGTGCTGAATGTGACCGAAACCGAAGCACAGGCGCGTGAGATCGCGGAGTATCGCGAGCAGGCCGCGAAGGACAAACGCGCGGCTGCCGGTGCGGCAACCACGCTTGAGCAGTTGATGGCGAATGCCAAGGCGGATGAGAACGTCAACGAATTGCCGATTCTCGTGAAAGCGGATGTGCAGGGCTCTGCCGAAGCGATCGTGCAGGCGATGGAGAAGATCGGCAACGAGGAGGTGCGCGTGCGCGTGCTGCATTCGGGTGTCGGTGCCATCACCGAGACCGATGTGGGCCTGGCCGAAGCATCCAGCGCGCCGATCATGGGCTTCAACGTGCGGGCAAACGCCTCGGCGCGCAACACGGCGAACCAGAAGGGCGTGGAAATCCGTTACTATTCGGTGATCTACGATCTTGTGGATGACGTGAAAGCGGCGGCCTCAGGCTTGCTCAGTGCGGAAATCCGCGAGAACTTCATCGGCTATGCAACGATCAAAGAGGTCTTCAAGGTGACGGGTGTCGGCAAGGTGGCCGGCTGTCTTGTGACCGAAGGTGTAGCGCGCCGGTCGGCTGGTGTACGTCTGCTGCGTGACAACGTTGTAATCCATGAAGGTACGCTGAAAACCCTGAAGCGTTTCAAGGATGAAGTGGCCGAGGTCCAGTCAGGTCAGGAATGCGGTATGGCGTTTGAAAACTATGACGATATCCGCGCGGATGACGTGATCGAGATCTTCGAGCGTGAAGAGATTACACGGACGCTTACCTAAGAATTTGACCAGGAAACAAAAAAGGGACAGCGAAATTGCTGTCCCCTTTTTTGTTTGAGTGCACTATTAGGCCGCTTTGGTGACCGGCGCGCCCGTATAGCTTGTGTCATCCACCTTTACGACGATACGTCCATCAGGCAATGCCCGCACGTACAGCCCTTGAATAGACACGGCACTCCCCAGAGTGATCGTCCGTAACATGCCATTCTCCTCCCCAGGAATTTGACTATGTCACCATTATCGCAGTTTGATTAAATTACCATAAACAAAATACGCAATTTCCTCTAATAGGCGAAAAATTGCGAACAATGTCGCGCAGAGCGTGAGCCCCTACAGCCAGTCGCGCAAATTGGGGATCAGCGGGATGTCTGCTGCCGGCATCGGATAGTCCCTGAGCGCAGCGGGGCGGACCCATTTAAGGGTCTGATTTTCCTTGGAAACGGGTGTTCCTTCCCACTTTCGGCAGGCAAAGAGCGGCATCAGCAGGTGGAAATCTTCGTAGCTGTGGCTGGCAAAGGTGAGGGGTGCGAGACAAGACGCCCAAGTGTTAATGCCGAGCTCCTCCTCCAGCTCGCGGATCAGGGCAACTTCGGGCGTTTCGCCCTGCTCCACTTTGCCGCCCGGGAATTCCCAGAGCCCGGCCATGGATTTGCCTTCGGGCCGCTGCGCCAGCAGGACACGCCCATCCACGTCGATCAGGGCAACGGCGGACACAAGAACGGTTTTCATAAACTCATGACCGGTAGTCTGCGTTGATGTCGATGTAGCCATGCGTCAGATCGCAGGTCCAGACCGTTGCCCGCCCTTCGCCAAGACCGATGTCAACGCCGATGAAAAGCTCCTGCCCCTTCATATGGGCGGCCGCTTCCGCTTCGTCATAGCCAGCACTGACCCACCCCTGTTCCGCGACCACCACATCGCCAAACCGGATGGACAGAAGATCGCGATCTGCCGCCGCGCCCGATTTGCCCACGGCCATCACGATCCGGCCCCAATTGGGATCTTCACCCGCGATGGCGGTCTTGACCAAAGGCGAGTTGGCGATCGATAGGGCATGCGTTTTCGCATCCGCATCATCCATGGCGCCGGTGACGGATATTTCAACGAATTTGGTGGCGCCTTCTCCGTCACGCACGACTTGCTGGGCCAAATCCAGCATGACTTTGTGCAGCGCGTCGGAAAATGCCAGATCGCCGCTGACGTCGACGCCGGATGCGCCCGTTGCGGCAACAAGCAGCGTGTCGGAAGTCGAGGTATCGCTGTCCACCGTAATGCAGTTGAAGGTCCGGGCATTGTGACCGGCCACCATCGCCTGAAGCTCGGCCTGGGGGATCTTGGCATCGGTAAAGATGTAGACCAGCATGGTGGCCATGTCCGGGGCGATCATCCCCGACCCTTTGGCAATCCCTGCAATGCTCACGTTGCGCCCGGCAATCTGAACCGTTGTGCCGGCGCCTTTGGGAAAGGTGTCGGTTGTCATGATTGCCCGGGCCGCGGCAGCAAAACCCTGGGCGTCCTGCGAACTGGCAAGGTTTTCTAGATGTGATGTGATGCGATCAAAGGGCAATGGCTCGCCGATGACACCGGTGGACGACGTGAACACTCGCTCCGCAGGTATATTGCAGGCATTTGCAGCAGCGGTGGTAATGGCGGTCACGGCCTCGATCCCGTTCCGACCGGTGAATGCGTTCGCATTGCCCGCATTCACAAGAATCGCCGCACCTGCATCACATGGTCCGCCCAGTTTGGCCTGGCAGTCCAACACCGGGGCCGCACGTGTTGCGGAAGTGGTGAATACTCCGGCAACTGCGGTGCCAGGCGTCACCATGGCCAGTATGATATCGTCGCGCCCCTGATACCGCACGCCGCCAGCCGCCGTGGCAAAGGTCACACCGTCGATAATGGGCAGCGCGGGAAATGCACCGGGTGCAAGCGGGGAAACCGCCGTAATCTTGGCCATATGCGTTAGTCCAGAAGGGTGATCTGCTTCAGAATCGCCGGGTCGACCTCCAGATCCGCCGGGATCTGAACGTCTGCGGCTTCCGCAGCCTTGGTAATGGCCTCCTGCGCGGCCATCTGGCTGAGCTCCTGCGTCAACTCTTCGCGCACGTCGTCAAGGGTCGGGATTTCTGCCTTACGGGTCTCGTTCAGCTTGATGATATGCCAGCCGAACTGAGTCTGCACCGGGTCGGAGACCTCACCGACACCAAGCGCGATGGTTGCGGCTTCGAATGCGGGCACCATCATCCCGGACCCGAACCATCCCAGCTCTCCGCCGTTCGGGCCGGACGGGCCGGTTGATTTTTCGCGTGCGGTGGCGGCGAAATCAGCCCCGCCGTCGATACTCTCCTTGACCGCAATCGCCTCTTCTTCCGATTCGACGAGAATATGGGATGCGTTGTATTCCTCTTCAGGGTCGATGTCGCCGAACTGACGATCATACAGCTCCTGCAGCGCCTCCTCCGTGACGGCCTCCTGCAGGATGCCTTCAACGACTTCGCCAGCCAGGAGCGAGCGTTGCTCATTCTCGATCGACTTGGTCACCCGCAACGGGGGCTCACCCTCGAAGGTCTGGGCCAGCGCGCTTTGCTGTACGAGCTGCTCCAGAATACCGTCATAGAGCACCTTGTCATCCAGCTGCTGATATTGTTCGGGCAGGCTGGCGCGGGCGACGATCATATGGCCCAGCGTGATCTCAACCCCGTTGACCGTCGCCACGACAGTTTCGGCTGTCGGTGGCTCCGCCTGATCTTGACTCTGTGCCCAGGACTGCACGGCGATGCTGACCAGAAGCGCTGCGCTGGCCATTAGTCTGAGATGTTTTTGCATGGAGTGGTCCTTGGGCTGCGTCACGGCTGAGCGCGACATTGACACGGTTTGGCGTGACCCTTACATCGCCCTATGGGCGCGGCAAGCGGGTCGCGTTCCCTTTCTATCTATGGGCTGTGCCGCAGACGAGCAAGCAGATCGGCGCCATTACCTAAACTTCGGCTGGAGAACGCATGCTGGGCATCGGAACAATCGCAAAAAAGGTCTTTGGGACACCCAATGACCGCAAAGTCAAAGCGACCCGCCCCCTGATAGACAAGATCAACGCGCTGGAGCCGGACTACGAAAAGCTGAGCGACGAGGGCATCAAGGAAAAGACCGAAGAGCTGCGCAAACGCGCGCTGGAGGGGGAAAACCTAGACGCGCTGCTGCCCGAAGCCTTTGCCAATTGTCGCGAAGCCGCGCGCAGGGCGTTGGGCCTGCGCGCTTTTGACACGCAGCTGATCGGCGCCATTTTCCTGCATCAGGGCAATATTGCTGAACAAAAGACCGGGGAAGGCAAGACGCTGACCGCGACCTTTGCCGCCTATCTCAATGCCCTGACCGGCAAGGGCGTGCATATCGTGACCGTGAACGAATACCTCGCCAAGCGGGATGCGGCCTGGATGGGCCAGGTCTTTGGTGCGCTGGGTCTGACCACGGGTGTCGCGTTTTCCGAGATGTCGGAAGAGGACAAGCGCACCGCTTACGGCAGTGACATCACCTATGCCACGAACAACGAGTTGGGCTTCGATTATCTGCGCGACAACATGAAGTCCGAGCTGAGCCAGATTTTCCAGAAACAACACAATTTCGCGATTGTGGACGAGGTGGACTCGATCCTGATCGATGAAGCGCGGACGCCGCTCATCATTTCCGGCCCGGCGCAGGACCGCTCCGAGATGTACAAGGTCATCGACACAGTCATCCCCGAACTACAGGATTCTCATTTCGAGCTGGACGAGAAGACACGCAACGTGACCTTCACCGATGAAGGCAACGAATTCCTCGAGGACCTCTTGCGGTCGCGGGACATGCTGGAAGACGGGCAGACTTTGTATGACCCGGAAAGCACGACCATCGTGCACCACGTCAACCAGGGCCTGCGTGCGCACAAGCTGTTCCAACGCGACAAGGACTATATCGTGCGCGACGACGAGGTCGTCCTGATCGATGAGTTCACCGGCCGCATGATGGCCGGGCGTCGCCTGTCGGACGGTCTGCACCAGGCGATCGAGGCCAAGGAAGATGTGTCGATCAAACCGGAGAACGTCACGCTCGCCTCTGTGACCTTCCAGAATTACTTCAGACTTTACGACAAGCTGGCCGGGATGACCGGGACGGCGCTGACCGAGGCGGAGGAATTTCAGGAAATCTATGGTCTGGGCGTTGTCGAAGTGCCGACGAACAAGCCGATTGCCCGGATTGACGACGATGATCAGGTCTATCGCACAGTGCGGGAGAAGTATTCCGCCATGCTGGATCAGATCAAGGAAAGCAACGCCAAGGGTCAGCCAGCGCTGGTCGGCACCACCTCGATCGAGAAATCCGAGGTTCTCAGCAAGATGCTGAGCGATGCGGGGATCAAGCACAACGTTCTGAACGCGCGCCAGCACGAGCAGGAAGCGCAGATCGTTGCGGATGCCGGCAAGTTCGGCGCCGTGACCATTGCGACCAATATGGCGGGCCGGGGGACGGACATCCAGTTGGGCGGCAACGTCGACATGCAGGTGATGAACGCCATCGCTGCAGATCCCGAAGCCGATCCGGAGGCGATCCGCGCGAAGGTCGAAGCGGAACATGCGGATGAGAAGGCCAGGGTGCTGGAGGCGGGTGGACTGTATGTTCTGGCGTCGGAACGCCATGAAAGCCGCCGCATCGACAACCAGCTGCGCGGCCGGTCCGGCCGTCAGGGGGACCCGGGGCGCTCCTCCTTCTATCTCAGCCTCGAAGACGATCTGATGCGCATCTTTGGATCGGAGCGTTTGGAGAAGGTGCTGACGACCCTGGGCCTGAAAGAGGGCGAGGCGATCATTCACCCCTGGGTCAACAAATCGCTGGAGCGCGCGCAGGCCAAGGTCGAAGGCCGCAACTTCGACATCCGCAAACAGCTGCTGAAGTTCGATGACGTGATGAACGAGCAGCGGAAAGTGGTCTTTACCCAGCGCCGCGATATCATGGAAGCCGCCGATCTCAGCGAGATCACCACCGATATGCGGCATCAGGTGATCGACGACATGATCGACCAATACCTGCCGCCAAACACCTATGCCGATCAGTGGGACGCCGAAGGCCTTCACGAGGCGGTGAAAGAGCAGCTGGGTGTCGATGTCGCGGTCATGGAGTGGGTGGAAGAGGATGGCGTCGACGATGAGGCGATCCGGGACCGCCTGATCGAAGCCACCGATGGTTTCATGGCAACCAAGGCGGAGCAGTTCGGCTCCGAAAACATGCGCAATATCGAAAAGCAGCTTTTGTTGCAGGCCATCGACGGCAAATGGCGCGAGCATTTGCTGACACTGGAACATTTGCGTTCGGTTGTCGGGTTCCGCGGATATGCGCAGCGCGATCCGCTGAACGAGTACAAGAACGAGTCCTTCCAGCTTTTCGAGGGGATGCTCGACAGCCTGCGTGCTGACGTCACGCAAAAGCTTGCCCAGATCCGCCCGCTGTCGGAAGACGAGCAGCGGGAGATGCTGGAACAGATCCGGGCGCAGCAGGCAGCCGCGCAAAATGCGGCAGCCGCGGCGGCGACCGGGGCGGTAGCAGGTGCTGGTGCCGCCGGAAAGGCGGCGGAAGGATTTGTCGAAGACGACCCATCGACCTGGGGGAACCCAGGTCGAAACGAGCCATGCCCCTGCGGGTCCGGCAAGAAATTCAAGCACTGCCATGGACGTCTCGTTTAAGCAGTCTGCCTTCTTCTTGCCCGAATGACTCCCCTCCGCGGTCACAACTCAGCCGTGTTTACCTTTCATTAAGATCTCGTTCCGACTGGTGGAGAGGGATCAAAATAATGTCGCATAAGACAGAAATCATCACAGCTGTAGGCACTTTGGCCTGTGCCGTGGGTATTGGTTTCGTGATGCAGAGCGGAGAGGTGGCAGAGCTTCGCTATGGATCTGCGTCAGCTGTGCCCATCGCCCCGGAAGCGCTCAAGGTCCAAAGTACGCTTTCGCTTGATGTCATCGAATTCCCGGATACCCCATTCTCCCAAGACGAACCGACGCTTGCCGTGAGCGAGATCACCCTGACCTCTGCCGACGTCGAGACGCTGCGCAAACTGCCGAAACTGGAAGAGCCGGTGCTGATCTCCACCGCCGCCGTCAGCCCCCTGTACCAGCCTGCCGCACCTGAAAGCCGCCCGAGACATCTGTGCCCGGTAAAGCTTTCGGCAGAACCCTTTGCGGCGGCGATGGTGAAACTGACCCTCACCGCCCCCTGCATGCAGAACGAACGCGTCACCGTGCGCCATGGCGGGCTGGAGTTCACTGAAACGACATCCGCATCCGGCGGTCTGGACATGACGGTTCCGGCACTTTCCGAAAACGCCGTTTTCGATATCACCTTTGTGAATGACTACACTGCATCCGTCTCGGCAGCGGTCCCGAGCGTGAAACTCTACGATCGTGTTGCGGTGCAGTGGGAAGGCAACAATACCGTGCAGCTTCACGCCCGTGAGTTTGGCGCCTATTACGGCGACAAGGGTCACGTCTGGGCCGGAGCGATGCGCGATATTTCGGTTGTGACAGATGGCACCGGTGGTTTCCTGACCCGTCACGGCGACAGCGCCGCCGCCAATGCGCGGCTGGCCGAAGTCTATACCTACCCGGTCAGCCTGGCCCAGACCAAGAACGCATTGACGCTCAGCATCGAGACCGAGGTGACGGCCGCAAACTGCGGTCGCGAAGTGCAGGCAACGGCGCTGAAACTGATGAGCGGAACCGTGCTGCCGACCCGTGCCGTTTCGCTCTCCGTCCCGGGATGCAGCGCCATTGGCAACTTTCTGGTGTTGAATAATCCGCTCGAAGACCTGACAGTCGCTACGAACTGACACTGCGACGAGGTTCTTTCCAATGAGAATGAAACGTGCAGCGATCTCCGCTGCACTTTTTCTATGGACAAGCTGTGTATCCGCTGCGGCGCAGGACGTGACGCTGACCTCGCGGGACGGGCTGATCGAGCTCACCGGGACCCTGCTCGGTTTTGACGGAGAGTTCTACCGGATCGACACGCTCTATGGCGAGCTCACGGTGGACGGATCCGGCGTGCTCTGTGAGGGGCCCGGGTGCCCGAACCTGCAGGATTACGTGGCAGAGTTGAGCATCTCCGGTTCCGCAACCATGGGGGCTGTGCTGATGCCCGCCCTGATCGAAGGGTTTGCCCTGCGCAACGGCTATACGGCGCTGCGCAGGGTCGAGGACAAGACACATTTCAACTACACGCTGACCGATGATCAGACCGGCAAGCTGGCAGCGGTGTTCTTTTTCCGCGTGACCAATACCGACGAGGGGTTCGCCGATCTGCTGGCCAATGAGGCCGACATCGTCATGGCCTTGCGGGAAATCCGCTCGGAAGAGCGCCTGCGCGCCGAGGAAGCCGGGATGGGTGACATGACCGGTGACAACCGCAGCCGCGTGCTGGCGCTGGATGCCGTGGTGCCCATCGTCGCGCCCAATAATCCGGTGCGTGCCATCTCGCCCGTGGATCTTGCGCGCGCCTATGCTGGCCAAATCACGAATTGGGCTGATCTGGGCGGGCCGGATGCGCCCATCACGCTGCACGCACCTGAACCGGAAACCGGTCTGGGCCAGGCCATTGTCGATGAGGTCGTCGCACCCGCGGGCCTGCAGATGTCGCCTAACATCGTCCGGCACGCCCGGGGCGCCGAGCTGGCACAGCAGGTGACCGCGGATGCCTTTGCGCTTGGCGTGGCGAGTTTCGCAGAAGTAGGCAATGCGCAGGCGCTGACCCTGACCGGCCCCTGCGGACGGTCGCTGCGCGCCACGCGCCGGACCATCAAGACCGAGGATTATCCGCTGACAGCGCCCATGTTCATCTACCTGCCGGCCCGACGCTTGCCCAAGATCGCGCGTGAATTTCTGGCCTATACCCGTGGACCGGCTTCGCAGATCGTGATCCGGCGTGCAGGCTTCGTGGATCAGGCGCCGGAAGAGGTGCCGGTGGACGATCAGGGCAACAGGTTTGCGAATGCGATCGCGGCGGCAGGCCCCGAGGTGCCGCTGGCGGAATTGCAGCGTATGGTGACCGTTCTGGCGCCGATGAAGCGGCTGACCACGTCGTTCCGCTTCGAGGCCGGGTCGGTCCGGCTGGACGCGCAGTCCCGGTCGAATATCCAGCAGATGGCCCGCAGTCTTGAACAGGGCCGCTACGATGCCCGCAGGCTCATGTTCGTCGGTTTCAGCGACGGGGAAGGTGCCGCCGGTACCAATCGCGGCATTGCCCTGCAGCGTGCCGAGGCCGTCCGCAGCGCGATTGTCGAAGCCGCGGAAACCGCGGATCTTGATCAGGTTGTGCTGGAGGTCGATGCCTTTGGTGAGGCGATGCCGATGGCCTGCGATGGCAGTGCCTGGGGACGGCAGGCGAACCGGCGTGTCGAAGTCTGGCTGCGCTGACGTTCAGAGATAACCTTCGCTGCGAAAACTGAGTTCCCGCGACTTTCCGATGATCAGATGATCGTGAAGGGTGAGCCCGAGGGCGAGGCAGGCGTTGTTGATCTGATCCGTCATCGAGATGTCCGACTGCGACGGCGTGGGATCCCCCGAGGGGTGATTATGGACCAGAATCAAGGCACTGGCGTTCAGCTCCAGGGCGCGTTTCGCAACCTCGCGGGGATAGACCGGTACGTGATCGACGGTGCCTTTCGCCTGCTCCTCATCGGCGATCACCACGTTCTTGCGGTCGAGGTAGAGGACGCGGAACTGTTCGGTTTCCCGGTGCGCCATGGTGGTGTGGCAATAGTCGAGCAGCGCGTCCCAGCTGCTGACCACGTTCTGCTGGATGACCCGGGCGCGGGCCATGCGGTGGGCGGAGGCTTCGACGATCTTCAGCTCGGCAATGACCGCGTCGCCGACCCCATTGACGTCGCGCAACCGCTCGGCCGGGGCGGTGATCACGCGGTTGAAGTCACCGAATCTGTCCATCAGCTGCCGGGCGAGGGGCTTTACGTCACGTCGCGGGATAGCGCGGAAGAGCACCAGTTCCAGAAGTTCGTAATCGGGCATGGCAGCGGCCCCGCCCTGCATGAAGCGACTGCGCAGCCGCTTGCGGTGATCCGCGATGTACGAGGGCGGTTTCCCGGCGGGCAAGGGCACCGGTTCGGCCTCATCGAGCAGAAAAGGCAGCGGGGTTTCGGCGAAAAGATGGGGATCGCTGGTCATGTCCGGAGCTTGCCGGATCATGGTTTCCGTTTGGTTAATCCATCCCATGAGACCGGGGTCGGTGGTCTGTCTGTATCGCGTCGGTAAAACGTCGGTATCACGTCGGTGCGCAGCGCACGGTCAAACGGGCGCGCGCGCAACACAGGGGGTGGGCAGGAGCCCACCCCCCCAGCCCGCCCGACCCAAAGGACACGCAGGTAAGGAGGGCGATGAGGC
>ERZ1740065.1642-NODE-1642-length-13567-cov-5.248076_pt1 | contig 13567 bp, 12 predicted proteins | sample MGYA00581738_ERZ1740065 | MGnify/ENA primary metagenome ERZ1740065 (study PRJEB43018, sample SAMN04849749) | marine metagenome | isolation source: floating plastic debris | place: Pacific Ocean | collected 2008-09-01 | study: EMG produced TPA metagenomics... | reverse complement strand
AGGGAGAAGTTTGGAACTATATCTGCGAAATTTCACCTGTTGTAAGGAGTTCTGTCTTGGCTGACGTCGACACATGTGCCTGTGACCAATGCCCGCCGCAGTGCGACTGTTCGGAAAGTAAACCAACCGATGGAAAGTGCTGTTGTGGTGACGAATGCACCTGCAAAGACTGTGATTGCGGTCCTAGCTGTGGATGTCCGAAGGCTTAAATCATGGCAGACATCGCAGTTGACTCTGATCGGATCAAGACGATCCGAAAGGCCCGCAAGATTGGACGGCCGAAGCTCGCGAAGCTGTCAGGCTTGACCGAAAGGCAGGTTGCAAAGATCGAAACCTCCGGTGCGATCGTCTTGGAAGTGTCTGTGCTCCACAGACTGTCGGAGGCGCTTCAGGTTCCGGCTCCAACACTTACCGGTGAATTCGAGGTTGTGGCGAATGATCTCGAACCAGCGGCGACAAAGAAATGCACAAATGGATGTTGCGGGTAATCGCGGCAGGCTTTCATACTTTCGAGCGTGGTGAAGAGCGCGGGCTCGCGATGGTTCCCGTCCAGCTGAAGTGGGCCGTAGACTGCCCAGACTTGATCCGGGTTTAGCGGTCACCCCAGGCCGATTTTTGTTCCCGGCGGGGACAAGGACCCGAATGGCTGGGACCGTCAGGCGTTTCAATGACTGCCTTTTCAATCCGCTCTACCGTTCAAAACCGATAAACCGACGTGATCCAGGAGGATTTCCCGTCACGGTGCGAGAGTTTCTGTTGAGCATTTCCGGCCAGTAGAATGCCCCGGACGACGGCCTCAAGACACAGGCGAGGCGGTGCCCGTTTTCTTTTCGATGATGACGATACCGGGTTTTAAGGCAGGGTCGGCGGGGGTCAGCGTGAACCGTTTGCCGACGAGTTGCAGCGTGACCAGCCTGCGGTCCGGTGCAGTCATCAAGTGACCTTTGGCCCTCACAACCGCGTCGGCGTCGGCAAGGGATCGGGCGAGGGCCTGGGCATCGACCGGGCCCGGTGGCGTGAAGGTGCGAGAGGTCAGTTCAATGTGGTGCGGCCCTGCGTCAAAGACCGTGTTGCTGCTGCGTTGCGTTATGTCCGCCGACAGCACGTCATGCAGGATGTCACTGCTGCCTTCAACCAGAGGGGCGCCGCGCGCGTGACGGCCAATGTTGAAGCGGCTGGTGTTCAGCTGGTCCGGTGTGGCGAGATCGGCCTTTGTCAGCACGACAAGGTCAGCGGCCCCCAGTTGGCGGACGATGGTATCGGCCAAATAGCTGTCCTGGAGCTGTGCTGGCAGGCCTTCCGCGTCCGCCAGCACCACGACGCTCATCACCTGGATGTCTGCGCCGAAGAGGCTGACCGCAGCTGCGATCTTGCCGGGAAGAGCGACGCCGGAGGTTTCGAGCAGCACGTGGTCCGGCTTGGGGTCGAGCGCGCGCATCCGCGTCAGTGCCAACATCAGGTCATCGCCGTAGGAGCAGCACACGCAGCCCCCGGCGAGCGCGATCAGGTCGTCGTCCTGGGCTTCGATCAGGTCGGCGTCGATGGGCAGCGCGCCGAAGTCGTTGACCAGCACGGCCAGCCGCTGGCCGTTTGCGTTGCGCAGGATCTGGTTGATGAGGGTCGTTTTGCCAGCGCCCAGATAGCCGGCGATGATCGTCAGGGGCAGGGGCGTGTCAGACATCGGCAGCCGCAAACGGTTTTCCGCCCAGAACCGTGCCCCAGACCCGTGTATCCTTGAAGCCGTCCACGCCCATCTCTTCGGGGTCGTCCTCGAGCACGGCGAAATCGGCGCGCTTTCCGGCCTCGATCGAGCCGACCTCTCCGTCCATGTGCAGGGTGTAGGCCGCGCCCAAGGTGATCGCGTAGAGCGCCTGATCGAGCGTGATCTTCTCGGCGTCTCCCAAGGTCCGACCCGAGGCGGTTTTGCGGTTCATGGCGCACCAGCCGGTGAAGAGGGGACCGAGCGGAGTGATGGGCGCGTCGGAGTGGATCGCAAAGGGTACGCCCTGCCGCGCGGCGGTGCCTGCGGCGTTCATCCGTTCGGCCCGTTCGGGCCCGACCGTCAGTTCATAGTGCTGGTCGCCCCAGTAGTGGTGGTGGTTGGCGAAGAGGTTCACGCAAAGCCCCAGTTCCTTGATTTGGCGGAATTGCGCGGTGTCGGCCAATTGGCAGTGTTGCAGGGTAAAGCGGTGGTCGCCGGACGGCGTCTTGCGCAGCGCCTTGCGCATGGTGTCGATGACAAGTTGCGTCGCCTCGTCCCCGTTGGTGTGGCAATGCACCTGAATGCCCTTGGCCAAAGACGTCTCGAGAATATAGGCGAGGTGTTCGGGCGCGATGTACCACAACCCATTGGGTGCGCCGTTGTAGTAGCCGGGCGCGCGCAGGCGAGCGGAAAACCCCTGTATCGAACCGTCGACCACGATCTTGATCCGTCCGAGCCGTAGCTTGTCGGTGCTTTGCGCGGCAAGCCGTTCAACGTGTTTGATGAGGTCCTCAGGGCTGCCGCCATGGTGAAACCGCAGGGGCACAATACGGGCGGGGTAGGCGGTGTTGCCGGTGACTTTACGCATCAGCGTGACCGCCTCGTCCGGCAAGCGCGCGGCAAGGTCCGTGGCCGTCGTGACGCCCGCGCGCACGCAGAGCTTGCCGAAACGCCACATGCCCTGTTCGTCGCAGGCGAGCATATCGCGGTCGAACCCCACATGGATGGACACGGGGCTCATCACATCGGGACCCTTCAGCTCGCCGGTGGGCAGGCCGTCATTGCCCAGCGGGACGCCTTCGTGATTGATGCCGGGTTTCATCAGGCCGGCCAGTTCCAGCGCCTTGGAATTGACGTTCATGATGTGACCCGAGGCGTGCATGATCCCGATGGGCCGGGTGGTCGAGATGGCGTCAAGCTGCCCCCGATCCACGCGCTGGTTGTCGAAATAGATCGGGTCGAGCGACCACGCAGGCAGCGGGGTGGCGGGGGCGTCCAGCTGTGCCTCCGCCGCGGCCAGTTTGGACAGAACCGCGTCGAGATTTTTGCACCCGGCCTGCATGTCCCCCTCGGGCGACATACGGTCGAAAAAGCCCACGTAGGTGTGGGACCACAGCGCCCCTTCCTGCAAATGGCAGTGCCCCTCGACCAGACCGGGCATCAGCACCTTATCGGCGAAGCGGGTGTCGAGGTCGTAGTCGCCCCAGCCCTCAAGCTCGGCCAGCGACCCGGCGCCCAGGATGATCCCGTCGCGCAGGGCCACGTGGGTCGCCTGCGGCTTTTGCGGGTTCATCGTCAGGATTTTGCGGGCAGATAAGATCTTGATCACGTGCGGGCCTGGGGCTGAAAATATCTATGATGCAAGGCTAGGCGGTTTTCTTTTTACCAAAAACTGGATTTAATCGCCGCATAAAGATCATTTTTTGGGGGATAGATGCCGGGTAGCTTGACGCTGAAGCAGATGCGTTATGTCGAGGCGACGGGGCGGCTGGGGTCGATTGCAGCCGCGGCTGAAGCGCTGAGCATCTCGCAAAGCTCGATCACGGCAGCCATTGACGCGCTCGAGGCGGAGCTGGGGTTCGGCATTTTCACGCGGGTGCCGGCCAAGGGCATCCAGAAGACGCCGGGGGGGTCCGACACGCTGAAACTGATCAGCCAGTTTCTGGCCAGGTACAGCGAGTTCGAGGCCGAGCTTTATGCGCTTGGCGGTGCTGTGACGGGTACGATCCGGCTGGCTTGCTTCGCGACGGCGGCGGCGACCTTCCTGCCGCCTGCGATCAAGCAGTTCCAGTCCGAGTTCCCCAATGTGCATTTCGAGCTGGTCGAGGGCGACATGGACAATGTGGCGGAGTATCTGGACACGGGGGCCGCTGATATCGCCTTTACCTACGACGAAGTGATCGGGAGCCATCATGACTTCGACCTGATGGTCGAGCTGCCGCATTTCGCCATGGTCAATACGCAGGATCCGCTGGCGCAGCGGGCGTCGGTCAGCTTGGCGGATTTGCAGGACCAGCCGATGATCAATCTGCAACTGCAGCGATCAGGGACCTACTATTCGGACCTCTTTGCGGCTGCCGGCCTGTCGGTGCAGGTGGCGCATGCCACGACGTCGGTCGAGATGATCCGTACTTTGATTGCCTCAGGATTTGGCTTTTCCATCCTGAATGCCCGCCCTGTAAGCGCAGCGCTGGATGCCCGTGGCATCACCGTGTTGCCCATCACGGATCCGATTCCGGCGCGCCGCTTTGGTCTGGTTACGCAATCAAGGGTCACGCTGCCCTATTCGGTGCAGCGGTTTATCGAGTGTTGCCATGCACTTCGTACCGAAGGCGTGTTCGAGAACCTGGCCGTGCGGGCGGATGACCCGATCACATAAGCCCTATTTTTTAGCTTTTTCACACGTATTAAAACTATTTTTTCGAATGATGGCCCGCGCCTAACCTTCTCTCAATAAAAAATGAGACCTTGGGAGAAGAACCGATGAAGATCGCTGTATTTCGAGATTTTGCCATTGCCGCGGGGGTTGCCGCCTTGCTGGGGACGACCACGATGGCCGAGGAACCTGTGCGCGGCGGGACCTTGATCACGACCCTACCACAGACCCCGCGCCATCTGAACCCTGCCGGGCAGTCCGGTATCGTGACCGGCGCGCCGGGTGCCCAGTTGTTTGCCGCACCGCTGCGCTATGACGAGGATTGGACGCCGCAGCCCTATCTGGCCGAAAGCTGGGCGTGGTCGGAGGACGGGTTGTCGATGACGCTGAACCTTGTACAGGGCGCGACCTTCCATGATGGCGCGCCGATCACGTCCGAGGATGTCGCCTTCTCTGTCGAAACGATCAAGGCAAACCACCCGTTCAAGACGATGTTCGGCGTGGTCGATGCGGTTGAAACACCCGATGAACATACCGCCATCCTGAAGCTGTCCCAACCGCACCCGGCGTTGCTGCTGGCAATGTCGTCGCAACTGATGCCGATCATCCCGAAGCACATCTATGGTGACGGTCAGGACCCCAAATCGCACCCGCGCAATGGGCAGGACGTTGTCGGCTCGGGCCCGTTTAAGTTTGTTGAGTTCACGGCGGACCAGCAGGTGATTCTGGAACGCAACGACGACTTTTTTATCGAGGGGCGTCCCTATCTGGACCGCATCGTCTATCGCATCATCAAGGATGCATCGGCCCGCGCCATCGGGATGGAAAACGGCGAGTTGCACATGACGACCTTCGAAAACACTGTGCGCAACATCAAGCGGATGTCCGAAAACGATGATCTGGTGACCACGGATGAAGGTTACGCCGCCATCGGTCCGATTAACTGGCTCGCTTTCAACACCGGTTCGGACGGGCCGCTGGCCGACAAGCGCGTGCGGCAGGCCATCGCCTATGCAATTGACAAGGACTTTATCCTGAACGCCATCATGCTGGGGCTGAGCCAGGAGGCCAGGACCGGTATCCACCCTGGCTCACCCCTCTACTATGACGGGGTGAATGCCTATGAGTTGGACATCGACAAGGCCAACGCGCTGCTGGACGAGGCGGGTTATGAAAAAGGGGCCGATGGCACGCGCTTCTCGCTGACCATCGACCATGGCAACCCGACCACAAAGCCGCAGGCCGAGTTTACCAAGGCGTCACTCGCCAAGGTCGGGATCGATGTCACCGTGAACTCTTTTGTGGATTTCCCGACCTGGGCCAACAAGATCTCGAACCACGATTTCGATATGACCTGGGACACGGTGTTCAACTGGGGTGACCCGGTCATCGGGGTGCACCGCACCTATGACAGCCAGAACATCAAGGAAGGTGTCATCTGGTCCAACACGCAGCAATACGCCAGCGAACGGATTGACGCGTTGATGGATCAGGCGGGGCAAGAGATCGACCCAGACAAGCGTGCTGCTCTCTACAAGGAGTTTCAGGAGATCCTGGCGGAAGACCTGCCGGTCTATTGGACCAATACGCTGCCGTATCACACGATCTACAACAAAAAGGTCGGTAACCCTCCTCTCGGCATATGGGCGTCATCTTCTCCCTATGACCTTGTATTCTTGAAAGAATAACCTGTCCTGAGGAAGACCTTCCTGCCCCGATAACCGGGGCAGGTTTTTATTGAGGTGGTGCATGGGAATTCTGATCGTCATCGCGCAGCGCACCCTCTATGGGCTGCTGTTGCTCCTGGCTGTGCTGGTGCTGAACTTTACCATGATCAATCTGGCGCCGGGTGATGTGGTTGATACAATTGCCGCCGACATGGGAGGCGCCAGCGCCGAGCTGATCGCCCAGATCCGGGCGGAATACGGGCTGGATCAGCCGGTCATTGTTCAGTTGGGCAACTACATCTGGCGGGTGTTCCAATTCGATCTGGGGCATTCGTATTTCTACAACCGGCCGGTCACCGAGATGATATTCGCGCGGTTGCCGGCAACCCTGCTGCTGGTGTTCTCGGCGCAGATCTTTGCGCTTGTCGTCGGTATCTTGCTCGGCGTCTTTGCCGCACAGCGCCCCAACGGCCTTCTGAGCCATATTGTGACGTTCTTTGCGCTGTTCGGCTATGCCGCACCGGTGTTCTGGACAGGTATCCTGCTGCTGATCGCGTTTTCCCTGAAAATCCCGCTGTTCCCGGTGGCCGGGATGCGGGACGTGACGGTGGAGGGCTTTTTCCCCCAAGCGCTATCCGTTGCGCACCATCTGGTGCTGCCGATGCTTACGCTCGGGTCGATCTTCATCGCGCTTTACTCGCGGCTTTGCCGGGCCTCCATGCTGGAGGTGCTGGGATCGGATTACGTACGCACGGCCAAGGCCAAGGGATTGTCGCCGCGTGACGTGACCATGAAACACGCGCTGAAGAATGCGCTGCCGCCGGTCGTGACGCTGGCAGGGTTGCAGTTTTCGGCTGTGATCTCGGGCGCTGTGCTGGTCGAGACGGTGTTTTCCTGGCCGGGGCTGGGGCAGCTGGCGCTGACCTCGATCCTGGCGCGGGATACGCCGACAATCCTGGGCATCCTGTTTTTCTCAGCGCTGGTGGTCATTGTCGGCAATCTGCTGACCGATCTCGTGCTGCGCCTGATTGATCCGCGGGTGAGGGCGAAGGCATGAGCGAGCAGACCCAACTCAAGGCCCGGTCGCCCTTTGCCGAGGCATTCGAGATGTTTCGGCGCAACCACGCGGCGCTGGCGGGGCTGGCGGTTCTGCTGGCCATAATCGCGGTCGCAATCCTTGGCCCGGTGCTCTATCCCGGCAATCCGTTCGACATGGTCTGGGCCCCGTTCACCACGCCGGGGACCGAAGGGTATCTGCTGGGCACCGACTATCTGGGGCGGGACCTGCTGTCGCTGCTTATCCATGGCGCGCGGGTGTCGCTGACGGTTGGCTTGGCGGCGGCCTTTGTCACCGTCACCATTGGCATCACCATCGGGGCGCTGGCGGGTTTCTATCGCGGCTGGGTCGAAGAGGTACTGATGCGCCTGACCGAGTTTTTTCAGGTGCTGCCGACGCTTTTGTTCTCGATGGTTATTGTGGCGCTTTTTGGTGCGTCGTTGCTGATGATCACCATTGCCATCGGGCTGGTCAGCTGGCCCGCCGTGGCGCGGATCACGCGGGCCGAGTTCCTGCGCATACGGGAGCTGGAATATGTCACCGCCGCCCGCGCCGGGGGTGTGCGCAATGGCGGGCTGATGTTCCGCGTGATCCTGCCCAACGCACTGCCGCCGATCATCGTGCAGGCCGCGCTGATGGTCGGGTCCGCCATCCTGTTCGAGGCGGGGCTGAGCTTTCTGGGCCTGACCGACCCCAACGTCGCAAGCTGGGGCCAGATCATTGGATCGAACCGGCAGTACATCCTTGATGCCAGCTATACGGTCACCGTGCCCGGCATCGCCATTTTCATCACCGTTCTGGCGATCAGCCTTGTGGGGGATGGTTTGAACGACGCCCTGAATCCGAAGCTGAGGGAACGATGAGCGCGCCGCTTTTATCCGTCGAAAACCTGCGTATCGAGCTTGCGACGCGCGGCGGGATGGTGCCGGTTGTTGATGACCTGTCGTTGTGGCTGAACCCCGGCGAGACGCTGAGCATTGTGGGCGAATCCGGCAGCGGCAAATCCATGACGGCCCTCGCGGTCATGGGGCTGCTGCCGCGCATCGGGCGCGTTGCCAACGGCCGGATCATGTTCGAAGGGCAGGACATGACGCAGATGGAAGATGCCGCCCTGCGCCGTATCCGGGGCAATCAGATCGGCATGATCTTTCAGGAGCCGATGACCTCGCTCAACCCGGTCTATACCGTGGGTGAACAGATTGCCGAGGTGCTGCGCCATCATCAGAACCAGAGCGCCGCTGAGGCCTGGGGCAATGCCATCGACCTGCTGGATGCGGTGCGTATTCCCAATGCCAAGGGGCGGGCGGGCACCTATCCGCACGAGATGTCGGGCGGGCAGCGTCAGCGCGTGATGATTGCCATGGCGCTCGCCTGCCGGCCCAAGATCCTGATTGCGGATGAACCTACCACGGCGCTGGATGTGACCGTGCAGGCCGAGATTTTTGACCTGATGCGCGACCTCGCGAGAGAAACGCAGACCGCGACCATCCTCATCACCCATGATATGGGTGTGGTCGCAGAGATGGCCGACCGCGTAGTCGTCATGTTGAAGGGGCGCAAGGTCGAGGATGGAACGGTGGTGGACCTCGTCAATCGGCCGCAGCACGACTACACCAAGTCGCTGATCGCGAGTGTTCCGCATCTGACACCGGAAACGCGTGATACCAGCGCGGCGCAGGTCGAAATCGATCAACCACTGTTGAGCGTGAGAGATCTGACGGTACAATTCCCCGTCAAGAAACGCTTTGGCAAGCGCGAAATATTCACGGCCGTGAACGGCATCAGCTTTGATGTCGAACGCGGTAAAACGCTGGCGATTGTCGGCGAAAGCGGGTCCGGCAAGACAACCGCTGCTTTGGCCGTGGCGCGATTGGTTGCGGCGCAGGCGGGGCAGGTGACGCTCGATGGTACGGATATGCTTTCGCTTGAAGGCGAGGCGCTGCGCCAGGCGCGGGCGAATGTGCAGGTGATTTTTCAGGACCCATACTCGTCGCTGAACCCGCGCTTGCGCGCCGGAGCCATCGTGCGCGAACCGATGGACAATCTTGGCAACCTGCCTGCCGCGCAGCGTGACGCGCGCGTGGCCGAGTTGTTCGAACAGGTGGGGCTGGAGCCAGCCCAGATGCAGCTTTTTCCGCATCAATTCTCGGGCGGACAACGCCAGCGGATCAGTATTGCCCGCGCGCTGTCAACGAACCCGAGCCTGATTATCTGTGATGAAGCGGTGTCGGCCCTTGATGTGATCATTCAGGCGCAAATCCTGGACCTGCTGCACGACCTTCAGCGCGAATTGGATTTGACCTATCTTTTCATCAGTCACGACCTGGGCGTGGTGCAGCAGATGTGCGACCATGTCGCGGTCATGTATATGGGCGACATCGTCGAATACGGAACGCGCAATGCGGTCTTTGCGGAGCCGACGCAGGCGTATACGCGAAATCTGTTGGCTGCGGTACCTTCGGTCGAGAGTGCGAAAGAGCCAGTCCAGTAGTTCGATACTGCCCCAAACGGGTGTCAGAGTGCTGATCAGATCATTTGCATGAGCGAAATGATCCTTGTTTGCGATAATGAGCGTCGGTCCTCCATCAAAGTGCGATGAATGATGGTGTTACGGCATTGGGAAATCCGGCCACTACGCGATTGCCCGTTCCACTTGGCTCAGAAGAGCGCAGAAGACCCCACTGATGTGCTCAACCTGATGTGGCTTTGCGTCTCCGCCACGTCCGGTATGGCACGGATGCGGTCGAGAATCCCATCGAGCCGCTTGAGCGATGATGTTCTGATGTCGGCCACCAGATCGAAGGCGCCGCTGAGCGTCGAGATGTCGATGATGCTGTCGATCCGGCGCAACGCGGCGATGGCGACTTTCCCGTCGGAGGCATCGAGCCGGATCAAGGCAAAGGCGCTGATCTGGTGATCCTCTTCCGAGGGGCCGAGCTCGACGGTGAAGCGATGGATGACGCGGCGTGCCAGCAGCCGTCCGATCCGGTTCTGCACGGTGCCACGTGACACATCCAGCGCGCGGGCAAGCTCGGTGGTGCTGGTGCGCGCGTCACGGGTGAGCAAGGCCAGAAGCCTCTGATCCATATCGTCCATGTGACCCTCCCTGTTGCTGACAATTCGTCAGGAAGCTATCGTTTTGCAAGGTAATTCTGCATTTTTGCTGACCACAACCGCCGCTATTCTCCTTTCTGCAGAACACCTGTTCTGCAGGAAACGGAAGGGCTGGAGATCATGCATAAAATCGCCGTTTTGGGACTGGGGAAAGTCGGCACGCTTGCGTCGGAATTGTTGCATGCGGCGGGATTCGAGGTGCGCGCCTACGATCAGGCCCGCGTAAAGGACGACTTGCCATTCACTGTAGAGTCTGTCGATGTCAGCGATGCTGCTGCCGTTTCCGGTATTTTCGCGGATGTGGACGCGGTGCTGTCCTGTTTACCCTACCACCTGAACGCGGGTCTGGCAGAGGCGGCCGTGGAGGCGAACATCCATTACTTCGATCTGACCGAGGATGTGCCCACGACCAGGCGCATTCTGGAACTGGCCCAGACCGCCAAGCGCCTGATGGCGCCGCAATGCGGTCTTGCGCCCGGGTTCGTTGGCATCGTCGGCGCGGATCTGATCGGTCGATTCGATGAGTGCCGGTCCTGCAAGATGCGGGTCGGGGCGTTGCCGCAGAACCCGACCGGGCTGATGGGCTATTCCTTCAACTGGTCACCCGAGGGCGTCGTCAACGAATACCTCAACGATTGCGAAGTGCTCGAGGACGGCGAGATCAAGCAGGTCTCTCCGATGGAGTGGATCGAGAAACACTATATCGACGGCGTCGAGCTCGAGGCCTTCACGACGTCGGGCGGCCTGGGCACGATGTGCGAGACTTATCTGGGTCGTGTTCCGAATATCGACTATAAAACCATGCGCTACCCGGGCCACGCGAAGCTGATGAATTTCTTCTTTCACGAATTGCTGATGCGCGAACGTCGAAAAGAGGCGGGCGAGATCCTGGTGAATGCCAAACCGCCCGTGTCCGACGATGTGGTCTACGTGCATGTGGCCGCCGAAGGTATGCGGGACGGGGTGCTGACCCGAGAGGAATTCGTGCGGAGCTACAAGCCGCTGGAGCAGGCCGGACAGATGCGCACGGCCATTGCCTGGACAACGGCGTCATCGGTTGTCGCGGTCATCGAAATGGTCCGCAACGGCACGTTGCCACAAGCGGGGTATCTCAGGCAGGAGAGCGTGCCGCTTGAGGCATTTCTGGCGACGGATACCGGGCGGTTCTACGCATCTGTGACGTAGTCCGGCGCGCTGAGTGTCTGGTGCCCGCTTTCCTCGCTCCCGCACCCAGCGCCCATTGGCATCCCTAAGGGATGTGGAGATCTTGCGCGTCCCTTCGTTGAACGCGTTGCCACAGCCCTTGCGCTTCTTCGCTGTGTCTTTTTTTGACCGAGATGCCCATGCCACTTTTCTTGATCGCGTCGGCCGTCTGATGCGTGAAATGCGAAGCGCCCGTGCCTAGATGTACCGTATGGCACTCAAGAGCAAAGTCCTGATCCTCACCTATGGAACACGCGGAGATGTCGAGCCGTTTATTGCGCTCGCTCAAGGCCTGAGCGCCAGGGGCCACGAGGTGACGCTGTGCACGGCAGCCCGGTTCGGGCCCTGGATCGAGGATCTGGGCGTTCCCTTCATGCCGATGTCGGACGCTTCTCTGGATCTGATGGATACACCTGATGGCAAAAGGATGCTGGAGGGCGCGTCTGGCCGGCTTGGCCGTATTGCCGCCGCGGTGCGACTGGCGCGAAAATCCGGCCCGATCAATGCGGTGCTCAACCGCGATGCATGGCTCGCAGCCAGGCAGTGCGCGCCGGATCTCATTGTCTTTCATCCCAAGGTGATGGCAGCGCCGCACATCGCGGAGGCACTCCGGGTCCCGGCCATCATGGGGCTTTTGCAACCGATGATCGTGCCCACGGCGGCCTTTCCTCCGACCGGGCTGCCGGAGTTGCCGATCCCCTTCTACAACCGGCTTGCCTACAGGCTGGTACGGGCGTCCTACGCAGCGTTCAGAAAATCCATGAACAGCTTCAGAACAGAGGATCTCGGGCTTGCGCCTCTGTCGCGCGGACAGGATGTACTGCGCCCACCCGGGGCGGACATCACCAAAATCCTGCACGCCATAAGCCCACATGTTCTGCCGCGCCCCGAAGATTGGCCGTCCAGCGCGATCATCACCGGATATTGGTTCCTGGATACAGCCGACCGCTATGCGCCGCCCGACGATCTCGCCCATTTCCTGGCTTCTGGTCCTCCTCCCGTCTATGTCGGTTTCGGCAGCATGGTGTCCGAAGATGCGCGGTCGCTGCTTCAGGTCACGACCGAGGCGCTGAATGAAGCGGGTGCGCGCGGGGTCATCGGTTCGGGATGGGCGGGGCTGCAGGCAGATACCGGTGAAGACATTCTCATCATTCCGCCGGTACCCCACGAATGGCTCTTTCCCAAGATGGCCGCTGTCGTGCATCATGGCGGTGCGGGGACGACCGCCCAGGGGTTCCGCGCGGGTGTTCCTTGCGTGATCTGTCCCTTCATCGGCGATCAGCCGGGGTGGGCCCGGAAAGCTGTCGCGCTTGGCGTTGGTGCGACACCGGTACCGCGCAGGGCGCTCACGGCGCACCGTCTGGCGCAGTCCATCCGGATGGCGATGACCGATCCGGACCTGCGCCGCAATGCTGAGATACTGGCGCGAGATTTGCACGAAGAGGATGGTGTTGCCAGGGCGGTGGCTGAAATCGAGGAGTGCCTGCCTGCTGCGGACGCCGACCGGAGGAGCTTCCCGGCCTGACACTAGGACGTGGGGAGGCTTTGGGCGTCAATAGGTTCCATTCATCATCTGATGGGGCGCCTTCTGCGCATGAAGAGTGTGTCGAGAATGCCGTATGTGCCCAGTTTTTTATCCGAAAACCCGGCTTTTTCAGCAACCCGGATGGATCCGGCATGGGCGGGATCGAAAATGCACGACGTTTGGTCGAATTCAGGTCGCGTGTCCGCCCATGCCAGCATCCGGGTCACCGCTTCGGTTGCATAGCCCTGACCATGCGCACCGGTTCTGAAGACCCAGCCCGCCTCGGGGGTACCGGCCAGACTTGGTGCGGTGTTGCGTTGATGGTCGGCAAATCCAACCTCTCCGCGAGACGCACCTGTCTCCCTGGATTCAACCGGCCAATAGCCAAACCCCAGATGCCACCAGTGGCCGGCGTAAGCCAGCAGCCGGGACCAGGATTCCTCTTCGGTCGATGGCTCACCCGATATCATGGCAACCACATCCGGATCGGCCCACATCGCAGAGCTTTCCTTGAAATCGTCGATCCGGTGCCCCCGAAGGATCAGACGGTTTGTCTTCAGGATCGGGGTGAGGGACGGGGAGGTCATCATGGCCTGCTCTCCTTAAGTGAAGTCGATGATTTGTGCATGGGAGGCGCCCGCGA
>ERZ1740065.1641-NODE-1641-length-13567-cov-11.913410_pt1 | contig 13567 bp, 7 predicted proteins | sample MGYA00581738_ERZ1740065 | MGnify/ENA primary metagenome ERZ1740065 (study PRJEB43018, sample SAMN04849749) | marine metagenome | isolation source: floating plastic debris | place: Pacific Ocean | collected 2008-09-01 | study: EMG produced TPA metagenomics... | reverse complement strand
GATTTGAGCAAAACGCTATAATATTTTGTCTGCTAAAATATTTGAGTTTACAGTACTTGGCTTGAAGTGAATAAAGCATCAATGTCTTCCTGCTTCCTCGCTGTAGATGATTCCTCTCTATATTTGCTCCACACTCTCTCTCTACAGTGGCCAGTGCAGTATACGTGTTCTGGACTACATTTAGATGAACTTAATAGATCATTTTGAAAAATAGGCTAAGTGCTGTTTGGCTAAGTACTGTTCCTCAGTCCATGGGGATATTGGAAATCAAGCAAGAGATCAGGTCTTCATTGAGCTAATGAAGATGAAGAAACATATTCATCATCATGATGCAACCAGCGCAAATGATAATGACAGCCAAGGATTCAAAGCCAACTGGTGAGAATGACTCTAGTCAGCAGTTGCTTATCAAAAGATGTAACAAAAGTAGCTGAGCTGATAGCAAAATATAGCTGACTTTCCACACATAGTCAACACTGGGAAGCTATGCAAGTGCACTCTGGGAAATGGGAGGACTGCAGCAGCTATAGAATTTTGAAGTAATTGGCTCCTGCTGAACAGCCACAGGTTGACCGCTATCCCTAGTATGAACTAAACATCTCTTCACATGACATTATGTGATGGATCAAGCTGCTCATGGCATAGCTGATCATACCGCTTCATCGCAGTGAGTGGATGGGGCTTAAGATTAAAGCAGGCATAAGTGCAATGAAAGCATAATAAGTGCAGAAAAAAGTCGGTGTAGTACATTCATAGCATCTGCATAGCACATGCATAACACCGGCGCAACACCGGCACATGATTCCAGTGCGCCTACCGATATAAGAGTAAAAAATGCCTGAAATCCATCACACAGCCTGCATATAACATATTCATTCATAAATTGGACAGTTCATACCTCAGCGAGCTTTCACCTATTTCAGCTAGTGCACTGGTTACTCCCCTGAGAAAAGATAGTATATTTCTTTGTGGGGGTAGGACGGTTACCCTACAATTACACTGGCTGCATAACTACAGCTGATGCACGAATATCTACGGGAGAATGACAAAAGCTGAGACTACTAATGTGGCACAGGAGCAATTATGTTTGGATGTTCTTCCTGTCACCATAGCGACTGGGAATCAAACGGGTGCCCATGGTGCTAACCTCCTCTGTAGAGCCACAGGACTGAATAGTGACGGGAGAGGTGGTGGTTGCCATCCAGGATCATTGTGAAACTCTCAGGGTTCGAGCTCAGGTATGGACAGCAAGTAGAGGAATGATGAAGAAAAGAGATGATATTTTCCATCAATAAATCTGCTGAGCTGTTGTTGAGCACACCCGAACCATTTGTAAGCTGGCACGATTTAATCTTCTCGGAATGATAGGTGTGTCCGAGGCTGTGTAGAGGATTCCACAGATATTTAATGGGATTCCAGCTTCCACAATGCAGTCTCAATGGATGAGCAGACTGTGTACCGTGATTATCGGAGATTTTGTTCTTAAAACCTTGGACTGAGAACTAACATATCCGAGGTGGGTTTTATCTTGTATTATTCTGTTTCCGGTGGATCGGCAGCACCTGTTTAGTGGAGCACAAAACATCCAGTTCTATGTGAAGGAATGCGACTCATATTCTAAGAGAACAAGCATTTGTTCAGCTACATGGCTAAGTCAAAGTTTTAATTTGTCAATTGCAATTGAAATTGTAAGTTGAAATAGTTACAATAGGAGCAGAAGATAGTTACCTTTGACCCTTGTCCCTCAGGTCTGCCGTCTGTCTGTCAGCAACAGCTATTGTCCTGAGTGTCAGCAGTTACCTTTGCTTTGCTTCAACGCAGATGTACAGCGAGTAGGAGTAGGAGATACCTCAGTGGTAGAGCTTAAACCTCGAGACACGCAAGTGTTGAGAGGTTGTGGGTTCGAATCCTACAGAGTCCCCCTGCTGGGACCTCGTGCCACAGGTGTGCTCCTACCTGCCTAGAAATCGAGAGCAACCTGGCGCCACGCAACCTTGCCCGTAAGGCACATTATTTCTCATTGCACAAGCATGTGAAACAGGCTGGCAATCTTAACAGATTTTAACATTTAGCATATAAGCGTTAACATGAATGCTTTCTTGTCACCTGCTGATTGAATTGTGCCATTAAAGGGGGGTATCTAGCATTTGGACGGATGCTTGTTTCCAGGTGGTCTAGAGGGCTTGGCCCCAATGGAGTTTAGGCATAAATTTAGCCTTGACAGCTGGCACCAAGCCTATTTACATCTGATACCGTAAAACGCATGGTTAAGTAAAAACGCTGCAGACAACTCGGTGCAGCAGTGTTGATTAATCATCACAAATTTATAAATGTTACTCAAAACTGTTCTGTGCTTGTACAATGGGTATCACGAGATTACCGCGCCATTAGCTGACTACACCTCTGCCGATGGATGGCAACCGCATGCAGACATGACTTATTGGAATATGAGTCAGATAATATGAGGTCAAAAGCTTTCAATTCCATGATGTAAACCTGTTAGTAATATTTAGCCTTCCATGACCAATTTGAGTAGACACGGCTGATGCATATCACGCTGGCTATGGAGATGACACAAGACACTATTAGCTTCAGATGGGCCTCACTACCTCTCCTCATGGAGGTGGTGATTGTGCCATAGGTAGCAGAGGTGGCAGCGGGGACAGTGGTAGACTCATTGCAGCAGCGGCAAAGCGTGTCAGGCCATTTAACTTTATCACACTGGTGTTTACCAGTAGTTATGTCTGGAGCAGTTGTTGCAATGCTAGCAGCGGTAGCCTCATTGTGGCAGCGGTTGTGGTGATTGTGGCAGCTGCTAAAATCTGGCAGGCCCTCCTCTCCAGCACTCTGGTGTTTACCAGTAGCTATAATGAGTAGCAATTGCGGACGTTTTGTTGAAAACAAGACTGATATTAAAGAACAAGCAGAGCTGAGCTATTTCATCCATTGCAATAATAACTTTGGTATCATGGATGAAAAAACAAAACATTCAATAGTGAGCAACCACCAGTACCATCAGATGGGTTGAATTGAAGCAGCTGGTCAAGCTATTTATAGTATTGCTCATCTCCGGGACTCTGAGCCCCTCCTGAATGGCTCATCTGTATTCATAGTTAAAGATTATCCTTTTAAGTGAGAGGTCAATCCAGAATTAATCTTTGTGGAAGAGAGATAATCCATAATCACCAGATTTCATACCTTCTTGAGGAAGATACAAACAGTCCATAGAAGCTGTTCTATCGTGAGATTACCCTCCCCTCTTTGGAAGGTATTTAATGCCGGAGCGCTGTATCAATACCCATTCCTGGTCACTGCACCCTGTGAGCGAGGAGAGATGATGGGTAAGACTGTTCTATCCTACAATGAAATATGTCAGCAATCATTTTCACTCACTGATGCTTGTTTCCAATTTCAGCAATTAGGTCGGCCACGCTTCTATTTCTGGCAACAATCAGCCTGATCGATGCTTTTCCATCTCAAATGTATGGAAAAGGCGACCAACATGCGTCATGTAAGTAATGAAAACTATGACTTGTTAAACTTTTTCTGTGCTGAGAAAAAAATCTATATATCGTGCACCCATTATGCAGTACCAGAGGCAAGCGATGAGTCGCATTATTCTCACTGGGGACCGTGGTCACCATGTAGTGTGACTTGTGGCAATGGAGTGCAGGCTAGATCCAGAAAATGCAAGTTTGACGCAGTATCTTTCATGAAGCAAAATCTCTGTGGTGGAGAAAATTCTGAAACCCTCCCTTGCCAGGAGACGGCATGCCCAGGTAAAGCATTGATTCATTACATCAACATATACATGTCCATGCAGTTTGAATATGTGACCTGTGCTGACATAATCAACACAGAGGTGGAATTTTCAATTATCTGCTTCTATCTGTTTAAGTGCTCATCTTCTCCTCTTTCAAATGAAGTTTGTCTCAAGATTCTAGCTTAAATATTGAAGGAGGTATAGATATTTGTGTGAAGCTATGTCTGACCTCCGCTGATGGTTTTTTATATAACAAAAAAATTTTAGCGGATGTTTAATTGGCATTTCCGACCTCAAAAAGCCGCCTTTGTGTTGATTTTGTGAGCGCAGGTCATACATATTCATCTCGTGAGACAATGATCAAAATTGACAATTTTCTGAGTTATCATGGTAAATAATTGAGAAACAATGGGTGAGTATAATTTATTCATAGTTTGTGCGAAATGGAGTTTTGTTTTTAGCTGATCCTATCTGCCTGCATGCAGTACATATACATGAACTGCATACTAGCATTCATGCACGTGTTTCAGTCATGAATGATATGTTGACAAGCATAAACTATTTTTGAAAATAGATGGTATTGACGACGAAGACGGTGCGGAGGATGGAAAAAGTCCTGATGGTGGTGATATTATCAACAGGGGAGATGGTGTAAACCTCGACAGAGACATGGACGGTGTAAATGCCGGAGGTGATGAAGGTGCTGAAAATGGGGATAGGGATGATGGAGATGATGAAAATGGGAATGGAGATGATGCCGGAGGAATGCATGATGGTCGATATGGAAACGGTGACAACGGAAATGGTAATGACGGAAGTGGTGGTGAAAGAAATGGAGACGATGGAAATGGTGACGATGGAAATGGTGACGATGGAAATGGTGACGATGGAAATGGTGATGATGGAAATGGTGACGATGGAAATGGTGACGATGGAAATGGTGACGATGGAAATGGTGATGATGGAAATGGTGGTGAAGAAAATGGAGACGATGGAAATGGTGACGATGGAAATGGTGATGACGGAAATGGCGACAATGGCAACGGTGATGATGGAGATGACGATGGTGGAAACAGTAATGATGGGTATGGCGACGACGGAAATGCTGGTGAAGGAAATAGGGATGATGGAAATGAAGATGGTGGAAGCGGTGCAGGAGGAAAAAATGGCAGCGTTGTGAAAGATAGTGGAAATGACAGAGAAGATCAGAATGGTAGAGGAGGAACAGTTAGTGGAGGCGGTGGGTACAATGGAGATGATAAAGATGGTGGACGAGGACAAGATGGCAATGATGGCAAAGGTAGCAGCAGTGACAGCGGCAGTGACAGTGATAGCGATGGTGACAGTGATAGTGATAGCAACAGCGATGGCGACAGCGACAGTGACAGCGATAGTGACAGCAGCAATAGTAGTGACAGTAGTGACAGCAGTGACAGCAGTGAAGACAAAGATGGAAAGAGTAAAGGAAAGCACAGACGCCATTAATCTGATAGAAGACGCAAACATAAGAAAAAGAACACCCATAGTAAAAAGCACTCTGGCTCCCTCCGGAGTATTCTCACTCGTGGACCCTAAAATATTTCTAACATGTACGATTTTGAAGCACAGCAGTTCTTGCATGTACCAATAAAGTTATCAGCTAGAAACAAAATGGTATCGATATCTTGTTGAATACAGTTTTCCAGTTTTGTTATACGAGGTAAAAACTATTAAGTTGTGTTGCGTAAATGAAATTATCTGGTTTCGACAAGGACTTTGATAATGAAGGGCTGTATTTCAGCTCATGTAGCTCATGTGACCTGACCACAGAACATCATTCTCCCAGTGACAGAAATGTGCGATCGGCTATGATCGATTGTACTGCTGACTGGGAGCGACTGACTCCTAGATCTGTCCATCATCACGTGGTCTAAGTGCCACTCACTGGTATGAGACGCATTGCACAAGTTTGGCTGTAGCTTCACTTCCATTCAGCAGTAATGCCTATTGTGGATTTTAAGAAACAGAATGCAATCACCATCCATCTACAGTTAAGCAAAATGATTTGTGACATCCATCCTTTATCTACAAAGGTGAAATACTGAACAACAAACACAGGAGAACTTGTATTGCACATATTCAGGAATATTCTAGAAGAGACAGCCATCTGCTGAACACAAAGCGGTGCATGAGTAATAATGACATAATTAGTGAAGAAAATTTGGGGTCTTTTATTCCTAGCTAGTTTTAAGCATGTCATCATCAAAATATTACGCAATAAGTTGAGAGATGTTGATATAATTTCATGATCAGTGATTTTTTTTCTATTAAGAGTTGTCTTCTCAGATTTATTTTTGCTTCAATACCATAGGAATTGCAACAAGAATTACAGACTATCCTGAGTTGTGTTCAGACTAGAGCCGTGTTCATGAAGGCTTGAAAATTACTATGATGGCAATGGCAGGAATGTTCTGTGGAAAACTAGTGATATTCGATTTGTTGTACAATGTTTTGCTCAATGCGTCCATACTATCCTCCTAATTAAGTTTACTGATGAAAGCTCTCAATTTCCAGTTTTAAACAATGAGAGCAGTTGCTGTGGAGGCCCTACTCATAATCATTTTGCCTCAATTTTAGCTTTTCCTACTGGTATTAGCGAAGATGAAGCGAAATCTGGTAACTTAGGCTGAAGTGAGTAATAGTCGTAGGATTACAACTCAGATGCCCGTCCTTTAAGCTGTACTCAATAGTAAATGTTAGCCAGTAGTTGAGTAGAGAAAAAGGACAACTTTCACTATCCTATTGGCAGTCCAACCAATGTCATCCGTTGGTGCTGCTCAGTCGTTGCGCCGGCTTTAGTCTCCATTTAGTATGATTTTGCCGGATCTAGTACTGACATAGCACCTGCGTAGCACTTGTGTAGCACTGGCGTAACACCGACATAGCACTGGCGTAATGCAGGCCTAGTACTGACCTGCCTGCCAATATAAGAGTAGAAATTGCCAGCTAAAAAACACTCACCGGTTTATACTACCTGTGTGACCAGTGAGCCAGTTCTCACTGCTAGCGCACTGGTCACTCCCCTGAGAAATTTTTACTTTCAGCGTGCCCTGAGAGTGGGTTTTAGGTGTAACCTCTGCTGTCAGAATACAGGCGATTTTAGCAGGCTATGTTGCTTGTACTTGGAAGAAACTCCCATAAACCACTCAGAGAAAAACAAAGCAGATCAGCTAGCACCCAAGCAGAGGCTTAAAGACTGAACCTTTTAGAGGCCTAAACCCTAATGCTTACGGGGCATAGACAAGAAAGAAAATTTCTGTACAAAATCATTCGTGACTAATGTTTCACTCATCCTATCCTGCATTGCCTCTGTCGTTGTTTATCAGAATTTCTATTAATACCTGATGTATTCAGAGTTTTGCTGCTATTCTACAATCATTTATAGACCACAATGGAATATTAGGCTATAAAACTTACTTTTTGTCCGATTATGGCGTCGATAAGTCTGCTATTCTTCTTTGTGACATGTTTGACTGCACATCTTTAGAGATATTCGTGGTTTCAATGTCGCTATCATTTCACTTGACTGTGATTTGATGATCAACTGTCACATACGGTTACGAGTGTCACAAGATAGTGCGGAATTCCCGGAAAGTTTTACCAAGGGGAGAAAACTCTTATTTTTTGAAAATTGTGATATAGAGTGGTACGGTAGCGCCATACCTGCGTACCTATCGGCACAGCCTTGCCATGAATGTCATAGCTGTGGTGGCATGTCGTGCGATGTCTCACGACCACCCGGTCATGGAGATTGTTATATCCCGCATCGCAAGTTTGTGATGAGATCGTACAAAATTCAAACCCAATTCGCTTTTTCTGCAATGTGATATGCCTCGCACCACATCGGCAATAGCTGCGATGTAATGGAGATTGCAAATTTGATGATCAATGATTGCTGCTGACCTTATAACCTCAGTCCTCCCAACCATTTGTTCGTGAGGTCTGTCAAGCCCGCTTGTAGATTATTGCTTTTGATGAGCCCGCCACATGGTTAGCTCTGATTTTTGGCTTTCTTCCTCAATTCAAGCTAGCCTGTGATTTGCATTTGGAAAAAAGCTGGGAAATGGATTACAAGCACTGAGGAGAACCTGCAGATGAATGGCCATTTTTTTACTTCAATTCATTCAATTCAATTCATCTAATTCCCTTCACTGTATACTCCTTATCAAAGACTCATAATCGATGGAATTATCTAAAACTGGTTCGTTGTTGCCACAGAGAGACCTGTCGAACCAAATATATTACAAATAAAGAGGTGAATGGTACCCAATCGTGCTGTGTTCATAGCCAAAATACCTCAATTCGTGATGCGTTGGGTTTGGATGGAGACGTGTGTGCCGACATTGCTCGATTGCAGCATATTACAATCTCACGACCTGAGTTACATTACTGCATCCATGGAGATCAGACTAAAGACATTCTGGTAACAGCATAGGTAGATATGCTTGCAACATTTATCCACGCGGGATTATGCTTGTCGTACAGCCCAAACCATGACAGAGGCAGTCGATAAGCTGTGCGTATGTCTCACCTTCCAATCCTCATATTGCGCTACTGGTCATCATATTTGCACCAGTCACAATATCACACGACAACAAAGACACTGACACCCACACGCTAAGTCTTGTCATACACCGGTACCATGAGTGTCACCAGGGTCAAATCAGAGAAATAAGTCACATAGCCTAGAAAGATTTGAAACTGAGACACTTTGACTCCATCACCACCACTCTGTGATATAATAAATGCCATCAAATCAATGTGACACAAATTGCAGGAAAATCAATCAATCGTGACAAACAAACGTTAATTTATGTCGAAGAAGACATGACTACCACAAGAATGAATGTCAAAAGTAGCAAAACATGTTGTAATCTTCTCACGTCCGCCCACATTATTTCCACATCCTACAATGATCTACCTGTTCTTCGGTTTCCATCGATTCCCTTTCATTCATCCTAACAGTCATAGCCACAATGTTTTGAAAAGAAAGAGCAGTTTCTTTGTCTCCCTTTACATCTTGGTGGAAGGAGATCACTGGCATACATGGTAATCAGCAGTCTCAACCCGTCAACGGAAAAGATCCTAACACAAGCGCTTCAAGACCGAGCGAAGTGCAGAGCAGCACCTGAGTGTAGTCTAGTGAAGGTGTATGGAATGGCACTGCAAGTACCGGTGTGAGTCTGTGGTACCACCCTCTTCCGCCAGAGGAGGTCCGAAGGTCCTCCCCCCTCCCCGGGAAAGCTACTAAAATTTGAACACTCTGCTCGCACATTCCATGGTGTTCTATAACTTCAAAATGTTAGTCATTAACACTCGAATCTATGAAAGTGAAAGGGTGAGGTGGAGGCAGAGAGGAGAGCAAGCAGTGTGGGGAGAGAGAGGGAAAGAGTGAGGGGGAGAGAGGGAACGAGTGAGGGGGAGAATGAACGAGTGAGGGGGATAGGGAACGAGTGAATGGGAGAGAGAGAGTGCGAGAGAGAGAGAGAGAGAGAGAGAGAGAGCGACAGAGAGAGAGAGAGAGAAAAAGAGTGCGACAGAGAGCGACAGAGAGACACAGAGAGCCACAGAAAGCCAAAGAGAGGTGAGGACAGGACTCTGATGGGGAGAGAGCAGTCAAACTAGTAGTTTGAAACGTGCTCAACCTATGATAGTGCAATGAGCAATCATCATCTGCTATTTCAATTACATCAGGCTATGCCTCAAAAGTCCATTAGTAAATAGCAAAGCTGTAGTTGAGCTGTTCTCATTATTTCCTACTCTGGGTTTCCAAAAATTTGAATGTGAAAAATCTGAACAGACGTGAAAATCCGGACACAACAGAAATCCGGCAAACATCTGAACAAGTGCAATATTCCTAACGGTTCGGTTAAAATCCAAACAGTTGAGACCCCTGATGATGCAATACAACACAAAAAAATGCAATACATAGTAATCAAAAGCAATGTAGAGTGATACAATGCATGACAACAACATGTGACAGCACAATACATGACAATGTAATACAATGGGATAGACGACAAGATGATAAAATACATTCCTGCGCAACGCATTAAAATATGCCGTGATATGTAACAAAAATGAAAATTCTAACGAAAATATAATACGGTACATAACAATACATAACAATACAAAAGAATGTATGAAAGTGCAATACAAAACATAAAAATACAACATAATACATTACAATGCAACGCATGGCATTGCAAGATATGACAATACAATACAATGCAATAAAATACATGATGATGATCTGGCAGAGGTTATCTCAGACCTTTTAGTCAAGAACTCAGTAAACAGACATTGCATGTTTTACAACACATGACTTACAACATATAACTTACAATATATGGCGACTAGGTTGGATATCGAAACAGTTTGGTGAGAAAGCAAGAGGCAGCAGCAGATGGAAACAGAGCACGTGACCATAACCTCGCAATGAGAGTATGCTATCATTGCCTCCCAATAGCATGCAATGCCTAGACAATAGAAGAAGTTTAGTTCCGACCTGCCCTCCCCTGCTGCTAGGATTCTGCTGCATTCTAACAGGCTCATTCCACACTGGATATAACTAGAAATCAAGTTTGTTAGAGAATGAATAATTACTATTTTAGCCGCTCCTTAAACAGCTAAAATGCTGGAGTTTCCCATGAAGAGCAAAATAGTTGGCGTTTTTAATCGCTAGCTGTCCTTCATTGTGATTTTCATGGAAACTTCCGTTCTCCAGGGCCTCCATCGTCTGGTACCCCCAAACGATGTTCAGCAGAGGAAGGCAACCACTATGAATGCTTGAAATGGCTGCAATCTCACCCTACGCACACAATTCGAATTTCCATGTGGGCTGACTGAGGAACATACAGGCACCTGAAGTATTATTCCCGTTATCCCCTACCAATTTCCGGCTCTTCAGATTCTGTGAGGTGAGTTCTTTGTGATGCTACAGCTTCCAAATTCTAGTTCATTTCCTCACAATGTCATTTGAGTCTGGACATGGAAGTCCTTGACACTTAAAATTAACAGCCTGTGCAGTAAATCGGTTCGTGCCTCTGCCCATACGTATGTCGATATATGTAATTACAGCGGGGTATTTCTGACATGTTTACCCAGTTTAATCACGCTGTGCTGGGGATTAGGTTCCCAGACCAGATAAGTACTTCCCCCAGTAGCTGAGATCTGCTGCAAGCTAAAATTACTCTGACACTAAACTGACAGCAACCAGTGGTGAAATCGTCCGGCTGAGCAGATTCTAACGCTTCTGCTGTCACTGGTTGCGCCTAGAGTGTGACCATTACATTATGCTTTCACAGCTACTTATGGACAGTACTGATAACGCTGACAGCACGGGCGGTACCAATGGTGCTGACAATGCTGATAGCAGTGACATCACTAATAACACTAAGAAGGATGGACAGCATTGGCAGCATGGGCAGAACTGGTAGTAATGATAGCAATATAAATGCTAACAGTGCTGACACTGATGGCACACCGTTAATGTATTGCTGTATGTAGTACTGGCAATGTCCACAAAGCTTACTGTCTTGACGATACTAACAGAACTGACGGCACTGACTGATCGCATTGACAGAACTGGCAGTATAAGCAGTACAACTACGAGTAGCATCAGTAGAACTGAAACTACTACAATACTGATAGAAGGTGCATTGGTTTTACACTGTCACAGGGTTGTTCAATGTTAGAAGTACAGGAAATGCCACCCCGCTGAATGTTCTTGTCAGCTGGTCATAGGTGGTTTCAAAATCGAATATGACAACCCATATAGTCGCACCTAAGACCACACTGGTACCGTGGCTGTAGGTGTCATTATCATGTCAACCGTACCGCCGACAGTCCGTTCTGGGCTCACCGGAGATTGATAATTCTTCAATGTGGTGTTTGCATCGTCATTTCCCACACAGAGATTATGTGAGATTATCTCCTTATACTTGTCAGGCATATCTGTGGAAGTTTGGTATTTAAGGTAAGTTATGCTCATCTCATGTGGTCAGTTACAGGCACACTGTGACAGACTGAAGGATGGGTAAGTGCATGCATAGTGCTCGTCTTTAGTTCCGAGAGACCTGCATAAGTTAATAGAGATGATTTTTATTGAAGGAGGTTATCTAGCTATTCTGTCAGCACTGATAGCCATAGCCGCATTCATTGACACGGGCTACGCTCAACAACGGGACTTCGGAGACTGTAAGTACTACTCAGTGACATTTTCCACATCTCAAAAACTAGCCAAGCAGCCTAACCATAAAAAAACATTATGTGCTAGATGGATCTAGTTTCAACCTTGGATGGAACGATTGGGAGGACTGGACTGAGTGTTCGGTAACGTGTGGAGAAGGATCCCAAACGAGAAGCAGAACATGTAAGCTGCACGCAAGTTCAGGACTCTGTGGTGGACCATCCAACGAGGAACGGCAATGCCAACGCCCTAGCTGCCCAGGTAATTTTCTGTCCATCAACGGTCCATTAGACAGCGATCCGTTTGGCTACAATGAAAATTTGCATCTAACAGTGAACGGCGGCTGGACGGACTGGAAGCAGGAATCTGACTGTCCTGTTACCTGTGGTGAAGGAACCATCAGAAGTACGAGAACTTGTACTAATCCAGCTCCACAGTTTGGTGGTGAAGATTGCGAAGGAAGCAGCGTACGAACAACCAACTGTGGCACCAGGCCTTGCCCAGGTGAGAAGGGATTCCCGCCATCTTTCTTTAGAGCGTGTTATGTAAAGTTTGTAACATAATGTATTATTGTTGTATCAGTAAATGGAGGATGGACTAACTGGATTGGGTCGGGATGTTCTGCTACATGTGGTGATGGTTCCATGACCTCGACAAGAACCTGCACAAACCCAGAGCCACTTCACGGGGGCAACCCTTGCTCCGGGTCAGCTGAGAAAACAGAGCCTTGCAAAATCAGAAGCTGCGCGGGTAATCTTCGCTTCCTAGTAGGAGAAAATTCATATATAGAATTTAAAGTTGCCTAACATTCGGCACTTCAAGGCCTTATAGATATTTCTCTGGCCTTGACACACTGAGTTCTCAGTTCCTGATTTACACACTAGCGTTGCATAGACATTGATATCTAGTATCCCATATGCTTTCAGTTGATGGAAGCTGGTCGGGATGGAATGCTGGATCGTGCTCAAAGACTTGCGGAACCGGAGAGAGACGGCTGACCCGATCTTGCACCAACCCACGTCCTTCTAACGGAGGTAGTCCATGCAGTGGAATCTCTGTAAAGACTGAGATCTGCGAGAATGATACACCATGCCAAGGTACACACACTAACATTATCAATATGAACAACCATACCAAGGTACACAAAATGAAAATGGCCGCCTATCTATAACAGTAAATTAACATTCTGTGTCTATGCTCTCAGTAAATGGAGGCTGGACATCATGGAAATTTTCACCATGCTCCAAAACATGCGGCACTGGAGTCATTACTCAGACCAGGAGCTGTACCAACCCCAAACCACAAAATGGCGGTCAGGTCTGCTCAGGAGGAAGTCAGAGAACCGAGACCTGTACGGTCAGCCAAGGCTGTGCAGGTAGGCTCCACATCAGTCTACATATCACATACAGCACTTAAATGAGACTGTGTTGATGGTTAAGCTACTGGTTTTATAAGATGTTTCATTTCTAAAAGAGGCTTTTTCAACTCCAAGTAGACTAGACAGCATACCATGAGTAATCATACCATGAGTAATCATACCATGAGTAATCATACCATGAGTAATCATACCATGA
>ERZ1740065.1640-NODE-1640-length-13571-cov-10.619488_pt1 | contig 13571 bp, 13 predicted proteins | sample MGYA00581738_ERZ1740065 | MGnify/ENA primary metagenome ERZ1740065 (study PRJEB43018, sample SAMN04849749) | marine metagenome | isolation source: floating plastic debris | place: Pacific Ocean | collected 2008-09-01 | study: EMG produced TPA metagenomics... | reverse complement strand
TCTCTCTCTCTCTCCCTCCTCTCTCTCTCTCTCTCTCTCTCTCTCTCTCTCTCTCCCATTTTCCAGTATTTATGTATCCCTATTGTTATTACCACTCGATACCTACAGTTATCAGACACACTGTTTTTATAACCTGCTAGAAATGCCCAGGCTATGGATGGCACGTGTACAGGAGAGCACGGTATCGGACTTGGCAAGGTAAACTACATGCTTGCTGAAGTAGGTCAAGGAAGCTTGCAGGTCATGAAGCAAATCAAAGCTGCTCTTGATCCCTTGGGTCTCATGAACCCTGGGAAGGTCCTACCTCCCTAAGTTAACCTCGCTTATCCTGGGAAGGTTCTACCTCCCTAAGCTTGCCTCACTATATATGTTACTATTATATATTTCCTCGCCTAGTCAATCTAAGAGGATGTCCCACGGGCACCGCTAAGCTCAATTCCATTTCTAACGTTCTAGGAAACAATTTTTGTTATCAGTATTTTGATTTGATGATTATTTTTACAAGAGTAAAGCATAATACGCAGACTCATTATATTTTGGCATCACCTACTGTAGCAATGTGGGTTCCGAGGGGCTGTCATGTCACCGCGCAGTGTCTGCCTATCGGACCTGTGGAGAGGCGTGCGGGTAATGCAATCTCTCTATCGTCAATATCTACTCACAGTATTGTAAACAGTATTGTCCAGAACTAGATGTAGCAGGTGGACTGCAGGAGAAACGCTGTCAGATGATGAGAAGCGGGCAAGGAAATACTAGCAATTATGTGACGGAAAGGGAGGGAAGATAAAGAAAGGTGAAGGGAGGGAGGGAAAGAGGTAGGAAAGGAGGGAGGAATGGAGGGAAAGCGAGAAGAGAGGCAAAAAACAGCATTGTGAACTGAAATATTTGCCAGTGCAAACTTACTCCAAGTTCAACGAGTGACGCTGGCGTGCTGCTGCCTGTCTGTTAGGCATCAACATCTGGGGATAGCAAGACAAAAATGAGCGCAAATGTGGGATGGGTGACTGGCAGCATCATGCATGGCAGCAGCGGGAGAAAGGGAGAGAGAGGTGGAAGGAATGAAGGAGGGGAGAGAGACCGGGAGGGGAAAGTGAAGAGGAAGGTGGAAGGAGGAGAAAGTGGAGAGGAAGATGGAGGGAGGGGAAAGTCGAGAGGAAGGTGGAGGGAGATAAAAGTCAGTTAGGTTTTAAATCAATTGTTTATTGCATTTTTATCTACAAAAAATAGGTAAGTCATACGGTTGAGGCAGAGGGACTGCTGCAAAGGGAAACATCTGCTTCATTACCGGCCAATCATAATGACGATGATATGTGAATGTATGCTACTTGCCATTTGCCAATATACACATACTGAGTTCTGGGTGAAGCCGTTGAGTGACACAAGACCATTTCTACTGCAAAACTTCTATTATTCCCTACGCGAAGTAATAAAAACATAACTGAATCGATGTACAGATGTACAGGAGTGTTTGGGGGCAGGGGTTCAACCCTCCACACATTCAGTTGCATGTCTGTGGATCTCGGATTGATATTCGTGCTCCTACATAGACATCTGCATTGCTCGCTTTGAGGCGAATCATTAACTTTGGTATCTATTCAGCACATCAAGGGTTACTAAAGGAGGTGGCCACAGTGAAGAGATAGAGAGAGATTGGTGTACGATTGTCTTCATGTAGAGATAGAGTTGTCCGCCCCTGCAGACGGCGTTTTGGACCTTTCCAAGGGCTGGAGGGTTTGCTGCAGTTAAACTGTAGCATTATGGGTAATAGAAAATTAGGTCACTTCTTTGGATTCACTGGTCAAATCGTCTTGACTCTTAACCGTGTCTAACTTGCATAAAATGAACTCAAAAACTGGGGTCACATGAGGAGAGTGGCGCCACCATTTCTGGGGTTGTGTTGAGGTGGTGGCAGAAGATGTCTAGATAGCCCTGAGACTTAGTGAGGAACCGGGCTAGCCCAAACGGCTTTCACTATATCAACGGTTGGTACAGCCAAAGATCTATCACAGTCCGGTTGTGTGGTGACTATCCTAGAATCCTTCGATCTTGCCGTAAGCTTCAAGGGCGCTGACGACCACATACATCATCCACAAGCCAAACATGACCATACACGATGGTATCTTGTATTTCACTGGTCCTCCCAACTCACCACCTGCCAATGATAGCCAATCATGTTGCAGATTGCAAAGGTGAAAGTTATTCCTATTACTGTCATTTATAGCAGTTAGACAATGTGTGTCAGCCTACCAACTGCTTTCGATCGTCGAATCAGGATGATGCAGATTGCAACTAAGGCGAAGACAACAAACAGCGTGACGCTGAAGCCAAGTGAGCCAGGCTTGACGGTGAATTCCTCTCCTCGAACTTTGTTGACGACAGCCGCTAGCGTCCACGCAATACCAATACCTGGTGTGCAGAACTGCCATCAGTACAAACCTTTGGCTGAGATAGGAGACAGACAGCAAGGAAGGCAGGGAGGGAGGAAGGCAGGGAGGGAGGAAGGCAGGGAGGGAGGATGGGGGAGGGGGGAGGGAGAGAGAGAGAGAGAGAGAGAGAAGATTATGGGATGATGCGAGCAAAGATGGGAGAGAGGATAGGAGAGAGAATGGGATAGACGGAGAGAGAGATCCCCAACTGATACTCACCTAGGAACACATTGACGGCGTTGCTGCCGGTGACATTGCCGACTGAGCTGTCAGCGTATTTGTCACCAATTGCAGCGACCTTGCTAGCAAAGGTGTCTGGCACGCTAGTGCCGAGTGCCACGAATGATATGGCGGTGACGCTGTCGAGCAGGCCAACAGTACAGCCGAATGCGCTAGCGACATCGCCGATGACTGCCGTTAGAATTCCTATCCAGATGATAGACACCACGAAGCAGGCCCAGCCTCCACAGTAATCTTAATACAACGAAACACTCAGCTCTCATAACAGCCTGCTCGCGAATTGTGTGCCGATGCTTGTCTACCCACCTGTTGGCGGCACCGTAGCGAATAAGATTTTCCAGAAAAGGGACAGATAGTGCATAACATAGTCACCGCATGAAGGTACCACCTGCTCCTTCTCACCCTCCTCATCTTCATCATCACCACCCTCATCATCCCCTGCAAGGTAACGCAGATGTGAAAGCATTTGTCTCATCAAACACTATGCAGTCTAAATGCAATCTAAAGTAGTTGTTCTACAGTGTAATCTGTATACTCTGCTAATAATAGTTTCTCCTATGAAACATAAAATACCACCAAAGTCTATCATCAGCTAAAGCAGTAATTGATTGTCTAAGACTAAATGTTTAAAGCCAGTGATGGAGAAAGCCGACTAGCTAGGCCCTCTCACCAGATCGAGTTCTCACTAGCAAAACATATTGCCTCGGTTACTTCTGCAAGTTATTTTCAATAGCAACGCATTAGGCTGAGTTCACAGACCACTGATGCAGACGCTGATATATTTTACCTGCTGACACTGTGATCGCCTCTATGAACTGCTCTCTCCACGATGAAGTTCCAACAGCGAATGAAGTGCCGGTCTGACCGAGCAGCTTGTCCACAGTATTCTGTACACAATAACAAAGATATTGAAGGTTGTGAGGCACTTTGAACAGCTTGTCGATAGACCATCAGATATCTTGAATGACCTTGAACTCTGTACTCTCTTTAATAGTGACACGGATTTTGTTGTGCTCGCCGAGCTTTGGTTTGCCCATCTCTGCAATTCTCTCATCTTCCTTCATGTCGTTGGGATCTTTGGTCGTTTCGGGATCAACAAGAATGCCTGTGGAGACAACTGAAGGTCAGCGTTGTGAACGGTCATGGTTGAAGTGTAATATTTAAACTGATAGGGGTGAAATCAGCATTGAATTCGCTGCTTCCGGCAACCAACTGAATGAGATGCCAACTCAGGGATCAATGTGACAACATGGGTTGTAATCTACCACCTCCCTTCGCTAAAACGTAACTCTCTTCACGACAAAAACACCACAAGCTTTCCTTTACAGGGGACTAATGGGCATGCGCAGGATTAGTGTTAATACTTTGGTTATACGACAGAGTAGCTATGGAGAGGAACAAATGGACTGCAGCAAGCTTCCATGACGCTCACAAAGTTCTAAAAATATCATGTTTTGCTGCTAGGGAAGTTGACAGAGGGGGTCAGTGCCCTGAACCACACAGAGCACGTATATAGACATCGATGGTATAGTAGGTACAGGCAGGTGCTTTCAGAAGATAGAAGTGGCGGGTGTTGCGAGCAAGTGTTCTGATCAGGGATCATTTCTAGCACTAAAGGTACGCTGCCCAGTGTGTTGCTTCTGTAGGTACTGTAGGTACTGTAGGTACTGTAGGTACTGTAAGTACTGTAGGTACTCTGAACCAATCAAACTGGGCAGTTTTGAAAGGAGGCATAGCCTGCAGTTCCAACTTCAAGCCATTGGAACTGTGGGCTATGACCTGGATAGAGATGTAGAGCACAATAGATATGTTTAGCCTTGTTTAGAGCAATTAGTTGTGAACATATTGACAAGTCCAAATCAGGTTTTATTTGGAGTTGTCTACTCATGAACAGAATGATCTTGAGTGATACCTGATTCTTCCGTCATGTTCTCTGGAAAATGTGATAAGACAGTTCAGGCGCTGCTACATAACTGAGCTGTCGAACTAGTGGCTTCGACACTGATTCAGTAAGCATCACAGACGAAGACAGGGGAGATAAATACCAAAATCAACTGATAATAGGGTCATGTGATTGGTCAATCAGAACTACAGTGGATTAGGGACATTGAATTAATTGGTGGGCAATCAAGCAGAGTAGGCCTACGCAGACTATCACAAACTTGAACGTAGCCTATGACATGGTTTACCGACGTTTATCCTGTGTAAGAATCGGCAAGAATGGAATATCATCCTACTCTAGTTTTATCGGTCTCACCTGCTGCCGTCTTTACCAACCTCGGCTCACCGAGCTCAATGTAGAAAACAACGTTTTTCTCATATTCCTCGTCGTCACAGACGTTGATCACGACATACTTCCTAGAATAGGGAAATGTGGACTGAATTGGAACGGTTTTTATCATAACATCTGTCTGCTCCCAATGCATACAATGTCTTATCCGTTTAACGCTGGGCTGTTTACTATCTTCTCTTACTCAACTGCCAAAAAAGCCGAAAGCCCAAATCTGAATTGAACCTCTCTTGACTTTTCTTTTTTGTTCCCTTTTTATTAACACCCCAGCTTATAATTATAGCTAACGCTCCTTCGATTCCTTCATTTATAGAGGGCCATCTTTAACGGCTTTTTATGTAATAAACTCCCTGAGGTGTTGATTGAGTGAGGAGGCGTTAAATGAGCACAGCGCAGTAGTGATGAGTCGTATTTTACTAGGTCATGGTTTTTGGAGTTTTCTCCTCTTCACTTACTCGTGCTCGTCGTTAGCAAAGACAACTTCTCCCGATATCATCTCGTAGTCTCTACCAGACTTAGCTGTGCCGTCAACAGTTTTATAGGGGACGGCGACATAGCCTCTTGCACCAGAGCTCCTCTGGACTTTTAGGTGCATCTGACCGACAGATTCCACCGTCTCGTGATCAGCACCTGAGCAGAAAACCGGCTCCTTGCAGTACAATCCACCTTGATCAAGGGGGGATAACTTAGGGAGGTGTAGTGAATCTCACCCTCAAAATGAAATATTCCAGCATGATCATCGTCGAGGATCATGATAGTAGCTGATGATGGCGTTCCCATGACAACCTCTGGTCGTTGACGCCCTAGAGTTAGAGAGGAAACTTTAAGACCAGCTGCTTGCTTCTGAAACCTATGAAATACTGTGTTCCCTTGACTATAAGATACACCCATGGACACCAGCATGAACTCACATGGTGGTTGTCAGTCATCCATGTTTGTTCAATAAGACAAAATCAATTTAGAACAACTAACCAAAGCTTTTGAATCAACTATTGGCCAACAAATAAAGAAAAACTTGAGATGGTCGCACTTCCTAGACCCGTGTCTTATAGTCGCGGGAGTACAGTAGTTGTCATAACAACACTTGGGGTGAGAGAGGCAATAGCACATAGACTACTATAGTTTCTGAACTGAATGATACTGAGTGCTGAGGGGGTTGTTCCTGTATGAAACTTCTGTTCAGTACTATACAGCTATGAGTTTCATTACAGCATTGACTTCACTGCTACTCATTGGTCATAAAAATCTCCCATAGATGTAAGTTGATGGTTAGAGCCGCAACAGGAAGTTCAAAGGACCAACTCATACCAGGTGTCTCAGCCACCCTTAAGTTGGTAATCTTTGCATAGAAATGTTCGTCCTCTTCAAATATGTCGTCGTCTATGATAGAGATGCTGAATGACTTCTCCGTCTCTCCAGGCAAGAAGGTCAAGGTTCCTAGATCAATGAACTCCATATGTGAAACATCAGATATATAGCCGAGAATGAGTAGGTCTAATATCGGGGTCTATGCTGCCAAACCTTTAGCAGTCTCGTAATCAGAGCCTGCATTGGCGGAGCCGTCCTCGGTGGTGTAGTCCACATACAGCCCGGTGTTCAGGTTACCTCCGTCCCTCTTTATCGTTACCTGCATCACACCCACATTCTCCATCACCGTGTAGTGGGCGGGCTCAAAGAACACTTCCGTTCTGTTGGCAGCACCTGGCTCCGCCACAGCTAAAAACATAGAACATCACGTGTGATGTCACACTCGCCTGGGATAGGTGCATTTGTGAAAGAGAACCAAATGAGTTAGAGTGAGAAAGACGCCTCGCGTTACATCGATATATAGAACCAATAGAACTACAAATAAGCGCATATCCTCATTCCTCAACGCTTAAAAAACTAAAACGAAATATTGTTCATGTATCGAACTCACATCTACGTCATTCCCATAGAACAATAAAATCGTTATTAATGTATGATCGTAAACTGAGAGAAATTATAGATACGAAACGACTAGAATGCAGTGGTTATTAGTAAGAGCTTCTATACCCATGTGATAATGTATTGACGTGGCGTGTACTTACACTGGATAGAAAAGACTGAGAGAACAAAAACAATGTCACAGTCTGCATCAAGGGAACAACATGCAATAGGAGACAGTACACTGTGATGCTCTGGCGGTTACAATAATGCTGTATGGGTCAGTGAGGATGGTAGGCAAGGGGAATCTTTCGTACTCGTGGGGATAGATAGAGATTAAAATCAACATACATATCACCTTGGAGATAAGTTTGGAGGCGGAGGTGGATGAGGAGGCTGAGGTAGAGGAGGAGGAGGAGAAAGCAGAGGCAGAGGAGGAGAAAGCAGAGGCAGAGGAGGAGAAAGCAGAGGTGGAGGCAGAGGCGGAGGAGGAGGCGGATGCGGAGGCGGAGGCGGAGGAGGAGGAGGAGGAGAGAGAGAGAGTGAGAGAGAGAGAGAGAGAGAGAGAGGAGGGAGGGATGCGTGTAATCACATACTGAGGAAGTAAAGTCAATGTCTATAATTTAAGGGTACTGCTCACTGATGAGGGAGAATCATTCTTAAGCAGCAAATATAAAATGACATTAGGAGTGAGTCGGTGACATCACATAGAGTTACCTGACACGTCTTGATCTATAAAAGCAATGCAGATATGGCATCATGAATAGCAGGACTAACTTATTAACAAAAGAAGCTCTTCATCTACAGTGATAAGTTTGAAGTGATCATTGTTGCAGGGGTTCAAGACTCACTGATGTTTTTCTTGTGCTCCTTTTCAAGCTTTTTCTTTATCACGTTTCCGCCACCTGTGAGTTTGCGTGTAGCCTGAATTCTGTAGAAAGCTCTAGACTTAGGTCCTCTATTCATCACCTGCAACAAAGGAGGCAAGAAAAGCCATGACCATCAGTGCTGGTTGATTTTGATTTTTAACAAGTTACGACGCCCGACCTCGTATTCAGCCATCTCTTCCAATGACTTCATATCCATATTTGGATGTTTCTTCCTCAGTTCACGAATAATCTCTATGTACTCCTTCCTGTGCTGCTCAAAAAGCGTGACGTCGGAGTCATCTCCCATCATCTACAACGCCACCAAAGCATCAGAGTGATCAATTCCATATAGCAATTCAGAGAAGGACGTATTGGGACTGCCACTCAGCAAGATTTGATTTACTTCCAACTTGATCTAAGAAACTGATGCAAGAGAGTCTCTGTATTGTCGACAAACTATTATTCTTTTTTTACTTCCAACTTTATCTAATTAACTTTTTCATTTTTTTTCCTTTTTTTTTTACAAATATTTTATTTAACCCCCCCCCCCCCACGCACACTCTGATCATCTGATGCAGTGATTGAACGAATACGATTTTCTGCTGTGTGTAAGAGGAGAGTTGAACTAGCAGTGCGTCAATGCTCAGACTAATATGCGTCCCCCTCCATCGTTACACCCCACTGATGGCACTCCGATCTGCAGATAATGTCTGACTTGCAGCACATCAGATTACATTAAACTTCTCAACTCTAGCTAATGGCAGCACTGCCGCTGTAGAGAGATGTGGGTGGCTGCCGCCCAGTCCAGACATTACTGTACTGGCCTCCTCACACAATGGGCTGTTCATCACAGATTTGTTTACTAGCTAACCTTGTAATAGTGGATGCAATAGCATGCCACTTTTCCACTCCCCCTATTATCAATAGATTGTTCAATGTTTCTTCTCTCTATAACTTTGATAAATTATAGCTTCAATCATCCTCTCATCACCGTATTGATATTAATATCGTCCGGAAACTTGTTACGCGATTGATTGAACCGTACGAATTCTAGTGTTTGCTTAGCGAGTGTAAGAGGGGATGGCGAGAGAGAGAGAGAGAGAGAGAGAGAGTAAGAGAGAGAGAGGGAGAGAGATATGTGTAGAACCGTACGAATTCTAGCGTTTGCTTAGCGAGTGTAAGAGGGGATTGCGAGAGAGAGAGAGAGAGAGAGAGGTTTAACACTTACCTCGTGTCTCTCAGCGTCCAGTTCTATGTCACTCAAACCCTCTGACTGTACTATCACTCCCTTGTGTCGGCTGCTGTGATACTTTTTCGCTACGAACTTGGGAAAGAGCTTACGATCGACCACCCAGGCGCTGATCACAGTGGCGGGGAAAAATATGAAGGTAATGACACCTTCCCATATCTGCAAGATTAACATTTCTCATTGAACAGACAACATTCCAGCTGAATTGTCTCGAGGCAGAGACGAGAGGACAACTCTTACATTGATGACGCCGGGCGTGATCTGAGCGATGATGAGATACAGCCAGACGTATGCTACGACACTCCATGTGGCGGTGACGAAGAACACTCGCAGGTGCTTCACCTGTCGCACCTCGTCACTGGGCACCACGTATATACACAGTCCTATGATAACGAATAGGTTGAATGCGGCAGAGCCGACGATGGTCCCAGGGCCGAGATCTCCTGCTTTGAAATTGTTACCTGTGAGAGAAAATTGAATCATCGTTAGCATTCTCAGTGCTGATCTGCAGTCAAAACTTGAACGAATGGGGTACAGAAATTAACTCAATTTGTGACTCTCCTTAAACTCTGCAATAGAACTGCAGTCCATTACTTGGCCGTGTGTTCGAGCCAATCAGCGGTTGCGTTAGATCGGCTGATGTGATCGAGTTTATAGCATCCCTGACTGTCAGACTGCAGCCTATACCATTAATTAAATTATCACCCTTTCGCCTCTCACTCTCTCTCCCCCCCTCTCTCACTCTCACTCTCTTCTCCTTCTCCCCATCTTTCCACCTCTACCTCCTTGCTTCTCCCCCCCCTCTCTCTCTCACTCTCTCTCTCTCTCTCTTTCTCTCTCTCTCTCTCTTGCTCCCTTCCTCCCCATTTCTTTCTCCGCCACTCCTTCCGTCCCTCCCTCCATCCCTCCGCCCCTCTCTCTCTCAGCTCTCACTAGCTTCTCCAGCTCCCTATGCCCTCCATACACACTCTCATCTATCTCTATTTTGCTATTGCCTCTCCTAACTCTTTATCATACTGTTTTCCTAAGTTTTCATAGAACAAATTGCTTTCATGTTTGCAGGAAGCAGTAGTCAAGCAGCGGGGCAGCTAGGACAGCACAGAGACAATAGTTTTCACTGCTTGATATCATCCCAGAACAGATCACTATTTATCCCTCAGCTATCAGATAGCAAACAGGAGAATAACAAATATTTGTCTCTGTTTATGATCAACCGCTGCTCCTTTAGGTGCTGAAAACAGTCAGTGTGAGAGTTAATGCATTTATTGATACCAATGTAATTACCATGTGATACAAGCCAGCCGGGGCACCTTGGGCACCTTGCAGCACTTGAATATGCAGCATTGGTTTAATTAGTGGATCAAACTTTTGTTTATTAGTAGCGTCTAGCTAATATCACCGTCTTAGTCCAGCTGCTGACCAGTGTATGCCCTGCTCGTTCATTATCCCCCACCCACCCATAGTATAGCAGCGCAAATACTGCCCAAAGTGTCGTCGCATTCTGCTGGTACTCAAGGCGTCAGAAACAAATGTGCTTTTAAATTTGAGTCAGCTTGATGAAGGAGGCGGAGAGGAAGGCGAGTGATAAAGCGATGACCAATTGATATCGAAGGTTGTAGACAAACTACAACCTTGCAGGAATCAAACTACATCAAGTCAGTGGATTAGTTTCAGCCAGCACAGCATTGACATCCAAGTCATTGCAGATCATGAGAGGTGGCTATTTTGGGCCTGTGAGCAAACATCATGTTTGATTATTGCTATCAGATGGTATTCAGTTTAGTACGATGAAGCTTACATGCGCTACAGGCATCGGGCGAAGAGCTCTGCTTCCTTGAGCTCACCCGTAGGTAATAACAGCAAGCTGTCTGGCAGCGAGAAGTTTGTTACAGACCACTTGTTGTGATCGCAATGCACTCACTCCCATTTCCTACTTCTAGAGATCAATGTAAAGCACAACTCACCGCAGACTTCAATGATGGAAAGCAAGATCTCAGGCGCGGATGAGCCTAATGCCATCAAGGTCAAGTTGGAGACAGTTTCGTTCCAGACTTTCACTGAGACTTTTAATACTTCTCCGTTTGGTCGTTTGACGATGATCTCTCGCTCTTTGGAGGTGATAACTTCGATACTCGCCATAAATCTGTCAGCGATGATGGATACACCGAGGAATAGGTAGACAAGACATAGGAAATAGACGACGGCTCGAGCCACTTTGTCTCCGAGAGATATGTCCTTAATTGGCTCCCAGAGTGGTATCACCATGCCTTTCTTGCACTTGATTTCCCTGATGCCTGACGTCGTGTTGTCAACTGCTGTCGAGGATTCGGCCGCCACTTGGGTGTTGAGTAAAAAGAGCACCACAGCCATGGCCGTGGTCATTAACCACCCCATCCTAACAGTGGGGGTCTCCTGCTCTTCCCGCAAGCCTCAAATTAGGACCTCAAGCTAAGCCTCTCTGCAACAGAAATTGGCAGCTCCTTACCAGATGGAACTGTGACTTGTATGAAGTGATGTCAAAGCGTCTTACTGTCCGACTACCATGACAAAGGATGAAACATTTGAAACCGCCTAGTCTCTTACTCCTAACAACGGCAAAGAAACGGAGGCACCAGTAGAACTGGTAACCAGAGACTCAACCATACAGGTACAGCAGTGACCTTTCTACTACCAATGGATTAAATTACTTTGCTTCTAAGGAAAAGCTAAATACTTAATATGGTTAGCAACATCTTAGGGTCTCACTTCACCCTGTTGGCTGCAGGGTCCACACGGAGGAGATTACTCCAGGAAACGCTGGCGATGACGAGTTCCTAGCGCCTCAGCTAGCCCTAGGCTAAATCTGCTACTCCATAAGACACATTAAAACAGAAATCTCCCTACATTGTTGAGCATCGCGTATCCCTTTGTTGTACAGCCAGCCCTACGCAGCCATGGGCAGACACAAAAATATATTCAATAAAACTTACAGGTAAGTATCCGGCTGGCGATGGTGAAGCAGAAGACGTATATCCTGGTAGCAGCGGGCGATAGTGCCGGTAGATGCCTAGTGATCACTTGCTGCCATGCAATCCTGCTCTTAGTTAACTAGTTTACGTTACGCAGAGGATGATTGAGCATTGATGAGAGATTTAATGAATATATGTAAGTGGCGCAGTAATGATCAGGATAGCCGACTGTGAGTTGAGCCCAGCGAACGCCCGTTGCCTCTCTCTTGTACGCACGCACACACGCTGCACTAGTGGTCGGGCTCTCTCGCTCGGTCGTGCGGACTCCTGCAATGGCGATCGCGCCCAGTGTATTTGGGTAGATGCCGGCGCGTACAGCATCGTGTTAGACTAAGTATTGCATTAGCAAAGTGCCTTCAATGGATTCTTAGCCTTATTCCATGGATGGCAGCAACCCATCCTGATGGGGGGTATGCCACCACCCTCTTACATACCCATCACAAGCTCTCCTCAAGCATTTGCCGGCGAAATCTTAATAAGTAATACCATTAATCAAACACTCCATATCAACAGGTACTTGTAAGGTGCTCCCGTTGCGTAGAGCAGTCGAACAATCGCAGAATACTACAAAATTACTACGTCAAAACTACTTTAAATAAAATCATGCCGCGGCATGGAGGCAGCTAACCAGAGGCAAAGAGCAAAGATAATGTGTTAAAACGAGATTGCATGGCTCTAGATATAATGAATGTTTGGCAAACAAGTTTTACTTGTATCATCTCGTACCCATAGCAACTAGCATGGTCAGGATGGTGTAACGTCTGCAGGGCAGCATGCTCTATTGGCGAAATCTTTCTCTGAGCAAAGCTTGGACTAAGGGACTAGAAGTTGTCTACTCATGTGTTTGTTGCAACGTTATGTAGAAGTTGTAGATTCTCCAAGGAATGTCCCTGCTGTTTGGTTGCATGATGGTTCAGCCCAAGCTAATTCCTGATGCATATATTTAGGGCATCATCATACATTCGCTCACAAACATTGCCTACGTAAGAACGGCAGGATTCTAACAAGCACACTTTCATACCTCACTCACTCGTACCTCACTCACCCGTACCTCACTCACTCGTACCTCACTCACCCGTACCTCACTCACAGGCACTGGACCCCAGGCTCAGATCTGTGAATTGGATACAAATGACATAAGAGTTCCCAATGCTACTCAGTGATGTACTATTTCCATTGCCTCGCCGGGCCACATCTACTCTAACGAATTTACGCCAACCTTTGATGTGTAATGGATCAGGAAAGTGTGAATGCCAGACATTATAATAGTTGATAATCGCTACTATATGGTGCTGTTTGAAGGTTACTACAGATCTCATATGAGTAGTTTGCTCCACCGAACTGGCACTATGATAACAACCCTGAAAATCTGTTAGGCACAGGTGTGAAAATCCGGCCTTCAATCTGGAATTGGCCAGACGTTAGTCAGATATGACAGCATTGACCCAGCAGCATGCTGAACTTGTGCTGTTAGCCTTCGGTTAGCTCGAACACCGTTGACTAATGTGGTAGGAAGGGAGGTGTGAGGAGAGGGGGAGGAGGGAGAGGGAGGGGGAGAGGAGGGAGAGGAGGGGGAGGGAGAGG
>ERZ1740065.1639-NODE-1639-length-13573-cov-13.102678_pt1 | contig 13573 bp, 7 predicted proteins | sample MGYA00581738_ERZ1740065 | MGnify/ENA primary metagenome ERZ1740065 (study PRJEB43018, sample SAMN04849749) | marine metagenome | isolation source: floating plastic debris | place: Pacific Ocean | collected 2008-09-01 | study: EMG produced TPA metagenomics... | reverse complement strand
TTTATACTTCCTTATATTTTTCTTTTCTTGGTTGTTGTTCGTTTTTCCTGGGGTGTTAAATTTTTAACGGGGGTTGGTGTCCTGCCTGTTTGAAAATAGAGGTGCCAGCTTTGGGCCCCGGTAGCGTTCATTTTTTGTCATTCTTCTGTCAAGATGTGTGCATACACTCATGCTTGGGTACATGTGCAGGACTCAGCACGAAAATCAACAGGAGAATAACAAAAACTATGTATTCTGTAATATTTATAGGGTGGTGCGCACACCTCTGAATAGTGTTCGGGGTGGTTCTCCTGTTCCAGTTACATGCATAGGTTTTTGATATATGCCAAATTGAGACGAGCTTTTGAGTTGGTCATAATTCAGTTGTGTTGGCATTTTACTCTATTCTACCAGCCCCATACCAGAAACCAACAAATTTCCAGCTGCAACAGGCAGGCTCAGAATGTGTGGAACTGACTTGGGAGACTGGGAGCTATCCAAATGGCATCAGCGGCTACAAGGTGAAGCATTATTTTTCGATGCGCTAGATATGTTCTAAATGTGAGTTCATGAGGCTTGTTCCTCAACCTCCCTCTTGCTCTCTATGAGACAGAATTCTCCCTTCGCTTATGTTTGCTGACCCAGTTTTGACCCTCCTTTCTCTCCACCTTGTTTTTCCAACTCTTCTTTCTTCCACGAAGTGGCAATTTCTATCTTGATGACGTCTATAACGTTTCATCTCCCCTAATTTGACATTTTCGCGAATGTCTTTCTCTAGGTTGACAGATTTGAGATGCACATAGTACAACTGGAAAAACATGCTGATTGCAGGTCAGCATGGAGAGTATTGTTGCTACGCTCTGGTGTGAAGCATTAGCGCCTGAGGTCCTTAAATTGAATGTGGATCAGGGTCCTCTCCCAAAAGACGATTCTGGGAATCCCTCGGGAAAATTTTTGGCGTTCTTTAATATCCTGTTAATGCACGCGCATATGCAGGTGGTTTGCATGTGTGAGCGGGCATACGTCTCACACCTGCACATGTCCATGGGAGCATATACGGGCCTGAGTGTGAATATGTGCAGGCAGGTGCTCTCAAGCACATATGCAAATGTGTGGTGTGTGTGCACACACGCTTGCACAGGGGATTCACAAAAGCCGTCTTACTTCTACTGCATAGCAAAAATTGATCATTTCACTTAGGACAAATAACAAACTTACAAAAACTTGTCAGTGTGAGATTTGGTGATTTTAAGGGAATAATGAGGTATGAAAACCAAAAACTTTGCCTGAGACCATCCTAAATTTTTCAATGATATTTTCATTCAAATTGGATGAGAGGTGCTCAAACGAAATCCAGGAGAAAAATCTTACAAAGCGATGCTTTCATGAACTATGGAATTGAGAAAAGTCGAATTCGATTTTGATGCTACAAAATAACTTCAACAGTCAATTTGCTAATTACGTTCTTTAGTACAAATGTATGGGTGACTTCATATGGACGGCAGCAGAAGAGTCTGCAACAATGGCAACAGTGTGTGGCTTCTTGCCGTATCAGGAGGTGCAGTGTGACATCAAAGCTTACAACGAGGCTGGGGACAGTGAGGTTGCCTCTCCAAGTGCTGTCAGGACTGACTGCGCTGGTGAGTGCAAAATTGATCGCGTAATAAAATTTCCTTCGCTTCATCACCTTATTGAAATAATTGTCAAAATTTCAGCTCCATCTTCTCCTCGTGATCTCGAGATCACAACTCCGGTACGAGTTAATGATTCTACCCGGTACAGATGGATCTACACAGCCAGCTGGCAGGTAAGAAATAACGTTTGATAGGAATTAGTGCTGAATTTTGATCGATATGTTATGATATTAGTTAAGAATAGTTGCTGACAAAATTAGCTTTGTGCCCAAAACTATTCGTGTAACTGGTTTAAAGCATAAATTTCACTGATAAACCAATATTCATACACTACAAAGATGCATGAACAAGTACGATTGCATGTTCATGTAAGCAATCGTAACACTGGACCAGTTCAATACCTCTGAGTACCCACCAAATATTTGTGGAGATAAATCTGTCGACATGAATATCAGCTGCTGCAGCTGGTAGCAGTGACACTGCTGTAAATTTGATCGCTCTGACACTAGTTTGTAGCTGTAAGTTCGCTCTACTGCAAATAAGGCACCTTCTAGTCATTAAGGGCCATATCATGGTAACTATGTGGCAATTAGTTCTTATCTTCACGGTCCCGTTCTTTTTTATATCTACAGAAACAATCGCAGTCAGCATCCACAAGATTGAAATCAATTTAATTCAAGACTAAAAAAATTAATCAGAAGATTAATGAAGATTAATTATTTTGATGAAATGCAGCACTATTTGTTGCATCTTAAACCGTTTCATCACCTCAGGTGCCATTTTTCTCCCTGTAGGTGCCATCTATGTCCAACTGTGCTGGTCTTCATCCAAATGATCCTTATAAGGTCGAGATTGAACCCGTCGAATCTTACGCAGCATACAACTACACAAACGAGACATTCCACGTAGAGAGTCAGCAAACATTCAATGTGTCTGTGTGGTCTAGGAACAGTAATGGGACTCTGTCTTTGTCTTCTGTGTCAGTGGATGTCACTGCACCACAGCTTCGTAAGAACTTTCAGCCCTCCTGTCATCGATGCTCTAACGCACGTCTTTGGTCCTGAGTCTAATGATTGGCTAAACAAAAACAGCTCCGTACCTGGCGCCAATGAATGGGACGCTTCAATCAAAGAATTCAACTTGTGTGAAACTGATGTGGGAGAGCAGAGACTACCCTAGCGGAATCTCTGGCTATAAGGTAATGCGTCTAGAGTAAGGCAGAGTCAAAGTTTGATGTGTGGATGAATTCATTCAAGTTTATATTTTGTCCTACCTACATTGCTTTGAGTGAATACCTTACCTGAAAAAAGTAAAACTAGGATGATTCTACAACATCGTAGCTACCCCCAGTGTCGTATATTTTCACCTTCCAGTACAAATGTACCACCCATTCTAACTGGACAGCAGTGGATATGTCTGTAACCATAGCGACAATATGTGGCTACTCACCGTATCAGGAAGTAGAGTGTGACATAATGGCTTACAACGAGGCTGGAGACAGTGAGACTGCTTCTCCAGACGCTATCAGAACTGATTGTGCAGGTCTGTGAATAGTTTTTTCAATCAGTGAGTGTATGCAGAGTGTGGAGGAATGGATGTGATCAGGCTGTTGAGAACCCTAGTTAGGGTCAAAGCATTAAATGTGAAATGCTGACATCATGGTGATTCATGGCTGAACTGCATCACCGTATTGGTAACAAATTCCTGCTGGAAAATAAAAATCCAGTTTAATCTTATCGCCACTCGACCTAGAATACTTGACTTTCTGTACTCCTGTAACCAATGCCCTAATCCTGTGTCAATTAAGACGTTTAGGTCACTCAGAATCACTTATCAACCGATATTCAATTTCAGCTCCATCTTCACCGCGCAATCTCAACATCTTGGCTCCTATACATGTCAATGATTCTACCAAGCACCTGTGGTCTTACACAGCAAACTGGCAGGTAAATATGTCATATGTGCCACTCGGTGTTACTGCAGTACTTACACTTACCTTAATGCGTGTTCTCTACATGTACTCGACGGTTGATGGAAATTGTGTGCGTTGAGTGAAGTTTCAGTCTGCTATCAGGAATTCCATGGATCGCAATGAATTCTATTTTTAGTCCAAGCTGTTATCGTAGTGCCGGCTATGTAAGACGTAAGTTTAGATTATTCTTCTCAAATTTCATTGCAGGAGCCATCCGAGTCGAAGTGTGCCGGCTTTCATCCTGACACCTGGTATAGGCTGGTGATTGAACCACTCAATGTTGACACAGCATACAATTATACCAACATCACGTTCTACATAGACAGTCAGCAAGCATTCACTGTGTCCGTCTGGTCTCGAAACAGCAATGGCACTCTGTCTTTGTCTCCGGCATCGGAGGAGATCACAGCGCCACAGCTTCGTAAGATATCTGAGAACTGTTAAACATGTCCTGGTTGAACACAATCCACATATTATACACTGCTTCCTACACAAACAGCTCCATACCTGGCGCCAAAGGATGCAATGCTTCGATCGGAGAACTCAACCTGTGTGAAACTGATGTGGGAAAGCAATGATTACCCCAACGGAATCTCTGGCTACAAGGTAGTCAACTTTGAATAAGAGCGCTTTCCGATATCATAGTCTGCTCCATTGAGCAGAGAGGACAGGATGCTACTTCAACTACTGGTATAATTAGTTGAATAATTGAACTTTTCAGTACAAGTGTACCAACCAGTCTACCTGGGCAGAAGTAAGCGAGCATATGAGCATGGCAACAGTGTGCGGCTACTCACTGTATCAGGAAGTACAGTGTGACATCACCGCTTACAATGAGGCTGGAGTTGGAAAGATCGCCTCTTCAAGTGGCGTCAGAACTGACTGCGGGCGTGAGTGAACGCATCCTCAGGTAAAACAAATTTCTCAACTTTGTCACCTTCATGAAGGAGCTGACATCATTTCAGCTCCAACTTCTCCTCGAGATCTCACCATCACAGTACAAGTTAATGATTCTACAACAAATACATTGTCTTACAAGGCTAAGTGGCAGGTGAGAATAGCGAAAAAATGACACCGCAAATAATTGTTGTGCATCGCTTAGGTCTTTTTCATCCTTCTTCCCCTGCCCCTCTCCACTGCTCAACATTCCCCAGGAATTACTTTTTAAACCTGCTGTACGGTTCCTTCGTTACGTAATGAGAGATCAGCACTAGGCCTGCATGGGACTAATACCAAAGTATCTCACCCTAGCGTATCAACGCATCAAGTGTCAGAACACATGGAAACCCCATATTCCGTCGGCAGTTTGTGTCACGTGTCACTTTAGGTGCCGTCTGAGTCCAACTGTGCAGATTTCCATCCTGATAGCCCTTATAAGGTGGAGATTGAACCAGTGGATACGTATGCCACTTACAACGACACCGATGTGACATTCCGGGTAGACAGAGGGCAGGTGTTCATCATCTCTGTCTGGTCCAGGAACAGTGAAGGAATGCTGTCTCTGTCCCTTGCATCCGAACAGGTCACAGCACCACAAATTCGTAAGAACTATCAGGCTTTTTTACTCCTCTATGGGCAGGCAGACCTGGTTTCATAGGTTCTGGTGTTAAGTCGGTGCTACGCTATTATTATGCCAGTACGGCAATGGGTGATAGCGTGCCAAGTAGGATAGCATGTCAGGTGCAGATTGAACCTTGAGTAATACGGCATAACACAGATGTACGGAACCTGGATGTGCCTGCCGATAGGAAAGTGAAAAATGCCGAGCTCTCAGCTTGATTTTCTTGATATTTGAATAGCATTTTCTGTGACTGACTTTAAGCTCTATTTGATCTGTCGCTTCCGGCAGTAACCGCTCCGGTCATGAAACCGCAGAGTGTAAACCTGTTACCAGAGAATTCGACCTGCTTGAAACTGATGTGGGAGGGGAGAAACTCTACGGATGAAATAACTGGCTACAAGGTAATCTAGTCAAGTCTCCCTCTGTTTTCAGTGTGCCGCATTAACCTATCAGCTGAACCTAACTGGCTGACGCAACAAAGCAAAAAATGATAGAAGCATCAGAGGGTAGAGAAAGAGGCTGATATTAGAGTTTTTTCATTGAAACTATGTATTTATCCAGCTGCAACAGTCAGAACGAACGTTCCGCTTCTAGGGAACTAATTTAATTATCTGTTAGTTGCATCATATCCCATTGCTGGTTGCAATTAAATATAGACCGAGTTGAAAATGCATAGCAGTTATATTTCTACTTACCAGTACACTTGCGATCCCTACCCTAATGCAACAACAGTAGACAAATCGACCTCCAGTGAGCTGCTGTGCGGTTACAAACCGTACCAGCTCGTCAGTTGTGAGGTATTGGCCTACAATGAAGCAGGAGAGGGCAAGAGTAGCTCGACTGGCAGCATACGGAGCCCGTGTGCAGGTTAGTTCTCAACACCATTTCTTCCACCATTAGTGGCTCATCATTGTGTACATTGCATTCAAACTCAGTGCATAGATTTGTGATCAGAATCCGCTCATCCACCTGCTAAGACATTTCATACCCTACTTTCTTGGACTGCTGTATTGTAGCTGCTGAAGTTACAGGTATTGATATCACTGAAACAGTAGTAAAGCTGGGTGAGAGAGAAAGGCCAGAGCTCCATCTGGCATGGCAGGTACGGCATTCATAATCAGCAGATACTGACTAATGCAAGTTCACGAGAGATAATGTTGGCCAATCCAAGTATGTGACACGAGCTGTAGTAGATGGTAATATATTTCAACAGTGAACATGTAACAATGATAGAAAATTAGTGAATGTTAGTAACTGTCTGCTTCCGGACCTGAGATTTATTCACAGCCTCTTCAAGAATTCCTCAAGATCCAGCCCAACCTGAGTTTTGTAGAATAAAATTTTCTGTTTCCTTTAGGAGTTGTCTGACAATTTTGTACTCCTGTTTTAGGTATCCGCCATCAACTGCGCATCCGTCAGTAAACACACACTGACTGGTGAAGGGCTGGACGTCATTCTAGGAACAGATAACAACAGCTACACTCTATCTGACCTTGACCCTTACTCTAACTACACGCTGACACTGACTACAGTTAACAGTGGAGGATATGAGACTACAATAACTCAGACTCACACGACTAGAGAGCTGGGTGAGTGTGGAAAAATGCATAGTGGTAAAGCATAACACAACATGCACCAGGAAGCTGAAAACACGGCAGCTCATGCTCCACCACAGTCTCTAAGAAGTCACAGTAGGGACTTTAAAAACATGATATTGAAAGCCCAGGAAAACACCCAATAAGACTTGAAGAACCTACGGGAATTTCTTAAGCTATCATTTTCAAGAATGTTTCAATTAATCTCTCAATTATTGACTTAATTGAGCGTTTTGTAGCACCGTATGATGAACCAAAGTTCGCAGCCCACATCAATAATAGCTGCGTCATTCTGACCATCAGACCACCAACTTATAGAAATGGAGTGATCCTACATTACAAGGTACTGCATACAGTTACACTGCATTGATCACCGTGTCGTCAGAAATTCCTCCCAGAATGACTGCCCACTGCTCACTCTAGTCAGAGCACAAACTGATGAGGAGTTATGTTTGTCATGCCCTAAGCTCTCAGCCTAGACCAAGCTAGACATATTGTGTTTCCACCTGGACCGCTCTTGAAAATCATTGGACACTACTAATCTCTCAGGATAATGGGTCCAGCTGAGCAGTGACATTGTCAATTGCACAATTTCCTGCCTTCTGAAAATACAGCAGTTTTACCTGTTTAGGGCTCCTTTATACCTCCGACAATGATTGCTAGTTCGGACATAGCCTGTTTCAACCATCTACATCCCTGTCTGTCGGAATTCATTTTGATTCGTTGTTTTACTTGTTGGTTTAATTTCATTGAAGTATGGATGCAGCTATGCTAATGACGTTGTCCACAGAAACGTCAGGATGGATATGGATGAGAAAGTCAAAGTCTCTGATGATGCGAAGGCTGCAAGAGCGGAAGTTCAAGTTTGCGGTTTGTCGTCGTTCTCCCGGATAGAGTGCACTGCATCAGCTGTCAACTCCGCAGGATCCAGCCCACCCGCCACCGTCTCTCAGTTCATTGAGCTGGCAGGTATGAGTGTACGCTGCTTTCAACTATTGGTAACGGGTACCTGTTACTCTTAATATCGTATAGAATTAATTACACATAAGTCTATAGGGCACAATCTGGGATGCGGATTTTTGCATGGATGATGGTGCAATATGGTATACTAAACTACCCATCCATTTCTGTTTGCCTCTCTTGAATTAATCAATTCATACAAAGAAGCTAAGGTGAAGTTAGATGAACCTCAAATATCACCTGTTTATGCTAATAGCACTGCTAGTCTCTGTAATAAACAGTCTGTCATATCCAGAGGTGTTCTGGTGTAGAGTAGAAGTATTTCTAGCTTGTTCTAAACTTGTGAATAAAGTCTAAATGTGATGAAATAGGTATGCTCGCAGTAATGTAGATAATGTTTGTATGCAATATAAAGAAAGGACTTGAGATATGCTTCCCAGAAACAACCCGCATAACAAAGCTTACCTTCGTAATGTAGTGAAAGCTGCCGTGGTGTAACTATTAACATCGCTGACTTCCGACAGGATATATGTTGCTTGAATCATAATGGCAGCGTGTTGTTACAAATTTGACGAACCGTATTCGGAAATCATTGATCAGAAGTTATTATTTGGTCATATTCCAGTTTACATCATTATCCTAAGTGCCTGTGGCGAAGTGAAGGAACAAACTGGCAACAATCGTGGTTGAATAAACACTTTGGCTTGAGCAGTAACATCATATGAAAGTGCTTCAACTCTTTATTTTTCTCCTCAGTACAAAGGAAGTCTGAAATACTGGCACTGAACGAGACATCGGAAGCATCAGCAGTTCTCTTCATCCATCCGGTTGTGCTCATGGATCCTGACACTCCTATCAAGTAGGCACCATTACTACACTACTACTGTAGATGGCTCCCCTGTTGCCTTATGTTATGCTCCCTTTCTACGCCGTTACGTTTCATATATAAAACCAGCCCAACTCGGTTTAACTGCTCACAATGCTGTTATCCATCTTCCACTCTTTATCGGCGCAAAAATTTATGTCGTAACTCAGCTGACATCGACTTCAGCAACTCAAGTATTCTCATGTTCGTCATAGTTAGCGGATTAGTATAGGAAGGGTATCAGAATCGACTGATATGCATATCTGGTATTTTTCAGAGCGTACCGCGTTATCGTCGCAATAAGTGATGACATAAACCAAGACACAAAAGCAGACCCATATCTCCCAGCTGCGTGCGGGGAAGAAGACCTTGACAGCTACGACATTTCAGTTATGAAGGGAATCCCTTGCTACATAGCAGCGGAACTTAAGGCATCAACCATTGGAAGTGTTGGATATCGGTTCCAGCTGGGTGACAGCCAATTCTACGGAAGCTATGAGAACGTAAAGCTGGTCATACCATCAGCCATGGTGACTGTAGGAGTTGTCATCTCTCACGTAAGTGATGTTATTAGATGAAGGAAACTTGCTGTTAGAGTCTAAGTTATTTAAGAGTTAAATAATTCCATAGTAATGATGCTAAGGTCGGTCGTACTGCCTATGAATACCTGGTAGCTATTTAGAGCCTGCATAGGCACACGTGCACTGGTCTCTAACAATCCATAGCAGATCCAGATTCACGCTCTGTCAGGTCTATTTATCAGGTGATCTTATGCAAGGATATCAACTACTTGAACTTAATTGGCTTTTGACTTACAACTTTTGTCACTTTTTTAATTTGTTTCTAACTTAATGAACTAAAAATACGTTTCCAATTCTGCAAATTTGAAAAATTTGGTAATCATAATAATATAATGACAATAATAACATAGCGATTATTAGCAATCAAAGACCTTAGAATACTGCCCAATATCAAATATTTTCTCGATCTGCTCCTGGAACCTTCTGTACGGATTTCACCTTGATCCAGGTTGAGATTCTGCCCATGTATAGTTTGGCCTTCCAAGATTTACAAAAGGATTTTTCATGGCCACACGACGTGTCTAAGAATCCATAGGCATTTTGACTGACCATCATCTCATTACTGCCAATCATTATCCAAAAGTTAAGTAGATCAGATTACATATTACCTGCACAAGATATGAACTCCTCGTTCAATTTTACAAACATCCGAATAGCTTAATCAAGTCACTGTCGCTAGAATCGGCTGTGAATTAGTAGCACTGGTGCAAAGAAATGCATCTAACAGTAATAGAACTGTGGGGAAAATAGATCAATATCGATCGAGTAAATCTATGAATCCTCAGTCAGATGTGTATTACTTTCCTGGTGATTTCAGGAGGGGAAGGAGTACATTGAATACACGGATCCTATCAATGTCAAAAGTGAGTTAATTTCATGGAAATTACCTCATCGTGTGCGGGTATGGCTAGCGTGAACGATACAAACTGTTTATGACCTCCACAGTATCAACCAATGAGTCAACGACAGACGACTTTCAGCACCTATCCAATCTGGCTCCTCCGCTGTCAGTGGTTGCAGGTGCACTTGGTATTATTATGGGGACGGCTGCACTCCAAATACTTCTATAAATAAGGTAACGTTCCATCATCAACCGTTCAGTTATTTAGGTCTGCGAGATGTTTTTGATTGCACTATTCACAGTTTTTTTCTCCGGTGGCGTACTTGTGGATCTCATCATTCGTTTTCGCCCAGCAAGATCATTTCATAGCATTTTACAGCCCGTCATAATCCTATATATGTTTACAGGAACGAATCAAAACCCATATGGTGGCAACAGACTATGAGGAGACGTCTAAACAAATGCATTACCAGACGTAGATACAACCCTAAATCACTCGACAGTCAATCAAATACTCACAACTCTAAGAGACATGCAGTAAATCTCACACACTCACCACTGTTACACAGCTATCAACTGTCCACCAACACTATCAATGATGAACTTCACAATCTGACCTGTTGTCTTACAGCATGACTCACTCAACTTATAACTAACCCATGACTGGTTGAGACCAGTCTTATGATGTACCGATTTGTCATCAACCATGAATATATAACCTCTCTGAAACATCGCTGTAGCAGGCAAAGCACAGGCTCCTACAGGGTGTCCATGGCTTCACTCTGTCATTCGATTCCCGAGACTTGCGAAGCCATCTTTAAAAGCAGACGATATAAAAACGCTCAAAACAAACTGAGAACGGAAAGCAGTCAGTGAAAATTTCGGCATTTTTTACTTCCAGTCGCATAATAGTCGCTTTGTTTGTACCCAATTCATCTGATACGCGGGCTTTATTTTTTTTCAGTTATTCCGCAGTCTGCATGTACTTTATCCGCAGTTAGCATTGACGCCGGCATGTCTCCAGGTTATCTTTGTATCCGAGGGCGTTATTGAAGTTTTCGTAATTCGTTACTAACACCCAGTAACTATGGCCTTCTTAGTTACTCGTACTAGAAAACACTTGCCGCAGGATTACGATGCTCTGTCAGTCGACCACGTGCGCGCTGTCATCGTCACTTCTCATCACTTTGACCGTCCTTTAACTGTCAAGGAGTCGTGTCATTTTTCATTTGTTACAGGTGTAAAGGAACACTTGTACGTGTGTCTCTGCAGGTTTGACAACATGATCGGCAGAGTAGTCAGTAGTCAGTAGTCAGTAGTCATCAGTCTGTCAGCTTGGCTCTCTCCGTGCTTTCTGACCAGCATCACTTATATTCCAGCGTAAAATACAAAGTTTCCTACAAAGCTTATGTAGCAGAAAGCCCGTGTGGTCATTCTTTTCATCGCATTTTTTGTTTTCTTATGTTGTGAGAAAGGCAGATGTACGTAAAATGAATAGAAATTTATCCAGAATCGACCTGGGGTATCAAAGCATATCATAGAATTGGATCAAAATTACATCGACTCTGATTTGTCCCCACGGACCTTTCTGCTAGGACCAAATGGACTAACCTAGAAGATACGCACAATGGGGACAGGAGAGCTTGTATCAACAGGACACGAAGTGATGCAGGTGCAGTGAAGGAACCTAAATAGAGGTGTTATGGATTCCTCCACTTGCTGCTTAAAAATCAGCCCACCGAGGAGAGATAAGCATCTTCTGTTCTGCTTCTCATGGTTCAAATGTCCCTATGATTCAAATGGTATATGTTTTCCTCTGCAGCACATCTAACATAGATCCACCGCTCCACGTCACATCAGCAGTATAATATCCACCATCTATGTCACAGCAGCCACTAGGTGATTTCGCAACATCGTTCCGCTACGAAATGGAACAAACATTAAATTAAGCTCCGCCCACAAATTGAATTAATTTGCGCGAATTGATTCAGCAGAACCGAAAAAAGCCGTTCCGGTGGATAGTAGGGCCAGCTGGGAGAAATCAATTAATTTCGTACAACCGACCTGATGGTATATCGCCACTTCACCCGCGGGCTCTAATCTCTACTAGCGACTAATAGCGACCGGCTCACATCTCTACTAGCGACTACTACCGCCCAGCAATCAACTCTACTACAAGCGACCGGCTCTCCTCTCTACTACTAGCGACTAGTAGCGACCGGCTATCATCTATACTAGAGACAACCAGCGAACAATCGCATGTTGATAAACATTGCTCACCTTGTATTGGAATTCATACATCTGACTCAGAGGTGCAGTCTGGCTGAATTGAGAGGCCAATGATCTGCCCGCAGTAATGCACTTAGCTGTTGCAGAAATAATGCAATGTTTTCTCTGCCAGATGCAAGATAAGATATTTGGCAGCGCTCTGGTAGAGTACAAAGAGGTTTTAGCCTGGTGATTTTGCAATCTCAGTTTTCAGAATCCCTCGTTTTCAGTGCGAGCTTTTATAGCCACTCATCGCTGGTTCGACTCGGCTCCAAAATTCTGACATCATAATTAGCGCAATATCCGCGGTTCGACGCTGGAAAAGCTTTCTTAGACAGCTGTGAACACTATCACGAACATCTTGGCAACGACTCAATGCAGATAAATGAAACTGAGAAATTTCATGGAAAACCTTTCGAGCAACTATACACCTGAATATAGATTCTGTGGACGAAGCGTTTCCACTCAGGGTAAGTTTTGGTAGTACAATCAATTTTATCATGGTTGGACTGTTTATGTTTTACTTCATTGCATGCGCTAGAATTTCCTGATGAGGCCTTATCCAGGGAGACTGCTGCCATTGAATCGGAAGGTTGGTAGGACAGTCAGTGTACTCAATACACCTGTACAAACTGTCCCCAATAACATTGCCTTCTTTATAACAAGTTTTTAACTATTGCCTTTCACGAGGTTGACGACTAATCGAGAATGCATTCGGCATCCTTATTGCTACATGGAGGATATTTGGTCGCGAGATTGATTTGCAGCCAGAAAAGGCTAAACTCCTAGTTCTCTAGCATGATGCTCCTTGCACAACTACCTACGTCTGGGCCGACAGCCTCCATAAGGTTATCATATGCGCTAAGTTGTTGCTGGAGCAGAGCAGCGCGGTATCGCTCCACTCCGTCCTGCTGGAATAAGAACTTGCACCAACCCCATAGAGATCAGAGACCAGTTCAAACACTATCTTAATGTGATCGCACCCCTACCCTGACAAACAGACATCCTATGATCAATTGAAATTTTGAGCTGCCCATTAGTATATTTTTATCATTTTTTTGTTGTTGCATATTATGCATGGCTAGAGCATTGTTTAGTAATTAAAAACTAGAGCTAAAGTTCAAAATAGAATATATTTTGAAATAAAGACTAGAGCATGAAGGAAAATACTATGTAAAAATGTTTCTCTCACCCAGACCGAATGGATAGTATTCTTTCTCTCAAGCTCGAGAGTTCCTACCAGAACCCTGGGAGCTTGAGGAATCTCCTCAAGATCTTACCAGTCCCTAACAGAGCACACTTTTGTAGCCCACGTTC
>ERZ1740065.1638-NODE-1638-length-13574-cov-9.937052_pt1 | contig 13574 bp, 8 predicted proteins | sample MGYA00581738_ERZ1740065 | MGnify/ENA primary metagenome ERZ1740065 (study PRJEB43018, sample SAMN04849749) | marine metagenome | isolation source: floating plastic debris | place: Pacific Ocean | collected 2008-09-01 | study: EMG produced TPA metagenomics... | reverse complement strand
ACTTAAAATGGCAAGCCGCTATTGTGGAGGCAAGATTCCTAAAATCTCGATGAATACGTTTACCGATCATCATCCTTTAGCCGAGAGAGGTGCAAATCTTGCCGAACAGGTGCGGCTTGCCTATGAAAATTTAGCCTTTAGTGAAGCTTGTGAAGCCGTTTTAAGTCTGGTGCGCGCAAGCAATAAGTATCTGGATGAAACGGCCCCTTGGACATTGTTTAAACAGGGTCAGCAAGCGGAAACTGAAATCGTTCTCTACGCAGTCTTAGAATCTGTACGGCTATCGGGATATCTACTCGCGCCGATTGTGCCAGGACTAGCCACTGCAATTTATACGCAGCTCGGCTTTGTCGCAGATTTTGATCAACGGGATATTGGCCAACACCTGCCCTTTGAAAGTCATAGCGTTTGGGGGACGCTGCCTGGGGATCAGACTTTAGGCAAAGCCAGTCCGATTTTTCAGCGCCTCGAGCTCGCTACTGAAGTCCCTTAGGCTCAGGCCATCGGTGGGTTGATCGGCAAAATGCTACTTAAAAACTAAACGAGTCATTCATCCAAACAACATCGCTTTATAACAAAACGGAATTACATCACAATGCTGAACAATCACGACATGCTGAGTGAAGATCCGATCTTCACTCCTGAACAAGTTCTGGAAAACCGAGGTCGGGTGGCCATCTTTATCGATGGCTCTAACCTTTTTTATGCCGCCCTTCAACTCGGGATCGAAATTGATTACACGAAACTGTTGTGTCGGTTGACCGGTGGCTCTCGTTTGTTTCGCGCTTTCTTCTATACGGGCGTCGATCGCACCAACGAAAAGCAACAGGGATTTTTACTGTGGATGCGCCGCAACGGCTACCGCGTCATTGCTAAGGACCTCGTGCAGCTCCCCGATGGTTCTAAAAAGGCGAACCTAGATGTCGAAATCGCGGTCGATATGATGGCGCTGGTCGACTTTTACGACACTGCGGTGTTGGTGAGTGGCGATGGCGACTTGGCTTATGCTGTGGACGCGGCTAGCTACCGAGGAGCGCGGGTCGAGGTGGTGAGTCTGCGTTCGATGACCAGTGATAGTCTTATCAACGTGTCTGACCGCTATATTGACCTTGAGCAGATCAAAGATGAGGTCAAGAAGCTACCTCGCCAGGGGGCCTATACCTACCGCCCGCTAGCCGTTCCTGAGGAAGAAGAAGTCAATACTCAGGCTTCGTCTTAATCGCCCACTGTTTAGTTCCTTATCGGCTTCAACATGAAACGTCCCTATTGGTGGCTGGCGGGCGCAGTTGCACTATTTTTGGCGATCGCGACGGGGCTACGAGCTTGTGGTGATCCCGGCGTTCGCGTCGAAGATTCATCGGGTGAAACTGCGGACATCGTGCCGGGTCTCACCTTAAGAGACGTCACCCTAGAACAGCAAGACGAGAACGGTGGCCTGTTGTGGAAGGTCGATGCGGACGAGGTGACCTACAGTTCTGATCAAGAGGTGGCCGATTTGGTGAGGCCTGAAGGCGAGCTGTATCAGGATGGGCAGCTGCTCTATCGGGTCAAAGCTGATACCGGCACCATTCGCGAAAATGGCCAGGTCATTTTTTTGGAAGGCAATATTGTTGCGACCGGAGAGCAAAACCAGATGGTCATTTATGGCCAAAATTTGGAATGGCGGCCCGAAGCCGATGTCATGATCGTGCGTAATGGTTTGACAGGCCATCATCCCCAAATTCGAGCCCAGGCGAACGAAGCTCGCATCTATGATATTGAAAGTCGGATGGAACTGGAAGGTGAGGTCGTGGCCACCACTGTGGTCGAAAATCCCGAGGTCGATTCCTGGCTTAAGCTGCAGGGCGAAACGGTGCTTTGGCAGTGGGATCAAGAAACCTTGGCGAGCGATCGCCCCCTCCGCATAGAACAATTTGAAAATGAGAAAGTGACCCAGGTATTTGCTGGACAACGAGGACTGGTGGAACTGTCGGAAGAACGTGTCACCCTTGAAGAATCGGTTCAAGCGCAGCTGCTTGATGTACCGATGGAACTAACTACCGACAAGGCGATTTGGGATGTCGAAGCGCAGCGGGTGCAAGCGATATCGTCCGTCCGGGTAGTGGAGCCGGAACAGCAGTTAACTATCACCTCCCAGCAGGGTGAGTTTGATCTAGCGGAGCGAATCGCCTACTTTTCTCGCGATGTTTTGGCGCTGGCCGTCAAAAACAATGGACGCCTCACCTCTGATCGTCTGAGATGGAATCTAGAAGATCAAACGGTGTTTGCCGAAGGTGCAGTCAACTATCAGCAAACTGACCCAAAACTCAATGTGCGAGGCCCCCAAGCGCGAGGCCGGATTGAATCGCAGACGGTGTTGATGGATGGGGGCCGGGTCACCACCGAAATCATCCCGGAGAACAATTAGCTACTTAATGACTTGCCGGTTCGTAGCCTCAGCTGGACGAGTGATGTTAGCGGAGAGCTTGTCGCCAGTGGTGCTTCATCAACCGCAGGTGTTTTAGCCACCGCTCGGCGGGTTTGCCATAAAAGGCAAAGATATCGCCAAAGGCTCGGTTGGCATAGCGATGGTGAATTAAGTGCCGCTCTGGAGTGGTGATGCCCAGAGTCTTGCAGACAACATTGAGCCACCGGGGCGTGAAATAGTTAGGGGAAAACTGGTGTCTCCAGATGACATGGAGTTCAGCCAAAATTAGGCCCACGCCTACTCCCCAAGGGGAAACTCGCCAGAGTAGGGGAATGAAGACGAAGTAGGGAAAGGCACTGAAAAAACCATCGACTAAGGCAATGGGCTGACGATTTTTGATGGCATATCGAATGAAGCTACGCTTTGGGCTATGGTGAACAATACTGTGAAACTTACCAAACACGTGTTCCGGAACGTGGTAACAAAAAGTTGCTACAAAATCACCCAGCAGCAGCAATAGACCAGCTGTCGCGAGCAGCCGAATCAGGTCCATGATCTTCTCCCCACTTTCACACAGTCTTGAGGAACGGTATCAGGTAAACGTTAACAGGCACTTAACACCCGATTTAGAGGGGATTTAAGTCACATTGCTGATTGGGGAAGGCGATCTTTATCCTGCTTGAGCGTGATGGTTTGGCGGGTTTTATGGGCAAAACACACTCGATTGAGGCCGTTTTTGCCAGAGAGTGGCTGAACCTATGACTTTGGCGCTGTTGGGTCGGTTATAAGTTTGACTTGTGTTAAGGAGCTCTCGCTAATCACCCGGCTGTACCCCTTCTTTTGCTAAAACCATCTAGCAAGGAATTCGATGACAACTCCTATGTATACCCTCAGCCCGTTTACTTGTGCGCGTTTGCAGCGTCTTCCTAAACAGCCGGTCGTTTGGGAGGGCGATCGCCGACCCATCTCTGAGGGCATGCTCGACGCGTTTGGGTATGACAGTAGCGCCCCTGACGAAGAAGACGAGGCCAGTGACTGTATTCTTTGGGTGGATGGCACCGAAGGCGCGTTGCGAGCGGTGACGATCATTCCTGCTGATACGGGGCATGAGGCAGTTGCCCGCACATTGTTACACGCGATGGAACATCCCCAAGGGGCGATCGCGCCAGCGCGCCCTCACAAAATTTTGGTGTGCGATCGCGAGATTCATTTTTTCCTCCGAGGAGCGCTGCAAGACCTGGATGTCACTGTTGACTATGCCGAAACACTGCCCATCATTGATGAAATTTTTGAAAGTTTGCAGCAGCAAGATGAGTCGATTGAATCTGAACTACCAGAGGCTTTAGAGCAGGCCCTCAATCATCAGGCCCATCAACTTTGGGAAAATGCGCCGTGGAACAATTTAGCTGACGATCAAATTATTAAAGTTGAGCTCAACCAGTGGAGTCTCGACACCCTCTACATTTCAGTTTTGGGCATGGCTGGTCTTGAGTATGGATTACTGTTATATCGATCGTTGGAATCGCTAACTCAATTTCGTCAAACGGCGACGCTGGGTACCCTCAGTACACGACAGATGCAGCAGGCTTTTTTGTCGCAAGATTGCCTATTTCTCAACTTTGAGCTAATTCGCGAAGCTGATTCCGGTCCGCTGCTGCCCCTCCCTTGGATGCAATCAGCCCCGTCTGAGGCGCGCCCAGAGTTTGGCAGTTTGCATCCGCTGGAAGGATTGAGAACTGCCCTGGAACTGGAAGAGGCGGCCGCGTTGAGGATCTGTTTAGAAGGATTAAATCGCTTTCTTGAAGACCACGAAGACATTCTTAGCAGTGCTGATTTCCCGGATTTGTCCAGTCGCTATACTCTAACGAATCCCCTCGATCAGACCCCTTTCACGATCACCCTGGCTAATTGCCCCGAAATTACTGCGCAGTTGGCCGTAGCCGAGAGCTTCGGCTCTACTGACAGTCAGTTCCCCTCGTTTGAGCTACCCCGATTTCGGGATGACTATGTGCCTGAAGGCTCAATGGTGTTGCTGACGCGATTGCCTCAATCAACGGTGCAAGCTATTCGTCAGGGCAAACACTATCAGGCGAATACCCAATTACCCTCGGAGGCTGACATGATGCCCATGGTGGCGATTCAAACCTCGCGACCAAAGGCTCAAAAACTGGCCTCTCAACTGCAAGCGGCGAAGGGCATTGAGGCCGTGTGTTTCAACCCAGGTGGCGATCCGATGACGGGTGACACGTTGCAACTCGGACTTCTCCACACAGGCGACGGCGACTTCCATCTGTTTATCGAGTTTCTGGCCAATGATGCTCATGACAGCAAGCTGTTAGAGCAATGGCGACAGTGGTGTCAAGACTCTAACGGTGTTTGTGGGGTGATGGTCGCTTCCGGCATTACCGGTGCGGCGCGTGGGAAACCCGGTGCTCGGGAAAATGTCGCCTTTTTTGAAACCTATTGCAAAACGCCTGCAGAGCTTGATCTGCCTCCCTTGAAAATGAGCTATGCCCTGGATTGGGAGTAGGGATGGCGGGGTTGAGCGTTCGGCGTTGAGAGTTTGGGGTTCGGCGTTCGGCGTTGAGAATCCGGCGTTGAGAATTCGGCGTTCGTAGTACCTGGTGGGAAGGGGGTAGCCCTAAGGCATTATTTGGCATTCATGTTGCGCCAGTCAGAACAAGATGTCTGAAAGGGTTTGGTGTTTGATCACAAACCGCAGTTTGGTCAAGGTATTCTGCAATGCTGAAGCCTAGCTGGGAGAGGCCTCCCAATTCTGACCGCTCAATTCTGACAGCCAAGTTCTACTAGAGCCCCCTTTGGGGTTGAGGCAGTGGTGCATTATTCGAGCCAAGATACCTTTTCTGTCATCTTGCCCCTTTGACTATTAAAATACGTAAATCTAACCACTTTTCAGAGGACACATCACAGCGCATGCGAGTTGCGATTGTTGGCGCGGGGCTGGCGGGCTTGTCTACCGCAGTTGAATTGGCAGATGCTGGCCATGAGGTCGAAATTTTTGAAAATCGTCCCTTTGTCGGAGGCAAGGTTGGCAGCTGGATTGACAAGGACGGCAATCATCTAGAGATGGGGCTGCACGTGTTTTTCGGCTGCTACTACAACTTGTTCGAGCTGATGAAAAAGGTCGATGCTTTTCAGCATCTGCGGCTCAAACAGCATACCCACACCTTTGTAAATCGCGGTGGGGTCACGGGTGAACTCGATTTTCGCTTCATTACGGGAGCGCCCTTTAACGGACTCAAGGCGTTTTTTACCACCTCTCAGCTTTCTGTCGCGGATAAGGCCATGAATGCGATCGCGCTGGGTACTAGCCCCATCGTGCGTGGCTTGTTGGATTTTGAAGGGGCCATGCGGGTCATTCGCCAGCTCGACAGCATCAGCTTTGCGGACTGGTTTCGCAAACATGGCGGCTCAAACGGCAGTCTTAAGCGCATGTGGAATCCGATCGCCTATGCCCTAGGCTTTATCGACACCGAAAATATTTCGGCCCGCTGCATGTTGACTATTTTTATGTTTTTTGCCGCAAAAAGCGAAGCCTCGGTGCTGCGCATGCTGGAAGGATCACCCAATGAGTTTTTGCACCAGCCAATTTTGAAATATCTGAATGCTCGGGGCGCTCAAGTCAACATCCGTCGAGGCGTACGCGAGATTCTGTTTGAAGATAAGGGTAATGCCACCCATGTGACCGGACTCGCGATTGCTCAGGGGGACGAGATTGAGACCGTGACCGCCGATGTTTACGTCGCCGCCTGTGACGTCCCTGGGATCAAGCGTTTGCTCCCCGCAGCGTGGCGGCGTTGGCCCGAGTTCGACAATATTTATAAGCTGGACGCGGTGCCGGTGACGACGGTGCAACTGCGGTTTGATGGCTGGGTGACCGAGCTGCAAGATCCGGCTGCGGCTAAGCAGTTGGGCCGGCCGACCGGGTTGGATAATCTGCTGTATACGCCCGACGCCGATTTTTCTTGCTTTGCGGATATGGCGCTTACCAGCCCCAGTGATTACTACCGTGAGGGTGAAGGGTCACTGCTGCAATGTGTGCTAACGCCGGGCGATCCATTCATTAAAGAAAACAACGAAGCGATTGCCCAACATGTTCTAAAACAAGTCCATGATTTGTTTCCTTCGTCGCGGGAGCTGACTATGACCTGGCATAGCGTCGTGAAGCTGGCTCAATCGCTTTATCGGGAAGCTCCTGGGATGGATCCGTTTCGACCGAAGCAAGTGACCCCAGTCGATAATTTCTTTTTGGCGGGCAGCTACACTCAGCAGGACTACATCGATAGTATGGAAGGAGCCACCCTGTCGGGCAAGCAAGCGGCTAACGCAATTTTGGAGCGGATGAGATAAGCCATGGCTGACTGGCTAGAACACAGCGTACTGGTTGAAGTCGATGCCCCGATTGATTTGGTGTGGACTCTGTGGTCTGATTTAGAGCAAATGCCTCGCTGGATGAAATGGATTGAGTCAGTCAACATTTTGGCAGAAGATCCTGACTTGTCGCGCTGGAAACTTGCGTCGGGTAGCTTTGAGTTCACCTGGCTATCGCAGATCACCAAACTCGTGGATCATCAGCTGATTCAGTGGGAATCAGTGGATGGCTTACCGAACCGGGGCGGCATTCGCTTTTATGACCACAAAGGTAAGAGTGCCGTTAAGTTGACGGTGGCCTACTCCATTCCCAGCTTTCTCGGCAAGCTGATGGATGGCCTGTTTTTAGGAAAGGTGGTTGAATCCACTTTGCAAGCTGATCTGCAGCGATTTCAAGACCACGTGATGCAGATTCAGCAGCAGTCATCAGCCGATTAAGGGAATGGATGTCGCCGGTCGCCATCTAGCTCAAGCGTTAGCTAACCATCATCGTTGTTTTGTTGATGCTCTGGTAGGGCTATCTCGAACTAGCGAGCGTCGTTGGTTTGCTCATGTGCTTCTAGGTCGCTTGCTGCTGATTTACGATTTGCAAGTCGCCGGTTTTTTAGGAGCGGGCGATCGCTGGTATTTGCACAGTCACCTCAGCCAACACGCCGCGACTCAAACTGATGTCACCTTTTTTAAGGGCTTTCTACAACCGCTCTGTCATCAAGGTTTAGGGCTGCCAGAGGTCGAGCGACCGCGATCGCTCACAGCCAAAATCGGCGATGTGCCTTATTTGGGCTGTCAATCGTTTGGCATGCATCCCCTCGAACAGCGCTACCCACAGTTAGATCTGCCGAATGAACCGATTGAGCGATTTTTGGGCTGGCTGGCTGAACAACCCATCTCCCAAAACGCGCTTAGTGGTCGAGCCCAGGGGATTAATCTGGAACTGCTCGCTGGAGCCTACGAATATTTGATGACGGCCCAGACAGATAAAGCGGCCATATCGACTGCTGACACCCTCCAAGAGATTTGTCGCAACACCCTCGACGCCCACATTCTCAAAGCACTCCGCGACCAGTCCCCCTCAGTTGTCGCGTTAGCCGCCACCAATGTCACCTCTGTGGATACGCTGTTGGCGGCGCTAGATATCGAGACCTGTCAGCAGTTACTTGTCACTGTCTTGCCCACCCTCTCAGTGCTTGATCCCGCCTGTGGATCGGGACGATATTTGCTCATGATAGGGGCGCGGCTGCAAGCAATTTATCGAGCCTGTTGGCACTGTGCTCAAGCCTTTGCCGATGCTGAACTCCAGGCCTGGGGGCGATCGCTGGGCTCGACTCAAACCGCTGCTGAGTGGCTATTGGCCGAGCGGATTGTGACTCAAAACCTCTACGGTGTTGATCTGCAGCCAGAGGCGGTGAGTGTAGCGCAAATGCAGCTTTGGCTCAGGCTGCTTTCTACTGCGACCAAAGTGGATGATTTGCGCCCGCTGCCAGACCTCGATTTCAACATCACTGTTGGCAATGCGCTGATTGGGTTTATCCGGGTCGACACGGCAAGTTTTGACAAAATTGTGCCGAAACGGTCGCGCCAAGCTGATTCGCAAGATACGGCGCTGCAAGGCAATCTGTTGCAGCCCTTAACGGCAGCGAGCTACCGCGATACGCTTACGGAGCAAAAGATTCGGGTTGAGCACTATCAGGCGCAGACGCGGGCAATGGGGTCAGAAGGGGGGCTGCCGGAATATGTGCAAACGGCGTTTTTGCGAGATCGCATTGATGAGGTCAACCTAACTGTTCAGCAAAAGCTCAATCGATTGCTATGGGAGACCTTGGGTTACAAACTTGGCATCTGGGCTAAAGAAGTGCACCCTTCAGGCAAGACTTGTAAACGCTTGCTGAAGATCGCCGATGTTGAAGCACTCAAACCGTTTCATTGGGGCTTTTTCTTTAATACTGTGATTCAGCAACACGGCGGGTTCGATATCGTTTTGACTGCTGCCCCAACGGGAACACTGCGGTCCCAGGCCAACGCGTTTTATCACCAACATCAAGCGCTGTTTGAACAATACGAAATCACACTGGCAGATTTTCGGCGATCGCGTCGCCAGCTTCTACGACAGCATGCGGATTTGGCTGAGCATTGGCAAGCCTATACCGTGGGGATCGCTTGCCTGAAGGACTTCGTTCGACGCAGTGATAGTTATCAGTTACCTGCTGTTTCTACCCAACGCTCAGTCACCTTCGAATTGCTGTTTGCTCAGCGCTGTTTAGCTCTCACCAAGGCTGGCAGCATTCCTCCCTATATCCAGTGATTAGAGACAGACTACCTTTGTCCCGATGCTCTAAACAAGGCTACCTTGCGCCTTTCCCTGGTTTCGGATCAACAGCCAGCATTTTGGGCATGTATGCCAGCTATTGCCTCAATGTGTGCTCTGTCCAGCGATCTCGCTGACCGTTTCGTGATTTTTCTGCTGGCTGTTGTTCAGTCCTGAACAAGGTATCTTGGTCCGCTACTGGCGATCGCCCTCACCACTAGCAAATTCAAAAACTGTATTCACTAGACCAGGCTAGTGGTTTGCGCTGGAATGAAGCTTTGCGTCGCCTTAAATGTTGGTCCAGTAGTGCGAGAAATCCGGCTTCTCGTGTCAGTCAATGAGGAAATTAGTCCCTCCCAGAAATCGGCTTTTTGCACTGGCGTTCTAGTGACTAAGCGCTAATCAGCGGGCTCATATGAGCCTTAAAGTCTGCCCGTGCCAATGCATTGATTGCGGCCTCCGGATCCTTCACTCGGAACTGTGCCCCCAACCTGACCAACTGTCTTTGGTTCGCTTTGCCAATAATGGCAATTACAGGAACATTGGCATGGTCTTGACTGTCGCCTTGATGACTCTGAATGATATTTTTCAAGCGGAGACGTTGTTGAATATCGTCAGCCATTTGAGGCTCTAATTCAACCATTACCATGCGAACTTCTTCGATGGGCTCAGCATCATCCACAATGAACTGAATTTGGTCATCTCGGCGATCGTATTTGCCCCAAACCATAAGCCTAGCATCCGGTTGAATGTAATGACCGATCCGCTCATAAGACCGAGGAAACACGACGCCATCAACACTACCCGTCAAGTCTTCCAGGACGATGATGGCCATCCGATCACCCTTCTTGGTGATGACCGGTTTCACATTAGCCAGCATGGCGATCGCGCTCAGTTTGCGATTGTCGGGATATCGTTCTAATTCGCCTAAATTGACTGGGGCTAAAATCCGTGCGGACTTTTGCACCTCCTTGAGTGGATGGTCTGAGATATAAAATCCCAGCAATTCCTTTTCTTGCTTGAGTTTCTCCTGCGGCTCAAAATCTGCCACTAGCGGCGCTTTAGGCGCACTTTCAAAACCGCCACCGGCAACCGCACCATCACTCCCGTTGCCATCACCGCTGCTGCCCAGCATATCGAGCAGATTGCCCTGACCGATTTCTCGATCTTTGGCCCGGCTTTGTGCCCAATCCAGCACAAATTCTAAGTCGTGCATCAGTTGGTTGCGGTTCGAGTCAATCGGGTCAAAAGCACCACACAGCACTAACGCTTCTAATGCACGACGGTTGACTGCATGCAGGTCAACGCGATCGCACAGTTCTGCCAGAGACTTGAATGGTCCTTCCTCATCGCGGCTTTCTAGAATGCACTCGATCGCTCCCTGCCCAACATTTCGCACTGCCGATAGCCCAAACAAGATTTTGTTACCCTTGGGCGTAAAAACAATCCGCGATTCATTGATGTTCGGTGGCAGTACCTCAATGCCCATGTTGATGCAGTTGGCAATGTGCATCTGCACTTTGTCCTGATCACCGCTATTAGAGGTCAGCAACGCCGCCATGTACTCAACGGGGTAGTTCGCTTTCAGGTATGCCGTCTGGAATGTGACAAATCCGTAGGCGGTGGAGTGTGACTTGTTGAAGCAGTACTCGGCGAACTTCACCATTTGATCCCACAGTTCTTCGACGACCTTTTTGGGGACGCCCTTTTCCATCGAGCCTTCAATAAACTGACCCTTATGCTTCTCCATTTCTGACACTTTCTTCTTACCCATGGCTCGCCGAAGTAGGTCGGCCTGCCCCAGCGAATAGCCCGCCATATCCTGGGCAATCTTCATGATCTGCTCTTGATAGACCATGATTCCGTAGGTTTCGCTGAGAATCGGTTCTAGAATTTTGTCAGCAAAGTCAATCTTTTCGCGCCCATGCTTACGACCGATAAACTTGGGGATCAGTCCAGCATCCAGGGGTCCCGGTCGATATAGCGCGAGGACTGATGAAATATCCTCCAGACCCGACGGCTTCAGATCGCGCACAATTTGCCGCATGCCTGAAGACTCAAGCTGAAATACGCCGCCTAAATCGCCCTTTTCCAGTAGCTTGAATGTCGCCGGATCATCCATTGGCAGGTCATCCATATCCAGGACTTCTCCCTTGCCAGTTTCAATCAGCTCCACTGCCCGCTGAATCATGGTCAAATTACGCAGCCCTAAGAAATCCATTTTCAGGAGTCCCAGTGCTTCCACATCTTCCATGTAGTACTGCGTGATTACTTGTCCATCATTGTTTCGCTGCAGCGGAACGATCTCATCTAGCGGATCTTTCGAGATGACGACACCAGCAGCATGTACCCCAAACGTCTTGTTCATGCCCTCAATCCGCATGGCCATGTCGAGCCAGCGCTGTACCTGAGGATCTTTTTCGTATCGTTCTCTAAATTCAGGGGCCGGCGTCTCATCTGACACCATGACTTTAAGTTTGGTCGGCTTGCCCCGTGAGACCGGAATCAGCTTCGCCATGCGATCAGACTCGGCATAGGGAATGTCAAGTACCCGTGCCACGTCTTTTAAAACTGCCTTCGAGGTCATCCGGTTGAAGGTAATGATCTGTGCAACTCGTTCCTTGCCATACTTTTCTGTTACATAATCAATGACTTCGTCTCGCCGTTCGATACAGAAATCCGTATCAATATCTGGCATCGACTTCCGTTCAGGATTTAGGAAGCGCTCGAAGAGAAGGCCGTGATGTACCGGATCGATGTTGGTAATGCCCATGGCATAGGCCACCAAAGATCCTGCCGCTGATCCCCGTCCCGGCCCGACTGGAATATTGTTTTCTCGGGCAAAGCGAATATAGTCCCACACCACTAAAAAGTAAGTAGGAAACCCCATTTGGATCATCATCTTGATCTCGTATTCCAGGCGATCGCAATACTCCTGAGTAATCGCCTCATAGCTCACAGCCTTCATACGCTTGACGAGGCCATCTCGTGCCACAAAGGCCATATAATCCTCGGCACCGTCAAATTCTGTCGGGATCGGAAAGTCAGGGATTCGCGGCTGATCTAAAATCCCCTCATAGGGTTCAATCTTTTCAGCGATTTCCAAGGTGGTCTGAATAGATTCTTCGATCACGTCATCTGACAAATGATCTCGAAATAATATGCGCATCTCATCGGCTGACTTGAGATACTCCGTGCCGCTGTAGCGTAGGCGTTTATCTTCAGTGACTAGTTTCCCTGTCTGAATGCAGAGCAATGCATCATGAGCTTCAACGTCGTTGCAGGAAATGAAGTGAGAATCATTGGTGCAAATGATTTTGATGTCGAGTTCGCGAGCAATCTTGACCACTTCAACATTCACGATGCGGTCTTCTGGTGACCCATGATCCTGAATCTCAAGGTAATAATCGTCGCCAAAGACGTTCTTGTACCATTGAGCAACTTGACGAGCGATCTCAGGCCGTTTCTGTAAAATCGCCTGCGGTACCTCTCCGCCCAGGCAAGCACTGGTTACGATTAAACCTTCACGATAGCGCTCCAGCAAATCCTTATTGATGCAAGGACGAGAAAAAATGCCTCGTCCTTGCATGCCTTCTAAATGTGAAAGCGTGGTTAGCTTGACTAGGTTTTTGTAGCCCTGAGTATTCTTAGCGAGAATTACTTGGTGATAACGAGGACGACGCTGCTGCTTCTCAATATCGCCATTAATCAGATACATCTCATTGCCGATGATTGGCTTAACACCGGCTTTTTTGCAGATCTTCATCAATTCAATCGCGCCATACATCACACCATGATCAGTGAGGGCGATCGCGGGCATGCCTAGAGATTTAGCCTGTTCAACTAGCTGAGGCAGTTGGCTAGCACCATCCAATAAGCTGTAATCACTGTGAACATGTAAACCAACAAAAGACATAAGGTCTCGCCTGTAACCCAGTACAAATCTACTCTTGAGAAGCCTGAGTGGACCGATTCCGACCATGGGCAGGCTTAACGATGCCCATAGGTTAGCGGATCGTTAGATCTATATCTAGAAGTGCTGCAATGTTTTTTAGGATTGATACACCAAATATGGCGTTCCCAAGAATCGTTGGTAGTTCAGACTTGTTGTCAATCTCTAGGGTTTTTCGAGGTGAATGCAGGTTTCTGACGTTCCTACATGCGAATGACGCGGTGAAGACAGTCCAGACATCATTTACTTACGGGCGATGCTTTGAGGCTGTGACGATTTCGATATCAATCTCTTAAAGCTTCAGCGCAAGCGCCTCAGATGAGTGACACCAACTCTCAATGCTGCCTCTTAGCGCTAAGCACCCAAATTGTCCCAATCTTCGAGCCGGGCAGTTTATGCCCTAAAAGATTCGCAGTTGCCTAACTGATTGATTCAGTGTAAAGCCTGAAATCCATACACATCAAGCTTTCCAGCCCCATCCATCCGAGTCCAGTTTTTTTATTGACAGCATCATCTGG